>OMLO01003679.1_pt1 | contig 12672 bp, 5 predicted proteins | sample 1674811 | NCBI WGS metagenome assembly OMLO01 (sample SAMN06265003, study PRJEB25207) | coral metagenome | isolation source: Coral host | place: Mexico:La Bocana,Puerto Morelos, Mexico | collected 2008-11-13
CGGATGCAGATACCACTAGCTAGAATTGAAATAGAACACAGTCGTTAGATAATGTGCGTCTATTTTCAAATAAAAAATAATGGATAAATAAATACGTTATGAAGTATCATTGCAAATAAACTATACAAAAACAAAAAAAAGCAGTCAGTAATTCAAGCTTTTAGCAATGCTTATAATTATGTGATGGGGTGTGGGGACGCGACAGATGCGAGTTCATGAGTTGAAATTAATATACCAGTCATAATCAAGAATGGCCTCTATTTGAATGAATGAATTTCAAGTGTCAGTAATAAGCTAAAAAAAAACAACAGAGGATTCTATGTCTGTCTTAGTTACCTTAAATTAAAATTATTTACAATTTAATTCGAGAAATCATAGACGGATCAAGAAATAACGTATGTGAACTTAGTATGATATAAAATTTTAAATTTATAGCCGGGCCTAGCAGGATATGTCAGATATTTCATATGTCATGTCTTTCTCTATTTAGCGATATTCGTCACCTTGATGGAAGAAAATACTCCATTTGTTTGCAGTGTAGCTTAAACTGACGAACCTGTATGGAATGCTACGGTTGGAATTTTCTGTACACACTATAATGCTACTATTGATTAATTAGCACTTCTACTGATGGTTACCGTAAGCACGATAACCTGAGAGCTATTTAGTATGATTGCACGAAAAGCTTGCTCGTTGCTACAAAAAACCCTTTTGTTTTGTTTACCATGTCCCGGGGTCACGAAAAAACATAAACAAAAATTGTAATTACTATTTCCCCCCCTGCTGCACAGGGCTTTGCATATGTTGCTGTGTTAATCAAAACAATTAACTCCACTTTTTTTTAGCTTTATAACTTTCTCTCTCAGCAAGTCAGAGAAGTTGCCTTAAAGCAAATGAAAATGTGTAGTCATTACTTAAAAAAGTATTCATATTATAATCAACAGTAAGCGGCGTTTTTTTTTTACGCTGTTTGTCATACATGAGTCTTGCTAAGCAATTTCCGATGGATTATATGTGAATTCGGAATATAGAACCATTTTGGAAAGCGTTTTCTCTCGATGCAGCTTTTGGCGTTCGCGTTCTCTAAAATACGTAGATGGCAGAAGAAGGCAAAAGAAATGTACCAAGATTCAAAACGCACGTGCAGAACCATTTTTCTGTTCATTAAACCTTTTGTTTTGTGGCGCCCTCGTTACAGTTGTCATCGTGGTTTATTAAACTCCTTATATAATATTTGCACAAGCATGAATTAATGTATGAACTTTAAAACTGCGTTTTGCTATTTTTTTTTTTGTTTTTCTTTTCCCTCAGATTACGAGTATACAGAATTGAGTCATATTAGCTTTAGCATGACCGTGTTGCTTGAGCTGGAATATAGCTACGGGAAAGAAATTATCAGCAGGTGTGAGAGAACAAAGATACACGCGAATATTGAGGGCTATGAATAATCGGACTAGTTAGTAAAATAGCGTTTAACACAAACGTTTTTTTGAAAAAAACCAGCTAGTTCCAATACCTTTTCTTTCTGTTCTTTTGCAGCTTCAAGATATGTATATTTCCGTGTGTCAATTTCTCCGCCAACGTTCAAACATGAACTCTGTTCGATCGAAGCGCTTATATTTATATTGGGTTTTGCTCAACCCATAATTTTACATAACCTTAGCAACATTCTTTTTTAAAGCAAGTAAAGTGGATTGTCTTGACATTTCTCCTTTCAACGCGCATATGCAGATTGCTACTTTGTTAAGATAGGCGCAAGTTTCCCGAGGCTAGGTGAAGTCAAATAAAGGCCGGAGAATTGTTGCCAGGAAGATTAAAGGAGGTTTTAAATATATTTTCTATTGACGTAAGCTTGTGGTTAATTAACTGAATGCCATGTCATATCGCTGTCCCCTATATACTTTAGTTCAATTGAAAAAAAAAGAAAGCAAAACGATTCTTTCTTTACAATATTTTGTTGGAGCGTAGAAAATTGCAAGAACTCTTTCTGAAAAAGTCATGACACTACTTTCATTGTTTCTAAAAATGGAAGGCTTGCAATTAGCTTTTACGTCCATGAAATGTTTTACTCTGACGTGAAAAACACCAATCAAACTCTGCAGCTGCTTATCGTTTGCTTCTTTTTTTGTTTGACAAATATGATAACCTCATATATTTTCTGACGGTTAGTCAACTTTATATATAGGTGGAGAGATATTTACCTTCATTCGAGAAAGTTAACAAAATATATATCAGTTTCTTTAAAACTGTCGCTCACTCAGGGTCAGGGGGGGTACTCACTTACGATTATAAATTATATAGGTAAATATAGGCAGCGACTGTTTTGGAGCCCATTTGTCTGAAATTTTATTTGTATTAAGCAATCACCTTTGCTTACTGTATAAAATAACACACTGTTTACATGTAACAGACGGGTATAATGAATCTCTTGTCAGTAATGAACCGCAAGACGACTTTTCTGGGGAGTTTGAAGAAGTTAACGTACTGACAAGCAGTACGAAAGGCGGTACAAATAGTTCGTAATTACAACTGAGCCAGGGCTTAAGGATTTATTTTATTTACGGACGGTTTTTAACACACGTCGCACTGCCTTCACAAATCTTCGAAGGAAACCTATTCGGAAAGACTATAGGTAATTACCTTATGTAACATCTGTTGGGCGGACATTTGACGTTTGCTGTTAACTCACTGAGACATGCGCAGTATCGTTGATACTGCAAGTGCGTGATAACAGAGATGTAGCCCACTAAAAATATTAAAATAGAGGCAACCATTTTCTTGTGACAACCTTGAATTTTTGTTGGAATTTTTTTTTCATTCATTTTGTTTAAAACACTCAGCTTTGCAATTCGTGTCACAAAAATTTGAATTAATGTTTGCTTTATATTATACGTGATCCATGCATCGGTTTCAGCCAGTGATAAAGCGTCCCAATTAAAATAACAGAATTGCTGTGTTAGACCTGAGATAAAATACTAGCAGCCACAATTATCTAGCGTTTTACACGCTTTGCTTGCCACTGCTTTCGGACATTTACTGTTGACATCACAGATCAGATTAAAAATGATATAGAAATCATCAACAGCAATGCTTTAGATTTTACAGAAGCAGCCTAAAATAGCACGAAACGACAATACAATGTTACTGTAACATGGTTCGTAGTCTTCGCACTGGACAAAATATTTTGTATGCAAATGAATATATGAAAGATCATATAAGTGCATAATTGCGATGATCAATCATATCTTCATAAAATATTTTGTAGATAGATAAGACTCAGATTCCATGAGAAACTGAGCTCAGAGTTTTTCTCGTGAATTCTAAATCGGCACCTTTTTCATCATAAACTCAGACCGTAACAAGCAATGTAAGCAGTGTACTCGACTTCCATAGTATCTTGTGTCGCACATACAAATGCATTTTCAAATTAAGCACACGGCTATATTTTATACTCTTCTTAACACCCGGCTTACAAAATTCTACGCTGTTTTCCGATATTCCCTGAATGAGCTATACCAAAGAACAATATACTCTAGAATCTTGGGTACCTCTCAGTCGAGGAAGTTACATGTATTAATATTAGTTACTACATTGCAACAACTGAGTGATTTAAAATACTTTGGAATTTTCTAGAAATCGTAGGAATGAAAACAAGACATCTTTAGTGATAATAAGACAACAAATGAATCTGATTCTCAGGGTATATCTTGTTCAGTCCGTTTTAAACCGGCGCTTTGTCGTGTCTTTGCGCTGGAATAGCCCGCCAAAGGTGTGATCTGCCCGATGCAAGTGGACCAAATGTTCGCAGGCTAGTTTTCTCCCGGTTAATCAGCCGAGTTTGCTAAAGAGCTGGTCACTTCTTAGCACAGCCGCCCCGCACATCAGAGAATGGTGAAATAGAATTGACGGCCCTCGCGCAGCTGACGAAGCGTCCGAGCGGTTGAACAAAGAAGATTCAAAACAACGATCGTGTTTTCTAAACAATGAAAAATATAATTGCAAAGAAAGTATTAAAAACAGAAATTAAAAAAAGCCTATCCCTAGGATTAATTCATTTCGGTAACCTCGACCTTGATCACTGGAGCTGTTCAATTGACATGACATGAAATAAAATATGAATTGAAAACCTTTTTTCTTTTCTTTGACCAATGGGCAGCCTTCTCTCTTGGTTTTCTTAATTAGCGTCGTGGTGTTATGGATCTGTTAACTGTCCTCAAATGACCAAGTGAAATTATTTGGCGATGGAACTTGTGAGTGTCTCTAACCTCGAAAAAAGGCACTGTGAGCAGCGTGACACATTTATACCTAACGAATTAATTTTTCCTTGTTTGCTATCATTTATTGTTACCAAGACAGCCTGGCGGCGTCTAACATCAAGCAATCAGAATAATGTATTACGGTCCAATGTTTTCTGGCTATTGGACAGCCACACGTATTTACAGTCTTGTGGGTATCTGCATATAGGCTCCGGTCTTTTATTTAATATGTCTGCTCAACTGAATAACACAGTGACATTACAAAACAACGTTCTTTGGGAAATTTAGGCTCTGATCGGTCTTAGAATGCGCACCTGCAACGTTGGTGTGCACAGTTGTCAAAGAAGGAGATCCCTTGAAAAGAAAGAAAATATACAGGTAAAGAGGTGAAATAAATGTCCAAGACGGAAATTCCTAAATGCGTCGACTGACTGGCAATATATTTAACAAGTATGCATTATGAGCTTGAGATTTCTATCGCGTTTTTGTACTATTTACTTCGCCAGAGAAGTAGCTAAAAAAATTGCGGACGTAGTAAAGACATTAAAATTAGACGTGCTTGTTAGACAGTGTAGACATCTATGAGTTTACATGCGTAGAAATCGCCTGGAAATTGAACAGTGTTACCCTACTACTTACCACTATTCCTTAGTTCCTCTTCCGTAACAAAGCGGCGTCTACAGAGGAGCCTGATTGGCAAATGGTTTTGCTTGTTGCGCTGTTATCGTATATAAGCAAACGTACACGAATTGTCTGTATTATTGGTTTAGTGCCATCTATTTCCATTTGTCTCTTTGCATTTACAAGTGTTATCCGTGACTACTCTGTTGCTTTACAAGCCAAGAAAACCTCCACCCCTCCTCGCTAAGTAATGAACTGAACCACCTGTAAAGCCCCAGAAGTTATCGTTGTGGCCAACGAGAAGTCTGCGAAAACTATGGGATTATCGTTACAAGTTAAAATTCCAACAAATCTGTAAAAGATAAATCAAATAAACAACTGAATTTTGTTTTTTGCAGTCTTGGTCATAGAAATTACATGTGAAATTTTTCATGTTTCGAAAACAGCACGAAACCTCTGTCAAAGATTTTATTCGATTTTGCGTTACAGTTGTGAAATTTTAAAGTAGGGTTTAATGGTGTTAATGTTCGGAAAATGTCATAAAAACAGAAACATATGTTTAAATATATTTTGTAGAGGCAGTACCCTACTTAGTTATCCGAATGTTCAGCCCAAGGCAACTCTTCGTGAACGGGCCTCTCAGTGTTTGCTGCACCTAGGTTATGAAATGTTCTGCCACGATTTATCAGCGAATCCATTTCTATCAACACTTTTAAGAAAAAGTTGAAGACTCACCTTTTTAAAAAAGGAAAAAAAAGAAAGAATAAAAAAGAATATAACTATGTGGGTGGAAAATCTGTAAATACAATACAACTGTCTGTTTTTAGCTAAGCGATATAAATTCTCTTTCTCTAAATGCAAAATAGATAAATAAATAAAATGAAACCAGCACTTGCCGTATGTTCGATGTTAATAATATTTCTGCGTGGAGTTATAAGTGTCATATCAGTTTTTAATGCTTGCAAGCTGACTCCAAAATTTCTTCAACACTATCAAGGCAACAAATATATTCGAAAAGAGAAATATCACAGGACAAGAATATTTTCAGTCAAAGCATTTCTATATTTGTAACAATCTTCGTAGCTAAGGTGCAAGGAAAGCGATTGTCCCTACCCGTATTATGGATACCTTAGATGGGAATAAAAGCGTTTTTTTTTTACATCGGCATAAAAAGAACATAAACGATTTCATTGTGTTAATTATGTCTCTGATAAACGATCCAAAACCAGTCAAGAATTCTACATACCAATTTCAAGACGCTTTTATAAACAATCCCAATCTAGATTTGATTCTGTCATAACGTGGTGAGACAATGTTCTTTGCTAAAAATCACTTTGCGCAATGATGAGCTCGCAGAGTTGTTCGCTCGCCTATCTGACGAAAGTCTTAAAGTCCGGTAAAAACCATTTTCTTGGCAGCTGGCTTTACGTCTAACACGACAAAAGGCCGCATGCATGTCTCTTTATACATAAGACAGCAGGTTATTAAGAATTTCAAAGTTTGTTTAACGTTATCTGGGGATCCTGCGGACTATCTCTAAGGTAAAGTTTATGGTTTGGTGAAACTTATCTAATTTTTTCCGAAATTCAACATCCGTCTATATGTTAGCTTTCTTTTGCAAAGAAAAAATGTTTTATTTATGTCATTTAAACTCCAACCACTCTAATCCATTATATTACGTGTCTGCTGCTGCATCACTAGTCTATCACTGTCCAGCAGATCGAAGCTGGCTTTCGTCACATTTGATATAGAAGTATGTAGCGCTGGTGGTGTAATATCAAAGAATCCAAAATTTTATTTTTGATAACGAAAAAAAAACCCAGATAACCCTAAGGAAATATAAGGATCTAATTACGCCAGTGTCTATCCATTGATAAACTCCCCGAAATGTGATTGGCGTCTAATAACAATCAAGTTTGTTCCAAGTGTTTATACATATACTATAATACATTTCAAATTGAAATGGCTCACAGGAAATTGGCTTTGTACATTAATTACCGCGACTGATCATGCAACATCAACACGTACCAATCGATTGTGGTAGGTGGTCAAAATACAGTGTTAATTTGTGACCGGTAGCGTTTGATCTCAACAGCAAATGGACTACTTATTTGATGGATGTGCCATATCAAATTTTATCAATTATCCCAATAAAACTTGAACCTACATGTATTTATTATCTAACGTAAGAAATATCTTTAAGAATATATTTAGCAGTCCTGGAGCTACAAATTGAGCCATACATTCTGTTATTTTTCTTTTTTTAAACATTTTTTAAACATATCTTTTAGATGATGTGACGTTTTGCCCATTTAAACTGTAGATGCTTTTTATTATTATTATTTTTCATGAGCTTTTTTAAACCCTCAGTCTTGCCCGTAGGTCATCATTATTATCATAAATAGCAGCCATAATGAGTGTAAGAAGTAAGAGAAGCCAGTATTACTCCAGATTTCGTACAAAAATACTGAATTGTGTAAAAAATAAAGCTGGTTAAGTTTTGATTCATTGGCACGAGAAAACCTGACATTTAATTGTAAACATTTTTTATTAATGAAAAGGAAGAAACGTTATATTGGATTCAGCAGTGCTTGAAAATTGTTAACCTTTCCCGGTTCCCATGCATTGGATTTTCGTCTTTCCGACAATAATGCTTAATAATAGTCATTTGTTGGTAACGGACGTGCCGAGGAGTGTGGAAATTCCATATGTCAGAGTTACATGGCGTTAGCTCGAAAGTTCTTGGTTTCGTCACTTGGACTCACAATAAGTAGATGAGTCATTATTTACAAAACAGGAACTGGAACTAATGTGGAGGCTGATAAATGTGTTATGCTAATTATCTTACATGTTAAGAAACTAAGACGAATAAAGTTAGAAAGAAACAGAAAAGGTGACATTTTTTTTTAAAAAATAGTTTTATTTTACGAGTCTTCATATATCAGCGAATCAGTGATATCGTGTTTCAAAACTCATTAATAAATTCAATTTTACGCGATAGCAAATTGATATTTCTCTCTTCCTGTTTGAAATATATGATGAATACATGTATTGTATGCATGTATGTTTGTATTTCAGAAGAGCTGTTTACAAGTTGATGTACTGATATAATCCCAGTTAGTTTCAGTGACATCAGCACCCGGGAACAGAAACCAGAATAATGCGAGTTTTTCTGTTTATTCTATGGCTGTGTACTCGCCCAAGTCAAGCAAGCACAGAAGGTAGAGAAAGTGATAACTGGCAAACTGGTGATCACACAAACACATATTGTGACTGTTCAATGTACAGAAAACACTGAAAACTACGCCCTGTTCCCAATATGCGAAAATTACATTAACAAGGGAAACTCATATTAAGAGCTTTATACGGAACCACGTTCACGCCGATAAACTTTGGCGAAGTAATTCTCACTTTATAATGCATTCTTTGTTAAATAGTTGACCAATTCATGTCACCCAGGCAGATTTGTGTTGTAAGTTTAAGTGCATCACCCATTACACACTTTTAAGCATCTCTTCTGAGACACAGCTTTGGAATCAACTTTAGTAGACCTTAGTTTGTCCTCAGATTTGAGCTCGCAATCACCACAGGAATTCTTCAAGGTTTCACCATTAAGAAATTTTTCTTTATCACTTTGTTTATTTTTCTTGTCATTATCATTTTTTACAGATTTTGTCGGGGTATTAGCTGGTATCAAAAACCTCACTGTTTTTGCAGATGGCTGTCTTGTTGGCCACAACAATGGCATCTGGCACGCCGCAAAGTGGATTTCCTTTTCTGGCCAAACGAAAATCATTGCCGTGTCCGTTTACAACGAACCAAAATGGGCGGGAGGATTCCTTGGAGTGTTCAGTAACGGAGTGGTCACGGATAGAAGCTGGAAATGTAAAGAGGCCAACAGCCCAGAAGATGGATGGGAGCAAACCAGTTTCAATGACGATGCATGGCCAGACGCCTACATGAGTTTCAATAACAGCGTAACAAGATCGTATGGAGTCCCATCAAGTACTTACTGGATTCATCCTGCAAATAATCGAGCGGTCAGATTTTTCTGTAGACGTCGCTTCAGTACGGAGGAAGGAAATATCAATAGCAGTAAGTATCAAGAAAATTTTTCAAGTTTTTCGATTGCGTGTCAGCCTTTGTCTACCTTTTCCAACTTAATTTCCACATCGACGCCTTGACAACGAAGCTTGTTTCTGCATCGTCTTACTACTCGCAAGAGAAGTGTGTGATTTATCTTCAAGACAATCAGTCTCTCACTTTTTCTAAAATTTGACAACTTTTCCATAAATTCTGAAAAAGTTTCATTTTAAAACGAAATTGTTTTTAGCTTTTTGTTTAGTTTTTGGTCTGTCAGTTGGTCTCCTGAGCTTGTCTTAATTTAGGCAGGAAAAGCAAAGTAAAGCAACGAAAACACCGACATACTTGGTGTTTTGATAGTATTTTTGCGCATCAAGCTGAACCACTTAGACGATTTCCTCGTCTCGAGACTGAGAACTTTTTATTAGTGAAAAAGCATTTTTCAGTAAGAATTGAGCTGCAAGCGGCGAAATAGATGACTTTTCGCACGCGACTACAATGCAAGTGAAAATAATTTGACAGTTCGCGTTTTCTAGAAGTAATTTAACATACAACTCAATTGGTTTTTTGTTTAATAGTCATGTAGGCGTCTTGAAACTAATTTGCGGCATGAATGTCATTTGAATTGTAAGGACTGTCGCAATGTTCTAAATAAACAATAGCCTCCATTTAGCGAAAAAATATGCTCGGATATTTTCCGGCAGACTTTCCTGTTCGGAGAAGCGAACAGTTTACGCTCTCGGAAAAGTGCCATGTGTCGCGTCTAAGCCAATATTTGCTGGATTATAATTATCGCGCCAGGATTGCGTTAGTCCCACAGTCGCTCCAACCTGGTTGATGTAAATGCGACTTATGACTGAAAATGCTCCAGCTAGCCCCGGATGCTATTCCCCAATTTGTGCTATTCAGAAATATCTGAAGCAGAATTTATGTGCTCATGTTCCGAGAAACGATATGTATCCGCCAGCAAACGTTATCCCCGGTTCCAAGAAGCACAAAAGGATTGTGCCCGAAATCGAATATCCCAGCATATTTTCGCGCCAAATGGAAGCTAATGTTTATGTGCATCACTATTTCCAATTTTTCGACTGCTAAAAACCTCTTGTCTTTTTTATTTGTGGTCTTCTCGTGAGAAATGCCTCCCGGCGACGAGCTAAAAATTAGATACCCTTGCCATTAAAGTGGTCAAAGATGTGCAAGCAAATTTTATTAACAATCACAGTGTAACCTCTGTTCTTATTCAACATGAAATTGATCACTTTATAACCAATTGAACATACATTTCTACTTTGTTATTTTGTTTTCTTGGTGCACTTGCAAACTAGCTGGTGTGTCCTGTAGACTCTGCTTATCAAGTCTATGGAACATACTGTTACCATAGCAAAGTATGTTATCCAAGTAAAATAACCTATTTGCGTCACTATGTCACTGCAAACAATATTCTTTTTCTAGCCTTGATATCCATCCTTGGCATTCATCCAAACAACACCATCAGGCTGTATCTTGATGGAATCTTTGCAGCAGAAGCAGCCGACAGTTTAACAATTCTCAGAAAAGACAGACATAAACTTCAAGCAGTACAGGTAGAAGACGGTTCCGCGGAAGATGTTCTCTTTCTGGCGTCTTCCAGTAATGGTATTAACAGCGACGAACACTGGAGATGTACAAACGCTTTCGACGAGGGCTGGTTTCTTCCTAATTACACCGACATCTCGTGGCCAAAAGTTTTTGTTCTTGCCAATAATACTGGTTCTTACTTCATAGCAAAAGAGGCTAAATGGATCGGATATGAATTTGTAAGTAACAGAATCTACTGCCGACGGAACCTCGCTACGGGTAAGAAAATTTTTTTCTCAACATCTCAGCTGCCAAAAGTCCTTGTCCATGGTTGGCTGATAAGAAGCGTTTAGTCGGCCTATCTAGAAAAACTTCCTTTCCCTTCAAACTGAGGAAGGCTTCAAATTCAATATAAATAAAGTTACCTTATGACAGGATCAGTATAAACGTTAACGCATATGTATGTTTTTTATAGGAATCGCACCTAAATAAGCTAAGCAATGACCTCAAACATTGAGGTCACAAGGAAGCAAAACTCACTGTTTCCTATTTTGTCATCTCCCAACTCAAAAAAGGAAAAAAGTGTGAGAAATTCATTTGTTTGACGCCGATTAGCACACAAATTTTTCGCGGTTTTAACTAGCACGACCTGATCACGTGCGGTCGAAAGTTTAGATTGTTGTTTCTCTATAGAGTCAGTGACTTTTGTTCGCCCTAGGGACGGTTAGTGAGCTTTGACCTACGACACGTGACACGTTCTACTTCAATCCGAAAATGTATTTGAGTTTTGAGGTATAACAATTTAGCAATGAATGAGTCCCCAGTTTCCCCGAGAATGTTAATGTCTCCCAAGAAGAAGTCCTGGGAAACATTGGGATTCGAGGAAAACAAAATTAAGGAAGGAATTAAGGAAGTACGCCAGACGCGTCTGCACCTATTTATATTACTTTACCACAAAATTTTGACAAAACTTAAGAACGGCATCATTTTTGTTGAAGAGAATCAACTTCTTTGTATCCAATTAATTATTGCAATATTGTACCGCAACGTAGAGAGCCAAAGAATTTATGTTTCTTTGACCTAGAAGCTGTTTTCCAAAGTCCACGCGCTACATCATGTGCACACCTTCAAACAATCGTGAAATCTTTGGTAGCAACTGGGTCAACAAACCTGAAATCTTCACCAAGAGTAGAATATTCTACCAACTCGATCGTGTCGACGACAATGATAGTCACGTCCTCACCAGCACCTACTACCGGGCCTGTGACCAAAACGCAAAGACTTCCAAATCCTTTAAGAGTTCCAGGTAACAGAGGCCACAATCCTAGGGGCATGGAAACGAACAGGCTGCCTATGTTAGAGATCTTGTTGATAGCTGTTTGTGGTGGTTTTACGGCTGTGATTGGGCTAGCTGCTTGTTTTTGCATCCTGAGGAAAAAAAGAAGTACAAGGTTTGTATCATTTTTCAGTTTCTTTGTAAATTTATTCATTCTTCGTAAACCTGACTTAATTACTTGTCATGGGTTTAAAAAATGAGACAGGCGTTGAATTTTTTTTTTCCTACGCCAATAATCAAGTAAATTGAATTATTTAGAGAGGAAGTCACATCAATTAACCTTAGCTGGTTTCCAGGCGGATCCTCCATCTCTCTATCCTAGCCGAATTGGAAATTGGAGTGTTTGTTTTTGTGGAGGGAGGCATAGCTACTTTGCTCTCTGAGCAAGGCGAGGACCAACAACACCACCAGGGCATAAACGAAACCTGAGCTTAATTCTTTCCCAAGCTTTGCGTCTGTAATTTGCAGGGAATATAAACTCGACGAGGTTAAAAGTGAACAGGAGACGAACACGAAATGGGAAATGAAGCGGGATGACGTCTTAATATGCGAAGAGCTCGGTCACTGTGACTTTGGCAAAGTGTACAAAGGAGTCATGATAACCCCTTCGTGTATACCACACGGACCATCGACCCACCAAACGATCGAGAGGGAAGAAAAATCGACAAGAATTGTAGTTGTAAAGATGTTACAAGGTAATTTGTAAAAGCCGGAGAAAACGTTTATTCGTTAGGCGTAAAAATATGTATGGGTTATTGACCAAGCGTGAGGTCAAGATGGCTGGATATTGGCCAAGTTCTTTTTTTGCGTGTTTATGGA
>OMLO01003680.1_pt1 | contig 12670 bp, 8 predicted proteins | sample 1674811 | NCBI WGS metagenome assembly OMLO01 (sample SAMN06265003, study PRJEB25207) | coral metagenome | isolation source: Coral host | place: Mexico:La Bocana,Puerto Morelos, Mexico | collected 2008-11-13
GAAAGAATTTCGCTACTCGATGACTATTGCTAATAGTCCTCTAGTAGCGTAGCCAATCAAAATGCAGGATTTGCATTCATATGAGTCCACTAGTTGGTAATACTAACAACAATTAGTACGTGAATTCCGGAAGTGGTCACGAAAATGCTGTTATAGCTTTCGATCATTGCCAAAGAACTGAACTAAAGAAAGCCATCAAGACCATCAACCATAAGGGCATTTTCTTGATGTACTGACAGGTTCTCACAACGAACAATCAAAGATCCGTACGATAGCTAGTTGGGAGATTTGGTGTCTCTAGTTTGGGACTGGGCTCCAAAACAGACCTCAGTACTTTAGTTAAGCAAATAAAAATCTGACAGAAACGTCGCAATATTTGCTCGTCTGGAAAGCAGACTGATGTCAATAATATAATACGTCTGGTAAGTTACCGGTTTGTTTAAGAATTGCTACACGCGCAATTACAGCGCGGGGATTCAGAACACATGCGGTTCCTTTTGTTTTTCTATGTATTTATTTATTTAATTTTCAAACACAACTCGGCAAAGGTGAGACGGCTAATGGATGTGAAAGCAAAGAGAGGTGGATAAAAAAGAGAAGAAACTGCAGTTTTATTGGCTAATGGCGAAATTGCTGTCTTTTGCCGGTTCCTCGCATCAACTGTTGACGAAAACATCTATTTGTCAGTGATTTGCATATTGGCATAATAATATGTTCATTGGTCGACGTTTTAAGTAAGTTGAACGTAGGGTGAGTTTAATGTAACACGGCCCTTAACAGTCCCGGCCTTAAACTCCTAAAGGTTGTGCATCCGATTTTTGAGCTCTGCAAGAAGGCTTCGACCGCGACTATCACATGTTTGCGATTTGCAAGATAAATAATTTCCAAGAAACAAAAAAAGGTAAGTTCAATTACCGAAAAGAGAAATGATTTGGTTTATTCGTGAATCTCTGTTCGCCGGTTACACTTCGTCGAACGCTCTGCTAACAAAGCAAGATACACTGCTTCCAAACAAGGCCATCTCCGAAAATAAAAATTCCCTCGAGCATAATTATATAAAAAAAAATTGAAGTTAAAAAGTTCAACCGGCGCAAGGTGTAACAATCATATTTCTCACCGAATACATAACAAGGTCAGGCGTTTGCCGATTTTAAATATCAAAGTTATTCGGAGTTCAGTGCGAATGATTTAAGCCTCATAAATCGGACATTTCTTTTTTTCACTTAATTCTGGCATGAAATGGCCATAATATCTTAGATAATAAACGTGGTTTGTTCGCCAGGCTGGCCAATGTTTGGCCGGACACCCAACACATTGCCAATTCCTTTTCAGTAAAAGGAATCGTTGGGTATATATCAATGTACAAGACGCTTAATGTATAGAATAATTCTTTAATTGCTTGGTTTTGACTTATACAAGCCTGTTTGTTAATTTTAAGATCTCAATTGATGGGGCAGAAATTACCGATGCGGTTTTCAATTATTCCCTCGCCGAGCAAGCCACCTAACACGGGGACCGCGAAAAAATGAACGAGCGCAGTGCGTTCATATAATATTCGTCCGGAAAACTTATTTTGAAATTTAAATTTGGTGGCTTTCATCGACAGTTAACACAGGGCTTATGTATGAAGACAGTCGTCGATCAAACACAGCTTTCAGAGTCTGCTTGTTTTACAGTCGGTAAACAGACCATAGAGTGTATTTTTTAGCTCGAGTTGTCTGTATGGGCGAATTATGTGCTTCAAAATGTATATTTTAATTTGCCCTGCAAGCTTAGCTCGGCTCGCCTTGTGGGGTATTTTGTCGCGAACAGGTGCACATACACTGATCGAAATTATCTTCAGACTAGGCGCTTTTTCGATTAAAACAAATTCAGGCCAACATTTGACAGACAACCTGCGTCCGCTCTTAAATTTGGCCAAACCTTCACGGCGAATTAAAAATTTCGAAGTGGAAGATAAAAATCTCTACACGCGAGTATGGGATAAGCTCTGTTATCTCCGCTCTTGGTCTCTCTAAGGCCGCGATTCCAAAGATATCGTTTGTCTGTAAAAACTGGCAGGTGGTGGCCAACCATACGTACGTACACACCAACTCTATCTTTAAAACAACTATTAAATGAACTTTATCTCCTTTTCTAACAAAAGGCTATTTACGGCAAGGAATTGTTTCTGACAAAGGTGCATTGTTGTTTGAAAATTTACTAGTTTAGGCCATCAACCATGTTGCGTTTAAGGTGTTTGCGCAGAAAGGCCTTAATTTGCATTTGAAAAGTGAATTTTCGTTCGGGCGCTGAGAGTCGCGTTTTTTGTTGCATCGCTTGTTAATTGAGTCAAAGAGGATCTCGGTGATCACAGAAATATTTCACGCAAAGAAGCAAACAGAGAGTAAAAATAAAAAGACATAAAGATATTTTGACGTAGAAATTCCGGACTTCATATACGCCTTCCGAAGTAATTTTCCCTGTTTTTTATGCAATTATTGTAATCTGCAGGATAGGAGGACGGTCTTAAATGAATGAAATGTTTGTTTTTGTTCCAAGATATTGCATTAGCATATTTATCATTCAAACTGACACATTAAGCTTTTAAGGTAATTCAAACCATTTTCGTTTTCTCTAAGTATGGTCTTCTTTTTACAGTCGGCAAAAATAATGAGTTCCTTTCGGCCTGTATTAATTAATATAAGTAAATCTATAATGAAAAACCTTGTCGATTTGATTATAAAATTCATGATTTTTTCACGTTCAATTTGTTTGTAAACTTCAAATAAGAAATGCAAAAGCCTCTCGCAGTTCGTTTTATATTAACAAGCTCCTTAGCACTTTCTTTCGGCTTATTTGACTTACACTTCCTTTCAATTGCTCCAATGCCAATACCCTTATCATGTAAACGAACCAGCTAGGCACGGAACACCACTTATTTAAGGGAGGTAGACCGGGTAATGATATTTATCAAGATTATTTTTGCTGTTGGTAAAACAGCCCTCTTTCTGTATGTTGAATTACGTTACCATAATCAAGGTTATCATTTTCCGCACACTCTGATGAGCCTTCTTAGGTACGGAGATTTACGAAAAGTCTACAGAAACCTGAGATTCATTGCACAAACACAAAAAAGTATTAAGTAAACTCAGCGTAGATTATTGAAAATATAATTTTTAGTCTACGCTGGGGACAAGCTACTCAATAATTTTTAGGTCGAGGTTACGATATCTTCGAAGGAACTTATCTTTCTTTGTTAACTATATATAAGAACCACGCTAATATTTATTCAGACTCTCAAAGTCCACCGTGAAATTTAAATACTAAAGATTGCATGGAAAATGACTGAATTCCGTCTCATCAACTTTTGCGGTGTTCACCTCATTTTTAATCAATGATATCAACGTTGTGATAAAACTATTTGTCACAGTTTTTCTCTATAGTCGTCTTACTCCCGGCCCAGAATTAGATTGGCAGGTTTTAAGCTAGCATGACTGACGCTCAAGAGCTACCGAGCCACCAACTAACTAGCCATGCTTTCTTAGTCACTGCGGCATGTCTAAAACTAAGTGAAGAAAGTAGCGCTAGTACTATCTGGGCAGAACAGTTGCCACAGGATTCTGGGGATGGTGAGTACGCCATTATTTGGACAGGATCAGTGGTCCAGCCAATTAACTACTCTGTAAGACCTGTTATCAAATCAATAACAATACCAAAATCGAAAAGAATCCAGTATGGAAGTTCACCCTCCAAAGTACAAAGAGTAAATTTTCTAGCCGAATTATTCGTGTATTGATTAGTTATTGAGAAATACGATACCTGTTCAAGACTTAACTCAGGCTCTCGGAATTGAAAAGCTTTCTCGAGAGCCCTCGATTCTTTCATTCAGCGGGCCTCTGCATGACAGTCCATCCCAAGCCTTACCGTAATCCGAATTCTGAGGGCAATTAAGCTAAGAATGGATTCTTTGTTGGAGATTTTCCAGGAGTTTCACTGTGTCTCACGTACTTTATTCTTCTCATACAGACCAATCTTAAGTTCTTCTATGCGAAACCAATCTTTACTGAGTTGCTGGTCTGGTATAAAAGACTTTTCTTGACCTTAAAGAGAGCAATCTGCATCGTCAAAAGTTTTAATGGAACAGGAAACTGCGAGACACAAATCATTTTCTTAGTTCCGAATTGCCGTATTTCGAAAGCTGTTAGGAAACCATTTAATTCGACTTTAATTGTGAAACATCTTTATCTTGAACTATTATTTATATTTAAGGAAGCACAGACATTAACAATTGAGGTACCATCCACGCGGTGTTTATTGCAATCAAAAATAGTTTTCATCAACACGAATGTTTGTCTTATCAGCTCAGGGTTGTTTCTGTCCGTTTGTATCTACTCGAAGTCGTGCAAGAAAAATCGTTCGCTACGTTGTTTCAAAATCTCCAATTTGTCTTCGATGTACTGTATAGCAGCAAACTTGTCTTAAATTAGATCAAAATCATAAGAATCACTTATTACTGGTTTTGGACAAAACATTCAGTGAAAGGCAAAAGCCGTTTTGAAGTAAGTGATATTTGATTTGGTACCTCAAATTAAAGCTCTTTGCGCCCGCAATGAAAATAGCTTTCTTAATTGGAAATGGCTAAAGTTTATTTATTCCAATTTCGTCTTGGAAAAAAAAATAGCGTATCCATGTCAGGAATTGAAAAGATAAAGCGAAAAAATTAACGTCGATATATCGAAATTTGCGATAAGGAATTTCCTTTTTTGTGTTTTTTTGCGATAAACTAGAAGAGTTCAACATTAGCGAGCAAGAATGTTTTCCAGTTGTAGGCAGAATTGTTCTAGGCAATCCAAGATGACATGCATAATTTTTTGACAGCCATGTTAATTGCGTCAGTGGATATCCGGCCCCTGCCTTTTCAAATAATTTTTCTTTTACTGACAAAAAGCCATGATTGGGCAGAATGCCGAGCGCACTGAAATGGTCTGTCGTACCGAGCACTGGTAAATAAACACGCCTGAATAATACGAGTGCATTCTGTCTCCCAAAACAAACATGTCTTGTAAGTTTCTTGATATAATCACGTCACTTTTGTCCATATTAAGTACATACTTTCGTTTTTGCATATTAAACAGTTCTAGGCAGCGAGATAGGGGCGACTGAACGTTGCGCCCAGCAAATCTCTTGTTTTCTTGCCCGATTCAAGGAAATACTGTCTGCTTCATGGTAAGGTATTTATATCCATAATTTTTTTTAATCTATAGGACCCTTAAAACCGATGACCCCGATTTTCCTTCAAAACACAACAATCGATGAAATATGACATCTGAACGCGACAGTACAAAAAGCTCCTTTGCAATGTCGAATTGCTCGGCATAATGGGCTCCCGGCATACTTCTTTTCATTTTGTTCCAAGCGTAAATCAGATATTGCTTGTAATCATTCAGTGCACGGCTTTTCGAAAAGAGGTCTTAAAATACACAGTCATATATATATATTTATAGCGACTGTGGAGGCTGCCTACTTTGACAGTTAACTAATGGATCTTTGTACTGTCAGCTACAAACAAAACCTAACCGTTGAGGCAGCCACGCGATAGGCTTTTATGGACTCTATCTCACCCCGCTGTATTTTCCATCCATGAAGCAGTAAATCCTAAAATAGTTAAAAAAAATCCTTTAGCTTTACTTGTCAACCGGGCATGCAATATTGTCGAGTCGGTTTATTTTATTTCTTGACTCTTTTTGTTTGATCTCAAGTTTTTAAATCAACATATTCATATATTCGCCTGGCATTTTCGAGGAGAGAGTATGTTGCTTTGGGAGCACACAGTGCCTGAAGCATTATTGGCCCGCTGTCCATAAAAACGAAATACTATCGAAGAAGTTGCTGGAACTTTCCCTAGCGCCTGTTTATTAGCTTCTCAGGCGACGAGACGGAAAGGTGAATTATGCTAACGTCAATGTGATTACTTTACTTTGACAGATTGCACCCGCTACAAATGTATACATTTCCAGATGTTTTGAAGTATCTACGTACTACTCTGCATAACGTTGCTGAGAGCCGCGCACTGTGAATGAAAACCCTGGGCTCCGCTGTTCCGCATTTCTGCTACACAGAGTTGTGGCATGAAAGCGTCGTTTTCTTGACTGTTTTTTGTCTCAGTATGTGCCTGCCTGCCATGTTAATGGTATTCCTTGTTGTTGTAACCTTACTATGTGTGCGGTATCTTCAGACCCAACAGGAATTCAAACCATGTTTGTATTACAAGAAGTCGCGCATAAGCGTTGTTATAAAAAAAGGTTGCAAGCGACTGAATGAAGACTTCAGGCCGACATTTTGGGCAAGGAATCGCCATATTCAGACACTTCTGCCTTGGATCTGCTCGTGGTGGCAGGAAGAGCTGGAATATAATCGCGAATATTTACAAATGGCGGACAAAGGAGTGGTTGCCTTGGACTGGCTCGCGTTAGGTGATAAAACTCTGACCAAAATGAGTCCAATTATGTTACTTATTCCTGACTTGACCGGCGCGGCTGCAGATGTGGCCGCCGCCTGCACAGAGGTTTTGGCGCGAAACTTTCGACCGGTGGTTTTCAACCGGCGCGGCCATGGCGGGACTTCTTTATCAACTTACCGTTTGCAAAGTTTTGGAGATGCGCGTGACTTAGACGAGGCTGTACAATTCATCCGCCACATGTATCCATATTCAGAAATATTTGCCATCGGATTTTCTACCGGCTCCGGGCTTCTAATGTCGTATTTAGGAGAAACTGGTGTGGCAACACAACTCAATGCCGCAGTTTGTATCTCGCCCTGTTACGATGCTGAAGGGCTGTTTACCTCCAAAAGTGCACCCGAACCCTATAACTGGCTCTGGACATTAAAACTTAAATCTACCCTGCAACAGCACCCCTGTTTAGGAAACGTGATTAATTATAACCTTGCTCTCCAAAGTGCGAATATCAAAGAATTGGATGAACGGGTTTACGTGAAACTAAATCAGTACAATTCCTTGGAAGAGTACTGGAGATACAATGATCCAATGCGCAACGTCACAAATATTACCATTCCTGTGCTCTGTGTGAGCGCGCTGGACGATCCCATATGCACTAAAGATACCATCCCCTTTAGCCTTTTCAAAACTTCGTCCAATCTATTCCTGGTAACTACAGACAAAGGAGGTCATTGTGGATTTCTAGAAAATGGTATTCCGTCGTCTTGGGCGAACAAACTTGCCTGCGATTACTTAGAGACAGTGTTTCATCAAGGGGTTCCAAAACAGCCCGAGGAAAACCACATCAATTTCTTTCCTGAATTTAATGGTACGAGAAATCGAAGTTACACAACGTAGCAAGTAATGTAGCCAGAGCTAAATAAGGAACATATAATTTTATTTTGAAAACGGCAGGATTTAATAAAAGAGACTATTGCGTTTAAATAAACGGAGAGATTATAGAATTTTGAGGCTGAATTAACTTTCAATTTACATGCCAATCGACTGACTACTGCAGACCTCATTCTGTATTTAGTTAAGATATCTTTATTGAAATTCTGATAATAAAACTACATATAACTGATTTAAAGGTGCAGTCACTCTTTTTCTGGGGTATCGCTTTTTTTTTTTCCCGTATGGATTAATTTTCCTCCCAGTACTAATAAGAGCGCGTTATTTGCAAGTTATATTGAGATTCAAATGACTTCGCATGATCCTTATTTACTTTCTACTAGAATAATTAATAGACGTATGGTGGAAAACAGTGATTCCAAAGAGGTTTGGCGTGACTTCCATGTTAAGGAACAATTATTCCTTCATTCTCCAATCTAGCTGGCTGAGATGGACATTTATACGAAGTAAGCCCATTATTAAATCAAAAGGGATTGCATTGTAATGGAAAGCGCATGCAAAGCTGGTGCGCTTGTGGATGGATTACGTTCTGTTTGTGCTCCAAGAGACGAGATTCTTGACTGAATGAGAGCATGGACCGAGTCACTGCAGTAAACAACGTCCCTCAAACGAGGTCTTGAACCCTTCTCTTGATCCTTGTTATGAGAATGACGAGAATGTGTGGGTACTCAGGATAATGTCCTCAGGATGGTGTTAATCATTGGCTGTTACTGAAGAGTCGGTCAGTTAGATCTCTATATCACTATTCCATGTAGGAAATTTTGAAAGGGGTTAAATTGGTCCCATGAAACTGTTATAAGCACAGTCGTTTCCAATAACAAATACACAGCAACATGAGGTTGTCTGAAAGCAGTGCAACAACTTAAGACGGCTCCTTATAGGATCTATAGTTTTACGATCGCACGCGCGCTGAGGACGAATGCTTAAGTGATCTGTGCGCGCTCGAAGTTAACTGTTTTTCGATATTTTGGACAGATTGTTTGAAGTTAAGCTTAAGGTGTGGCGAAGCTCAAAGGGTAATGATCTTACAGAATTTTGGCTGCATTTCAAGGGTCCCACAATCTTTTTAGCGATTGCGTGAGTATCGCAGTCTCGATTTTTTCCGTGGCTAATTAAGTCTTGAAGTACCGTTTTGTTTGTCGTTTTGATACATGAGGTCTGAACGTATCATAGAACATTGAGGTCGCACTTAAAACGCTTTGAAGTCAACGTTTTGCAATTGAAAAACTCAAAATGACTCGGGCTCACAAAGAAAAACGCTAATCGCATCTTTTCGCGAAGTCTCGCATCACCTAAAAAAAGTCGACGAAACATGCTCACCGCAGCACGTTGTTAGCCCCATGATTTCTACATCTACCATCCACACTTGACCTCAACATTTTACTTTTCTTTGCGTAACCGACTCACTGGAGCCCCATCCTGACTGAGAGAATTGCTTTCTGGAGCTAGCTGCGTCGGCGTTTAATGTCGATAACCGTTTGAAAATTAGAAGGTAGAGAAGGTTGTTGGACGTTGGAGTGGCTAGAGTGGTGTCAGAGTAAGTAAGGACTAACTGAAGTCGTGAAAAACACAAACATCGGAGACCGTAGAGTTTGAGATCATCGCGCCCTGGTATTACTTTATTAACATTCACTACATCGCCACGTCAAAATAACATCAACACCGCAAATCCCCAGGCCCCCCTGAGGTAACTTGACCATGTTCTCGTTTACGCTCATGCTCGTGTCGAGAATTAATTTCTAATATTTGTCGTAAATTGCATTAACAGGTGTCGCGTTTTGTAATTACATAGCTTGACATGTCAATGCAAATTGTGATACCACGTTACAATTTACGTGGTAATAATTCGAGCTGTCGTTCGTAAACAGTGAAGTTACAACGCATCAGTCGTGTTTAATTAATTACCTATAAGATGGCACGTAGATGACGTGTGTAAGTGTCATCATATCATTGAACTGGCTTTCTCCGTAAAAAATGGTTAAATCATGCACCGTAAGGAGAAAGGGGAACTGTAAAGCCAACCAGCCAGCAAGCCAACCAGCCATCCACTGAACCAACCAACTAACCAACCAGGTAGGGTATAAAACTTGACTTCTAGCACGGTAAACCTTCCGTAAGCTAAGGCACACATTCCCTGAATTAAGCCTCACGTCAATATCACGTTAACTCAAATTTATCTTTGGATTTTGTATATTGTTTCGGTGGACATAAAAAAACATCATAAATTAGTATTGAGATGAAGTCTGATGTCAGATAACTTACATAAAAATTGAAATGTTACTCAGATCTGCTGCAATCTTGAGATACTGGTTGAAATATATAGAGGAGTCTTTGTGAACCAGGCCGAGTACAGTTTTAGGTGTAATCCTTTTTGTATTTTACTTTAACACGGTAACTTCTGCTTTCCCCAAGGACTTGAAAGGGGTAGGCAAATTTGTGAACTGAAAATTAAGAGCTGCCAGAGGTTTCGTGATATCCGTTCATTTAGTCGAACATTACAGCAATAATGAATTATTACAATTTACCACAGCCCTGGCCTGTTAATTACAAACTGCGTCAACATGTTATTGAAAATGAGTGTACTAGAGTTTCGTTATTGGAAAATGTGACAAGTACTAGTACGATTTATGACAGGCATTTAAACAAGCGCAAGAAAAGGTCAGTAATTACAGTAGACCCCCGGGAACTTGAACTCTGAAGGGAAATGAAAAACGGATCGTCTTTGCGGGGGATCGATTGAATATCCAACTTGCCGAGTTAATAATTGATGGTTCTGCGCTTCAATTTAATATACAGTACGTATACGGTGCTCAACCTCGTTCCCAGGGCTTTTCCCTTGAAGGTGGGGAAAAGCCCTGGGAACGAGGTTAAATAAAACTTATCTGGTTAGAAAATGTTGCACAATTATTTGCGCCTTTCCAATAATAATACAGTACTGTGAAATGTGTAGCTCAGTTATGTCCCAAGGTTGGTGTTTTTCTCTTTGTGGCAGCTAAAGGCACCACATCCGACTGTCAAATATGTGAGCGGTCAGAATCAAATTGCCGTGGGAGAGTGCTAGTTTGAGTTTACCAATCACATGGCAGGAAAAGCTAATGAGAGAACATCCGTGTTGAGTTGAATTCGAGTTATCGGCCGGTAAAGTTTGATCAAGGGAAACGAAATTTATATTTTTTCTTTCCGCCTTCTTTAACTTACTAGTTTCCTCAGTATTGCTCCAGTAACCAAACACAATCACCAAGGAAACATGTTTGACTTAAATAACAGATTTGCAGACTCTGCGTTATAAATGGCACATTAATTTCTTGTATTTTCCCGTAGCATTTCCTAAGTTCACTCGATTTGCGGCCAGTCTGATGAATCACCCCCAATCGAGACATTGCTGTGGATATCCTTTTTCTTTAATCAGGTTAACTGTTATTTTCATTCTCTCTTCAATTTGGAGATACACCCAAAAATGGCGGTTCCGATGCAACGATCTTTCAAGCAGCCATAACGGGTTTTTCCAAAACTCGATACACAATCCTTAAATTCAATCAATTAATCAGTAAATCAATCAATCAATTAATCGAATCAATCAGTCATTTAGCCGAGGGTAAAATAAGACATTGTAAATAAATACAGCTACGTAATTATCAATTAAAACTAGAAATTAAGCTATTTGACCATTAAGCTTAAAAAAAAAATATTATTTACAATAACCCTTTACAATATTCCAGAGAGGCTTATAAAGGTCAAGTGCTACAAAAGGACACAGTTCTCACATATCTTGGATAAAAGATACGTAGATTTGACGGATTCTTCTTCTGAACGAGCCAGGGACGGTAGGTTGTATTGTTAGACATCCATTTTAAATTGTAGATTTTAATCGTAATTTTACTGAAATTCTATTCATCTTACTTCCATTTAGCATTTGGATGTAAAGACTCACGTCTGCGGAGTCTGACGTTTTCTCAATAAGAATTAAAGACCACATTCATTGATTCGTTCGTTAGGTTAGTCAAGAGATGATTTCACAGTTTAGGTCTTATTTATTTATCTTATAGCTCTCCTAGTAACCAAACTGATTTAGACATCACGCCAGGAACATGGCTTAAATTCAGGCCGAAAAGAAAATATTCATTTGACAATGAAACACCAGTAATAGCTGTGGTTCTTTTGTTACAAATGAAACGATTGTTCGGTCTCAAAACAAGGCGCCAACCCTAATAACAGAGCCTGACAACTGACGCTATTTGCCCAACCAGAAGGTAAAACAATCCGGCATAAAAAAAAACACAGGCACAGTAAAGCCTCCGGTAATAAGACACCAGGCATAAATCAGTGAACTTGGATTATTTTATTGAAAGCTCTTTGAGGTATATTTTTCCCTAGTAATTGTTTTGTTTTCAACAGAGCGAGACGTCGTATTCACCGTTTCCCTTGTTCTCTACTAGGATATTTCAGGACAACGTGGCACAGGTTAGTGTAGACCAAGATGAACAGCATGACATGGCGGCTAAAATAAACACACCGTACGTAGCCGTTCAAGGGCCGATTTTATCCAAAATGTTTTTCAGTTACGCTTAATTGAAGACTACGACTTAATCTAAATTTAAATTAAAATATTATTTGAAAAACTTACAACGCGAACGAGTTATCCACAAAAACGTGATTTTTAAAAACAAGTCAACGACCACACTGTGATACTGATGAGCCAATTGGAATGTGTCAACCACTGATTTTAGCGTAACCTTTTTTATATTTCGCTTCTTTTGTTTATTCCTTGTGACTTTCAATTTCTCACGTAGATATCTATGCTTTTTGTTGACTGTATTCTTCTCTTAAGCGTTACATTGGGCGATTTTTTTTTCGGTCTTCACGTCACCAAATCTGAACGGAAGCGTGAATCATAAGATTTAATCGAATCGGATTTAATCGCGGATATCTCACATAGCAGACTTTTCAGATGCTTCCATGTTCTGCTTCGAAAAGAGTTTTTCCAAAATCTAGTAGAACAAACAGGCCGATGAATTACACGTTTTCTTTTGTATGTTTAGATAACCGCAGGTGGCTTGGCTCGCCGAGTAGGCCTGTTCAAATGCTGCGATTCAGTTATCGTTTCTTTCTTTCACTTTTAGACTTCTTTTCTTTTATCTGCTGATTCGGTGGTTTACAAGCTGCTGAATGTTTCACGACAGACGTCGCCTGTATTAACTCTATTTTAGTAAATTAATAGAGTATATAGATTTATCGGAGTTAAATGAAACTTGGCCAAAAAGTTCATCAAATATTAGCGCA
>OMLO01003681.1_pt1 | contig 12666 bp, 13 predicted proteins | sample 1674811 | NCBI WGS metagenome assembly OMLO01 (sample SAMN06265003, study PRJEB25207) | coral metagenome | isolation source: Coral host | place: Mexico:La Bocana,Puerto Morelos, Mexico | collected 2008-11-13
AAATAACTATGAACCAATAAGAGCATGCAAAGGAAAAAACGAATAATAAACAAAAAAGGTACACTTGGATCTTACAATTCTGTTGATTATTTTCACTGAGTTGATCAGTACTGCATTGTCTATGACAGTAATTCTCTTTCGGAGAAAACGAATAAACAAACTACTAGTAAACTTTGAGAATCTAACGAGGCAATTGCACCTGATCACATGATTGTGTAGAAAAAGACGACGAAACAAAAGTTCTTGCTAAGGGTAATATATGGAGCAAGCAATTGGCAAATTTAAATTACTTTGCAACCAGACACTGACCAGAGTGGCTTGTACATACAGTATGAAAAATAACAAGCGAGAAAATGTTAAACCTCTAGACCCGCGAAAGAGTACGATGGCCCAAGATGATGCAAACATTTGTAGATGACGGATGATACATTACAATTCTGTCAAACACTTTTTTCGTTTCTTTTTCCCCTGACAAAACATTTTTAACGCTATTCGTTTCTTTTATCCTATGGTTTAGTATTCTGTGGTGATGTTTTGAGTTCTTCCACGGAAATCTGTTCCAAGTGGAAAAGAGATGAAATGTGCCAAACCACACATGCAAGGACGTTCTGCATGGAAACATGCAGCCACTGTCGACGAGGTACAGCAAGTCCTAGATGAGTTTTGACTTCTTCTGTGATCATGTCATGTCACAGTGTGGTGTAACGACATTTATGTCACTTAACGTCACATCAAGTTATTTCTTTCATGTTCGACGTGCTTTGTCTCGTCATGTCACGTAAAGTCATCTGTCATGCTATGTCATGTCAATGTTATGTTACCATATTCTATGTCACGTCACGTCACTTCAAGCCATTTCATGTCATGCTATACATGTACGTGCTAATTTTTAAGACTAAACTTTTTAAATTTTTTACTGATTTAGACAAGACTGATCATAAATGTAGTGTTTAGATTTTTTATCGTTTTTTATCATGTAATTTATTGATACTGATCATCGGTTTATACCAGCGTCTTCCTCCCGGACTTCGCTGATCGGTCTTTCAGTTTTAAATAAAGCTTTTATTATTATTATTATTATTATTATTATTATTATTATTATTATTATTATTATTATTATTATTATTATTATTATTATTAATAATTCCCGTCATGTCACTTCACGTCATCTGCCATTTAAGTCATGTCAAGACAGGCATAAATACTATTTTTGTGATTCGTACGCTTGTGTGTGCTTTGTGTTGGCCAGTTGAATTTGTAAAAGGCTATGCATCCGTCAAACAAAATCATCCAATACAAGAAGCCAAGATTTTTTTAAGCTCAGAGCTGACCAAGCGGACTGCTTATTCAATACTACTTAGGATGCTCAACTTCAATAATGTTGTTAAAGAAAACAAAATACAAATAAAAGTTGGATGGTCTCAGTAACAAGGATATTTGAAACAAATCAAATAAATGCAAACAACAGTATAAAATATTTATTAAAATAGTAATGATAATCCTTTCCCTGTAGAGAACAAGCGAACAGTTCTTGATGTACGATACGAAGGCTGCTACCGCGACGGATTTCAGAGCGACTTTGAGACCATAATTCCAATGAAACGCGAGCTGCTTGGTGTGAAGACATGTTCGAACGAATGCCACTTAAAGGGTTACCCGTATGCTGCTATACAAAACGCCCAGTTCTGCATGTGTTCCCAGAAATATGGACGATATGGACTGGCTGATGATGAGAGCGAATGCCGAAGAGTGTGCCTTGCCGGTTCGCTCGAAGAGAAATGCGGTGGGCCATGGAGGAATGCCGTGTACAGAATAGGTACATTCTTTTGTTTAGTATATCTATATTTGCACTCGTAAAAAACTGCCTTATAACGCATGAAACGAGCAACCAGCAGCAAACCTTATTATGTCTCCTATAAATCGCTGAAAGTATGTTCGGTCAGACTAACAAGCGTTAAGTTTAGTACTCGCACCGAGGTCCTCCTTGTTCCAAATTGGCAAATGCCTTTGTTCTAAAGTCGCACCACACTCGACCCTCTTTAAATTAATTTATCCTCAAACCTAATTCCACTTTCCATTTAGTGACCTTTTCCACCTCTGACTATTTATTTTATGATGTCTTTCCATAGCTTCACGAGAATTGTTGAGCTCAGGTATAAACTTGAAAGACGTGGAAGAAAGGCTTGTAGACGCGGCGCGTCAGGAGCACGGAATGGAAAGCCGGGCTTATGACAGATTAGCTCATCAACTGGAACGCTTGAGGGCAAAAAGGGATCTTTACAAGAGATAGGTCGTTTTTCTTCTCACCGTTAACACTCGTGATTTAAACATTGCCTTCACCGGGCCGAGGTAACTGCAATTTGAACAGCAACCATTAATCTTGTCGCACTTCGCCAGTTACTAGGATTACTACTTTTCTGTACTGACCACCTCAAACAAAACAAATACACACACTACCCTTGTAAAAACGACTGAATGATGCTTTGCACGTTCAAAAAGGACTACACTGTACGAGCGTGAAAGGTTGTAAACAAAATGTTCTTGCCATTTTACTCAGTTTCTAGAAAAAAAAAATCGTTCTTCCTATCAGAGAAATGTGCTCTTGTGTGTAAAAATTGTCGAGGAAGGAATATCAACTACGCCGATTATCCGATGGCAAACTTCAAAAGCTTGGCATTCAAATTCAAGTTTACGTATGGAATGGGGGCAGGGATGGGTGACATACAAAACAACGAATATCTAATAACAGCAATGTTTCAATCACGAGTGTACATGATAAGAAAATCAATTGTAAAACATATTTTTTTTGGTATTTATAGTCAAAACGAAACAGCTAAGAAATCAAAAATCCATACCAGTTGTTTTGGGTATTTTAGTTTTAAACTCAAGACCCTTTTTCTTTCCGGAATGATCCAGTACTTGGTACCTACCAAATTGTTAACTTAAATTAAAATATAGTTATATAAGTGTGAAGCAGTTAGAAATCATTTGTTGCTAGCCGGCTTAGGATTTGAGGAGTATTAAAAGAAGTTACTAGAGAGCATTTTGTTTGATTGTTGTTTGGAAATTTGGGAATAAAATAAAAAAAACTGATTTATTTCACTGTTTATTTGTGCTTTGATTCTGCGGTGGACGCTGCCTCATGCGTTTGAACTAGTTAGGATTAGCGGTTAACATGGTATACTGGATTACTCGCTAACAGACCATCATGGTGAGACGATAAGTTCCACGTTAAATTACACAAATGGAATACGTATATACGTACAGCGTTTGATGATATTTGCGTCAGACTTGCACCCGAAGTACCGCTTTCGAGGGGCAGAGATTCCCATTTAAATAAAAAAGAACACGCGACACAGGTTTGCAAAGAATTGTTTGTCAACCCAGATATAATTTTTGACCAGAGAAAAGTTTTGGGGGTAATCTTAGGGAAACCATAATACTCATAAGACCTCTATAGTTCAGAACAACAAGACATAGCAAGTTGCTCTGCAAGTCAGACAAACTTCTTCGCAAACACGGAGGGGGAAGAAACATGGCGATTAATCCAATCTTCCTTCCTCTTTTACAGTCCCCAACACCCACTTCATGGCTGTCTGATGCATACATGTTCCCCAGTTCTCTCCACCTTAAATATTCTTTTAAAAGAGCTATTATTTAGTGTTATGACCCACGTAGACGTCATGCAATTCGACGATTTGGCTTTGCATCGTATTCAAGGTTTACGACTATCACTAAAAAAAAAAGAAACAAGGCAGAATTGTTCTCCGCCATCGGCTTTGTCCGAGATACTGTTAGGATGATAGGGCCTGAAACAATAAAACAGGCAAGAGTTAAATAAGATCAATGGAGAAAAAGATAACCTTTCAATCGTACAATAACTAAAAACATCCAAAAACTCTTCTGGATTTCGTTAGTTTTCAGTACCTTACACTTTGATTTCAAATTTTTCTAACAAGTTTTCACTAAAGACAAGGTCCAACTTCATCGCAAGCGTTGTTTTCTCCCCCTCTCCTGATACTATACTTAGTTAATAAATGCGTCACAGACCAAACATTTTGCTTTCAAAATGAGCGCACCTTTTTGGCGAACTGTGGTAAAATAAACGCGGTTCTGTGGACTTCGGTACTGTAGTATTTAAGTTGCAGTTCTTCAAGTTGATCGTCAGAAAACACTGTCACGGGACTATCAAATCTTGTGTCCTAACAAAATCAAAATGATACTTTGGTGAGCAATAATAAGATTTTTTTAGATATAAAATATTCTCAGAACCAACGTGTCAATTAATAACGAAGATCAATATCCCGAGCTTGATAAGGCCTCACTGTTATTTAGCAATTATTTCACGAGCGCGCGTTGGATATGAGATGGTAGATGTAGGGCCGAGTTAGCTATAAACATCTCATATCCAGCAAGCGCGAGCAGAATAATTGTTTTATTCAAAAACGATCCCCAAAAAATAGAAAACTAGACTGGCATGAAAAATAACGCTCAAAGTAGAGCTTTGTATAATTGCTCATGGCCCATGATGGCTTAGCCAATGAAGACTCTCAAATTACATTATCCACTGATCCAGTTTTTAATAACATAAATTAGCAATGGCTTTTATATACTATGAATTACTTCGAAACGTTGATGTTAAAACCTAATGAAGAACTGCGAATTAATGGTCAATCAAGGTATTCTTGTTAGCCTTTGTAAAAGTAAGTAAAGACACTAGTTATAAAAATCAGAACTACTCAGAGTAATTCAAATGTTACAACTGATCATTCTTATTGTTGTTACAAATCATAAATGAAAAATAAAAGTAATTAGGTATTAGTGCGAAGCTATAACGTATTTAGCTTTTGTAAACTGGACCTAAAAGAGGGATACTGTTCGAGATAAAACATAAACAACATGTAGAATAACACATGATTAATGAAAAAAAAGCATTATTAAACAAGTCAAAACAACTTTTTACTTTTTACAAATGTTAAAACTGCCGTACCTTATTCTTGCTACAAAGTATGAATCCTATCTGTCCACTAGGATAAGTCGGTATAGTTGTGTATCCATAACTGACTATAGGAAATAACCTTCTACAGAACTCTAAGACTGACTTGATCAGTGGTATGTGAAGCCAAATACATTCACCTATGGAATTCAAAATACAGACAGCAGATAACTGATGTTAATGTTTTCAGCATCGATGAAAGTTAGTGAAGTTAACAAACGATTCAGAAAGTCACTGTCTTTCAGTCTGGCTGGACTCTAATAAGGAAGAGAGTATATCAAAGAAGGAGTTGTGATCTCTTCTAAAACAGGGAGTTTTAACGAAATTCACGCGTCACGCGTTGCTCAACGAATTTTGTTTTCATGAATTCACGAATCACGTGTGTCTGGTTGCTTTTCACTAGTCATTCACTAATTTCTGCCCTCGTCACCTGCCACCCGTAAAATCTTTTGCCACTCTCGCTGAATTGATCGTCAGATTGTAGTTTGCCAGAAGAGTTGACATACTGACCAATCATGTACGTGCATTCACAAAATCATAGAGTTCAACAGTACTCTTTACAAGGATTCGACTGCATTCAGATAGTTGAATTAAGTTATGACAATATGAAAGTGAGCGGTTTTCAATTGCGTGTCGTTAAACCAGAGTGAAACCAATTAATTTGCAATTAGACTACTTAGCCAATCTCAAACCATAGTAAAACTAAAACCTACATAATTGCTTGACTACTAGAAATAGCATTATTATAAATGTTGCAGGTCAAAATTAAACTCCTTTGTCTCTTAACTCTACTAATTCATTGATTATGAATAATTAGGGTTGGAAGACTAAGGAAATTCAGAATCAAACTAGGTTAAAATAATTTTGACCTGAATTTAATTTTGACCTGTAACATAAATACAGTGGTACCCCTATTAAACGGCCACCTCCATTTTGCAGCCAGCAGTCAAAGTCCCAATGATGGATTTTCTATTTTTTTCTACCTCTGTTAAGCGGCCAAACCCTTTTAAGTGGCCACACTCCATTTGCCTGAGGGTGGCAGTTTAATAGAGGTTTGACTGTAATAGTAATTTCTTGCACCATGTTGAATTGGTTTGAAAAAAAACAATGACCTATATCAATTTTGGTCAATGGTAGTGCCTGCTCAATCATATGTTTGGTGCACACAAAAATGAGATGTTTACCTTGGCAACACAATAAACCATCAGGTTTTAATGCTTTTTTCATGAGTTCATAATAAGATTCTTGAAATAAAGACTCCGCTGGACCTAGAAGGGAAATAAACAACACATAGCATAACATGAGTTACACCTTGCTGTTTTGTACAGAAATGAACTGTACAAGATAGTACAAGCAACATAACATAAATGTACAATTTGTCCATGCAGGCAGTTACTTCAGTAACTAATAAAGAAATAAAAAAATGCATCCGAGTGCATTATTGAGTTATATAAGCACGCAGGAAGTTTTAAGAACACAAGAGAAGTGCATAGAGAAGCACGAGGCGCAGCCAGAAGGAAACCGCGTGCGTTCAAACTCATAACGTAAGCAGCGTGCATTATAACTCGATAAAGCACGCGTGTGACGTAAGCCACATGCTTTATGGAGCTATAATGAATGCAAACTGACCAATCAGGGCACGCGCAATCAGTCAAACATTTTATAAAAGTAAATAAATTAACCACAACATTAGTTGCATGTAAGAAAATAATCAGTGATTATGTGTGCTTTAGTCAGGTTAAAATGTTTGGCATACATGTAAACATTTATGCATGGAATTCAGTTATTTTCAAGCACACACTTTGTTGGATTAAATTTAATATATTTTAAATATAACCATTAACTGCATCTTTAAATTACATGCATATGCACATTTTGCTCAAAAAACGACTTTTTTAAGGCTCCCTGAATAGTTATCCTACGATGAAGCAAGTGTTAGTTACCAGTAGGCCTTCAGAACATTAGATTTCAAGCATTATTGGAAGGAAATTAATTAATTTGCAGTTTTCTGCACTCACACGTCTGTCTGCACTTACCTACAGGATCTGATGAATCTGTTATGATAACATCAAATTCATTTTCATGTTTCTTCATATATTCAAATCCATCTCCAATATACTGAGCGAGTTTGTGTGAACTAAAACCTTTAGCCATATTTGGTAAATATTTTTTACACACTTCAATTACCTCCTATTGTGGCAAAAAAGTGCATTATTAACAACAAAATAGCAATAAAAAGATGATAATAATGAAAATATTAATTAAATTTACTCTCAGTATGACCTGTGCCAATTTTGTATATATTCTTGCCAGAGGACTCGTATAATATTTATAAATGAATGATGACTTGTATATATTGCACATGTGTATTTTATGTTAGACTGCAACCCACACCCTACTTCTGGACCCTGTTCTGGTCTCCTTAATTTTTCTGTGAAAATAAAGAAACTAGACATACAAGATAAAGCTCTATACACACAATGTTCATATGTGCTAGCATGACTGCTTCTTTCCTACTTTAGTTTCTTTTGATGCAGCCTCAGCTTGAAAGAAGGTACCGGTACTCGCCTTGACTCAACATATTCCAATGTTTTTTGTTTTTTTTTTTTAAATCCCAGGAAGAATTGACAACTCAAGCAATTTGCACGAATAGTAGGGACTTCCCCAGTTTTCTTTTGCACCATCCTGGTTTTTCTGCTGACCACCAACAGGGCATTGCTTGACATGAGACACAGCAGGGCACCCATGGACACATAAGATGGAGACTGTGTGTCCAAAGTTGAGAGTTCAAGAGTTGAAAGAGAACTCGAAAAAGCTGTGGAGACACTCACCTAACAGTTTGTGTTCTCATAGCATTTCCTATATACCTTTGTACTCTCTCAAACTTAATTATTATCATTCCAGTTTCTATACTCTGATAGCAACATGGAAAATGTTTTCTCCTTCTTGTAATTTCAACACAATAGGCCATATTCATGTTCTTGATATTGGAATGGAAATAGCTTGCAACTTACAGTAATTAACTTTGTACTGCACCAACATCTAAGCAATAGAATGTCTACTTACCTCATCTATCTCACACTGCACTATAGATTCCACAGCAGGATGCTTAGAAACTTCCCGTATAACTCCTCCATCACCACCACCAACGACAAGAACCTACATGTACATGGGTAGCATTTTATCAATACAGAGTGGATCAAATTTAACACATTGTCATGCAATAAGTATCTGCAAGGTGAGCATGAGGGAGAGACTAGCCACTCAGCTGATCTAGTTTTCTACAAGAAATAAGTCCAAAAACTAAAAGTCAAACTTCTGCTAACAGACACATCTCATGCAATGTAAGATTACAGAGCCATCTACTCTAATCAAACGGTATCCAACAGGACTGACAGTACCATTACATACATGTACAGCTGTACATCACCACCCCTCTGACTGTCATCACAATGCTGTAATACTATGAAATTATAATATAAATTAATTTTTAGTTAATAGACTTTATCAATAGCTGTTTAGAGGAAGACTGCCCTAGCAGACTACACACAAGTGTAATGGTAACATTAGGCCAACATTAGGAAATAATATAAAGCGAGAGATCAAATACAGTATTCAAGATAACTTCTTCCACCACAGTTTAAGACAACGATTGAGTTTCAAATTGTGAGCTACCATTTGATAATTGCTCTTGCATCGCAGCAAATGAGCATATTAAACCTCTTTAAAGGACTACCTTTCCCAACACTGCTATGTATTTTGATCATGATCATGTTATGGTGTCATGTTGGGCTATGTGTATAAACAATGTACAAGTACATGTATACTGTCATGAAGGTCTGACTAAACCATAATACCTTTTTAGGGCATGGATGTGAATTTAGTGGAAGGAATGTTATCATCTCTTGATAGGAGAACTCATCTCTGTCAGTGCATTGTATAACACCATCCAAAACAAGAACTTTCCCATGATGTTTACTAAAAACAAAAATGCAAAGTATGAGGAGACATCACTATCTGGCTGCATTCATGTGGTTTCTTTCTTACAAAGGAAAGTACTATGCTGAGTCTGTGTCAGCTCATACAGGTAAAGCTGACAGTGTTTCTGTAGCATATTAAGCATTAACTACAGTACTGTACAGGTAGGGTTCCACAACCACCTGGAATGGATGCTAGTCATTTGCAGGATTACCTCGCTCATGCATATAAGTTTGCCAGTACCAATGTGTGCCAAGTGACCAAGCCAGAGCTCAAATCTGGACAGCTCAATCCAGTGACCAACATGCTAACCATAAGGTCACTATGCACCCACATACATATGTTCAGCTGTACATGAGTGTAACATTAAATTATGGGACATTCAATGAGAGGGTACTAGTATAGTTAAATAAAATTATTTATTAAATTATCAGCCAAGGATTACAAATTGCATGCACTTAAACAATAATTAGCTGGACAGATAATAAAATCCACCAATCTAGGAGGTACATACCTTTTAAACACGAGTATATCTTGATGTTTTGACTTCCCTTCAAACAGAATTTCATCCACTTCAAGAGACAATGCTTGACCAGGCCATTGGTCATTTACTTCTGAAAACCAACCATTCTGTATTCTGTTCATTTTTTGGTCCAATCTTGTAAGTAAATGTAAAAATAAAGTGAATATCAGTATTTGAAACTTGAAAAAAAACTTGAATTCCAGCTCGCACTTGGAACAAGCACAGTAGCTCTCAAAAATGCCTTCTCTGGGCCAGTCTTACTAATTGCTCATTTAATGCCTTTCTTTTGCAACTGACTTTCCTGATTCCTAGCTGCTCCCATTGCAGAAGGAAAATCTATTTGCCCCAAGTGGCCATGCAACACTTTATAACCCTACACTTGATAACCCTATACTTTTCAATGTTTCTAAACTGGTTTCACCAATATAACGGGAATTACATCCCTCACAAGTAAATTGTAATTCCTGTTATATTGGTGAAACCAGATGCCATTTTTCAACCAGGAACATACAGTAAGCAAGAAAAATTCAAATTCCTTCATGCAGGGGGCATGTACACACCTTGTTTTTGTATCTTGGACTCAGCGAATAGCTCTATTGATAAGTAAGAATAAACCTGACCTTAACAAACAGTTACATCACTTCAATACCTTTTTAACTCTGTAATTCCCTGTTTCACTGTTTTGTAATGCATATATTGTACGATGAAGTAATGAGAAGACAGGGGCTCGGTACGATGAATGAAAATGGTGAGTACTTTGCAGATGCATGTGCTTTAGACAACATGGTGATTGGAGGCAGTGTGTTTCCGCACAAGAGGATACACAAGGTAACATGGGTGTCCCCGGACCTAATAACAGAGAAGCAGATCGACCACATCTGTATTGCAAAGTAGTTCAGTCCAATAGATACCAAATCCTACAGGAGTTGCATGAGGACGAGGAGGGTTTGGACATTAATTCGCAATGGAAGGATATAAAGGAGGCAGTTAACTATGCTTGCGAAGAAGTGGTGGGCCAAAGAAAACCTGATTAGAAGGAATGGCTTTTAGCAGAGACATGCCAGAAGATACAGGAAAGGAAAACTAAGAAGGTGGCAATTAACAACAGCCAAACAAGGGCAGCAAAGAAAGAAGCGCAGAAAAAAATATGCTCAAGTGAACAGTGAAGTAAGGAGAAATATCAGAACCGATAAGAGGAACTTTGCGGATAGAATGGCCTAGGAAGCAGAGGAGGCGGCAGCAAGTGGGAACATGAAACAGCTTTATGACATAACCAAGAAGCTTGCAGGAAAGTTTGGACGAACAGAGCGTCTGGTTAAAGATAAGGATGGAAGTGTCTTGATGGGTGTGGATAAACAGCTACGTAGATGGGCAGAACACTTTGAGGAGCTTCTTAACAGACTAGCTCAAGCAAATACACCAGACATTCCCACCGCAGAGGAAGACCTGCCAATTGATTGTGGTAAGCCCACCAGGGAAGAAATCAGGAAGGCCATCAAACAACTGAAGAATGGCAAGGCAGCAGGCACAGATGAGATTCCAGCAGAAGCACTCAAGGTACATTGCGGATCCAGAGATGCTTGCTGAGATGCTCTATGGATTGTTTGAGAAAATCTGGGAAGTAGAAGAGATCCCTTCAAAATGGAAGGAAGGACTCCTGATCAAGATCCCCAAGAAAGGAGACCTTGGCCTGTGTTCAAATTATAGAGGGATCACACTCCTGTCTGTGCCAGGGAAAGTGTTGAACAGATTCATCTTGGAAAGGTTGAAAGGGCCGGTACATCTCAGCCTCCGCAATCAGCAACCCGTCTTCAGGCCATGCAGGTCATGTACCGGCCAGATCACAACACTGCGAATTACCGGTATAGTGGAACAATCAATTGAATGGAACTCCCCCTTTTTCGTAAATTTTGTTGACTACGAGAAGGCTTTCGATAGCCTAGAAAGGGAGACATTATGGAAGCTGCCCCGACATTATGGTGTACCCATGAAGTTCATCAATCTGATTAGGAACTCTTATCAGGCTTTGTCTTGCAGAGTGGTTCACAAGGGGCAACTGACAGAGAAGTTTGAGGTTAAGTGTCACCCTTTCTGTTTATCTTGGCTATAGATTGGATCATGCGAGCTGTGACAAACCAGAAAAGACACAGGATCCAGTGGACCTTGTGGTCGCATGTTGGACGACCTGGACTTTGTGGACGACCTAGCGTTTCTGTCACACAATCATCAGCAGATGCAGGAAAAAACATCAGACTTGCATCACACCTCAATGCAAGTATGACTGACGCTCCATAAACAGAAGACAAAGATAATGAGGATCAATGCTGGCACTGATGAGCCAGTCAAAATTGAAGGAGAGGAACTGAAGTCCTTTACCTATTTAGGTATTATAATGGACAAAAATGGGGGAACAGACGCAGATGTGAAAACTCGGATCGGCAAGGCACGATCAGCATTTAACATGCTAAAAAAGGTCTGGAGCTCCAGAGAAATCGATACATCCACCAAGCTATGTGTGTTTCACTCAAACGTTAAGTCGGCATTGTTGTATGGAGCAGAAACATGGCGGACAACCAAGGCATCGATAAAGAAGATCCAGACCTTTATTAATCAGTTCTTACGTAGAATCCTTAGGATCCATTGGCCAGAGACTATCAGCAATGAGAACCTATGGGCAAGGACGCAGTAAACTCCAGTAGAAGAGGACATCCGACGAAGGAGATGGAGCTGGCTTGGCCACCTACCGGTAGTAGCTTTGGCCATCAAGCCCTGACCTGGAACCCCCAAGGTCAAAGAAAGAGAGAGAGAGAGACCTGGCAGTGGGAGCTTGAAAAGGACATTAAAAGGACCGGACACACATCAGGCGCATAGGAGGGGGGGTTTCGAGGGGTTCGAATGAACCCCCTTTGGAGGTCAATAATGGAGAACTGAACAATTACATGAGATATACCATGGGCGAGAGTAGGCTCGCCTCACTGGCTCTCATGCATATCAAGTATGCCTGTCGATCTGGACGTAATTGTCAATCTATTTCAAGGCCTCCACCCGAGGATGATGCAATTGTCAAGTTTGCTTTACGAATAGTCCTGTAATGAATTAGTAAGTAAGTGGCCTCAATATATCCTAGTGACCTAGTATTATATGTAGTCAAAATAATCCCATCGTTGAA
>OMLO01003682.1_pt1 | contig 12661 bp, 17 predicted proteins | sample 1674811 | NCBI WGS metagenome assembly OMLO01 (sample SAMN06265003, study PRJEB25207) | coral metagenome | isolation source: Coral host | place: Mexico:La Bocana,Puerto Morelos, Mexico | collected 2008-11-13
AAGCACATTGCGACGTCCCACTTCTTCATCAGGTTCTGCAGCTTGCAAAAGGTCAAAGACTTGAACCACTGACTTCACCCTAGTTTCCGATGATCCTGGACCTGTTCCTGCGAACAGGTTCAGCCGCCTCTTCTTTGCCTTTTCCCATTCGATTCCACCGTCCCCTGGAAGGGAATAGAAAAACAACTTCCGCTTCCTTTCCTCCATGAGTTTGCTCTTCTTCAGCTTTGGATACAAAGAATCATCCAACGGATGGATCAGAAGCTCCACGCGTGAGTGAACGAAGGCCTGGGGTTCAATCTGGAAATCAAATGTCTGACATCTTTAGATTGAATAATAAGCTGATTCCATTAGTTGTTGAGACATATTTTATCAAAAGCAACTCGAAATCCACACCTGGATGGCTTCCTCCTCGTGACGCGTAGCCTTGGCATTGTAGTCAGCCAACATGCTTTTGTACTCATCTTCATTGGTGATCTCAACTCGGTTCACCACTTCGAGCCCACTGTGAACCTGCCTTGCAGGCTCAACCTCCACTCTGACATTCACTGGGTAATCCTGCTCGTACTTTGCACGAATGTCACTGAGCGCTTTCCCCAAAGGATCCTCTCTGATGAGATTCATGGACAGCGCCTTGCCAGGCACACTTTCGCGGGCCAACTTGCAAAGGGGAGCCTCATAGCCACCCTTCATCAATCGCTTTAGCAGTGATTGCAAAGGCCCATATGTGACAAAAGTGCTGACTACGTCAACCTCATCTTTTTCAGCTTCATCATCAGACTTCTCATCCTTGTCGCCTCCAGTATCCAAGCTGATGAAGGAACCGTCCGGCGCAACGTTGAATTGGGCATACCAGCTGTCCGACTCGTAAGACTTGATGAGATCGTCGAACTTCGGCAACACCGATCGCAAATGGAGCAGCACATCCCGCCGGATTAGAGTAGCCTTCAGGCGAACTGCGATGTCATAGTTTGCAGTCCCACTTCGCAACTTTCCAAACTCACCTGTGGTTGGCCGAATGGCGGATCGCTGCTCCAGCATCAATTTCCTTACCTGAGCCCAAATCCAGTGGCTGAACTCTGCATGCCTGCGATGAACATTATTCAGCCAAGATGCAATGTAGGCAGTCTCCTCATCACCAAGATTGAGACCTGATCAGCATGATTTAAGGTGACCGAACTTAATTGCTGCGGAATAGAGTGATCGTTGGACTGTATCAGAATAAGTGAGAAATGCGTCGGACCATTCAGAAAAAACTGAGCACAGAACCAGCCAAAGCCCTCAAGGCAGTGATTCCATCAAGAATCCCACTGCGGCCTTCGTGCGCTTCCAATAGGTCCAGCGCCGCACAGGTTGCAGGCATCGTCTTCAGTTTGTGGCCGACTTTAACATACCTCTCCACGGTATCTGCGTTCCATGCCTTGCCATTAAGTCTCGATACCTAAGAAGAAACCGAAGGGGGTTGGATCCAATCAGAAGACAAAACATTTCGTGTAACATCTCACAGCTTGGACAAGGCACAGTCTCTTTCAGTTGGCATTTATCAACCATGCCAGCCAGGAGCCAGCACTTGCCCTTGGCTGACATCCCTATGACATTTCTATCCTGCTCTTCACTGGCCAGCTTTTGGAACTTGTATGTGAGGAAATCAACATCCTTGCCCGCAGCTACCTGAGCCAGCCACAAACTAAGCATTCGAGACTTGACCTCTTAGATTTAGAGCTCAACAAAGCAAAACGAGTAATTGACACCAAAGGAATCCAAAGGACAGTCCTCACCACAACATCTCGAAGCGACTGCTTTGCCCAGTACAACTCATGCTCGTTCCCACGCAAAGAGATTTGGTGGTAGATGAAGGCCACAGCTCTGATCCTCAGAATTTAGGCAAATGTAGATTACACTCTAGCAAGGCGAAAGAGTTTAGCCAAGAAACTCTGCGTCGGCATTGGCTCGCACCAAATTGCTGACTGTGTCACTACCAATCATGTTCATATTCACTTCAATCTGGGATGGCAGGATCGAATTGAGTTGAACAGGCAACTTGCTCCACTTGTCCATGGCAACTTTGACTCGGCGGGGTTGGAAACATCCTTCCTGAGAGTTGATATCAAGTAAGCAACAATGCCACAACTTACTCTGGGTCTGACAGCTTCAAGTTTCCAGCAACTCATTCACTGAAAAATGCATCGAAACGACAGCCAAGCTGCATAAGCATGAGCCTTGAGATCTAGTTGCGTGATGGAAATTGCACCCACAATTCCATCATGGTCTGCCTTCAGGTGTTTGATGTCCAGCGCCCTGCAAGATATCTCTGTGGGAGCGGCATCAATCTCGGCCTTCAGCTTGTCAAGCATATCATCCATTTTCTGATTGCTTTCAGCACCAGATGCCAACAAGTCTTTCCATGCTTGTTCCAAAGGAAGATCCTGAGTACCAGCTGAGTACCATGTGGCATGCAATTATTAATGACTGGCGTTTGAAAAAAACGGGCCTTTGAAAGAACTTCCTGTTGAAAATATCCAGTGATCATCATCTTAAGTTGATATTGGTCCCAGTGACTAAGACTGTGGTCTTCGCAGTCCTTCTCTCGATTGCCCAATCTTTGCCGCCTTGAGGAATACTCGCAAGACTCGTTTCCGATTCCATGGCTTCAAAGTGGTCCGACGAAATTAAAGCTTAAGTCCGACAAATCCTGCAATTCACAAGTTGATCAAAGAAGCAATGCCACTGATGATATTGAATCAGTTGACAGACGTGAATGGAAATATAAAGGCAGAAAAAACAAATGATTCTGGCGTGCAAACCAAGTGGAGCAGCTCCACTTGGTTTGCACCATCGAACCTGGGTTCAGATGTACAAGCAGTAAGACTTAAGATAGTGTGAATGAGAGACGCAATACTTGGAGGTCAGACGTGTGAGCCACTGCTTGCACCATCGAACCCAGGTTCCATGGTGCAAACCAAGTGGAGCTGCTCCACTTGGTTTGCACCACATAGTCACTAATGTTTTTTGTTTCATCAGTTTGTGTTGCCGAACGTGGGTTCGACAGACGTGGACCTCAATTTGATAGACGTGTGACTCTTTGAAATATCATCGAACGTGGGTTCGACAGACGTGGACATCAATCTGATAGACGTGTGACTCTTTGAAAATATCATCGAACGTGGGTTCGACAGACGTGGACATCAATCTGATAGACGCATGACTCTTTGGAAAAAATCATGGAACGTGGGTTCGACAGACGTGGACATCAATCTGATAGACGTATGACTCTTTGGAAACAATCATGGAACGTGGGTTCGACAGACGTGGGCCTCACGCAACATCAACTTTGAAGTAATCCTCAAATTTGGGTTCAACAGACCTGGGCTTCGGTGAATCTTTGAAAAGTTGAACTTGGATCTGACAGACTTGCTGGGCACAGTGATTGACTGATTTTTGCTGAGATATGGAAATATAATCAAACACAGCATGACTGCTGAATGACAATGGGTGTCAAAATGTCATGAGCAGCTGCATACAAATCCTGCAAAAACTTGATAAGATGTCATCACATATTGATCGCATGTCCGTCGGACTTTCTCTTTTTTTGCCACAAAAGCAAACGCCTAAGGCTAATTTCAATGGTTCCATCATCAACCTCAGCCCTAAAACAGCAAGCTTGTTCGAAGGCCAAAAGCTACACCACGCATCATTCCCACATCGCCAATGTGCATCATGTTGCCAAGGACTTTGCGAACAGTAGCTGGCGTGAGGTTATTGAAATTGGCATCGGTGGGAACACCCATCAAATCCATCAATTGGCCACATGAAAGTTCGTTTCCTTGGGCAACGCAAAACAGCCGAGACTTCGTTGCTATAGTAGGTACCACTCCGTCTGTCCTATCTTGACACCAGCTGATGGTTTGTGTCAGGTCCAAAATCAGGTCACTGCCATCTACTGGCTGATTCAAAAACGCCATGATGTTCAACAAAGATCGCTCACGGGCACTTTGAGGCACCTGTCCTCCAATCTCTCGGGCATGCATCTCCATGATTTGCATGTAAGTCAGGTTGCCTTCTTCTTCTTTCAGTTTGAGGTTTGGCATTTTCTTGGTCAAATACTCCAAATGAGCGATACGCCATGAACAAACTGCCGTGTTGCCTTCAGTCTTGCAAACCTTGCACTGACAAGTGTGTTTAGAACACACCAGGGTGGGGTCGAGCTGGCAATTGCATTTCTCGAATCGGTTCATCTCTTCTTCTGTTGGCCTTAGATGTCAAGCAAGTTTTATCAATTGCACAAAGACTGAAGTGACTGGTCCTAGCATGACCTACCCCTGTACTGTATGTGCCTCCGGCTAACATTTAAGCCTAGCTTCCGACGTCCAAGACGAGACCACAAATTCCCACGAGGTTTCATGCGCAAGAACTTCTGGAACGGCAAAACTTGCGGACAAGCTTGTTGCACCAGCATGGTCGCATTTCTGGCTGCAATCATGCAATCATCATGAGACACAGCCAATCCTTCCTTGCAAACGCCAACCGCATAAAATCTTGGTCTCAGGATCGGGTAGCCCAGTGACAGCGGAGATCTGTGGCGAAAAAGCCTGAAAAGCATCACCGCAAAACTTCGTCCCAAACTTCGATTTCAAGAAACGATGAAAGCACAGAAACAGATGCCAATCAGAACACCGTCGGACACTGAATGATAACCTAGTGACATGACATGGTATTGGTCCCCCAGTTTTTCAATGATTTGCAATGTAGCTTCTTCAAGGTCGTGACTTGATTCCGACTCGGGCTCTGAAGTTGTTCGACGACAGCTCATTGCTTCCACACACTCCAGGATAAATGTCTTCGGCAGAGCTCCCTTAATGGTCTCGAGGCCCACCCAAAAGGGTTTTGCATTTGAGTCCTGGAAGCCCTTACCCTTGCCTCGCCTAAGTTTGATCATAATCACAAATGCTTCTGCGCTTGACGTTAACTTTGCACTGACACAACATCGACAGCCAATGACAAGTAGCATGCTCCACGGAGTGCAGGGGTATCCGAGAACGTAGACATCTAGTGTCTTGGGAAACTCAAGCCACTGCTTTTGGAGCATATCGAAGACCAAAGTAGCCCCGTTTTCTGCCGTCCGACGTTCTGTCATGTCCTTCCAGGAAATGACTGAGAGAAGGGCGCATCAGGTCAGTATCAAGAAGTTCTGGAAGCATCAGGATATCAGGAAGTCAAGGACAATGATTTCATATTTATAATTAAAAACATCAGTGCCAAGCAAAAATAAGGAAACAGCTCCTGGCAAAGGATTGTCGGTTGGTGGTTTTGCTGCAGCATCATCCTCGCACTTGCATCCAGCTCTGAAGCACCGACCATTCGAGGAATGAAGCGCAGGCCCTTGCTGTTGTCATTGAAGCTATTGAACCTTAGTTCACAGCTACTGATGAAAAGTTCTATTTCAGAACTTTGGATGTCGCAAATGTTTTCAGTCAGGGAACAGCTTTTTCATAGCAAAGGTTTCAGACCCCATGCCAGCACAATCTGCCCAAATTTGGACCTCCACATCACGTTCAGCAACACCATCCATAGTCTCAAGCCTCCTTTTCAGCAAATTGGCCAAGGCTTCACTCCATGAGTGTTCCTCAACTCCAGAACGCTGTGACAAAAAGTGTTCCTGGCTGCATCGGTCCTGAATCAAGTGGCACTGACCACAGAGTCTGCCCCAAAAAGATGCAAAACCAGAAACATGCAGAAAGACAAATGGAGTCAGGCTTGAAACAGTCCTTGGAGTGCTTGTTGAGCTTCATTGGCAGCTGGCCATCTTCTTCATAGGCAGACAAAATGCTCCGTGAGCCAGCAGGCACTGCCGAAGCGGAAGCAGGCCTGCGATTATAATTGATTTCTGCATGAAACGAGATAGGCATTGAAGCCAAATTTGCAAGCTCAGTGTCAGGTGTTTCCTTGCCTTCGACGATCTGACGTAGACTTCTTTTTGGGCTCCTTTGAAATTTTGAAATATCAGGAACTGACAACAGTTTTTGTAATTAATTCTAAAGGCTCCTTCATTGCCTTCTTGGGCTGTGGTTTCGGCTTTGCTTTCGGCTTTGCTTTCGGAGAAGCCCACTTTGAGTCCGGGATCGCTTTTTTGGCAGCCGGTCGCTTCATCCTGAATCAGCAATTGAATGGAAGTAGCTCCACAGAATGATGCAATCAAATGCCACCAGGCAACGCTGTCTGAACCAGGAAAAGGCAACTCAAGGATTGGCACCTGAAAACAAATACAGACTAAGCTAGTCTAAGACTAGTCATTGTATTCCATTGGCATTGGAAATCAAAAGTCGAATTGATCGAGATCCGGGCCGTTTATACCACCACGGTCCACCTGTACTTCAAACGGTCACTCAGAGACACCAGGAAGTTTTAGCTTGTGGGCATATCATGACATCCATTTGGCGAGCACTGTATGTTTTGACCCCCAGTTGTGGCGCACACACGGTGTCTTCAATCTCAGGGCCTGACTGTAAGTGAAGTCAGAGGATGCAAACCCCGCGCATCCGTCGCTTGGGCCACAGGTGATGTGACAAATGGTTGTTGAAAATGGTACATCCAACTGAAGTGAGTTGTAATTTCATGACTCACAACGGTCACAACGGCAACATTTTGATTTGTCCGACGTGTCCGACGATGACCAACTATTGTTTCGACCGGCCTTTTGGTTTTGGGCCATGATGACACCTGGCACAAGGCTTCAGCCACAACCATGACTCATGACTCATGACTTAATGCTGGAATGAAAATCAAAAATCGCCGGACAACATTCGACTGACCTGTTTTTTTTGTGTTGGGCCACGATGCCACCTGGCACAAGGCTTCAGCCACAACAATGTCTCAAAGTGCAGTGAGTGCAGCAATGAGTCACAAATAGCAGTCAGTCATCCAACGACGTTTGACTCTTGCTTTTGGTTGGGCCATGGTGCTAGAATCAATTTTTTAAAATTTATTTTAATATTAAATTAATAGACTAAACTTCAACTGGCTAGTGCAAAAACTGGCCTGTATAGTGTTGGCCATCAGGATGCCACCTGGCAGAAAGGCTTCAGCTACAATCATGACTAAGGCTGTTCTTAAAGTAACCCCGTCCATCGACTTTCACTTGCCTTTTGGCTTTCTGGTTCAGCCACATTCATGACTCAATGTGCTGGGCATGAAAACAAGTCAAAAATCATCCCGGACAGCTTTTGGCTCACCTGGGCCTCTTAGTGTTAGGCCATGATGCCACCTGGCACGGTCTCAGAGTGCAGGCACGATTAATCTTAAAGTTTGTGGCATTGATTAGTCAGTAGTCCAACAAGGATGCACATGAAAGATGCAGTGCACATGAAAGACAAGCACTGGACTCCGTCCGCAAGTCTTTTTATCATCTGAAGGAAGCTGCACTCTCAGTCACTCTTAGTAGGGTCGGGAACGCCAGCTGCTTGATTTTGACCATGGCACATCTCGTTCTTCAAGCTTCTCCTGGGATCGTCCTCAGATGAAACCGTCTCAGATGGCAAATTGACACTTTCTTGATCAGCTACTGAAAGAAATTGCAACGCACAGTCAGTCATAAACGAACAACTATTATAGGACAAGCATCTGATCTTCTCCCACTTCTCTCGCACGTGGCTTTGGGCAACTTGAGATGGGTATCGCCAAGTGGGCCGGTGCAGCTCCCCTTAGTTGTTTTTCACATGGATGCAGCAAATTGCAGCAACTGATGTTAAATATGTCGCCGGACATTCAAGAATCAACAGAAGGACATAATTGACACTCAGTCGACAACGGCAGCCAAGTCACTCATGGCTTGCATGGCCCAATCCTTCGCAGCCTGGAATCCTTCGCTGTTGTAATTCATCAGGGAGTACATGGCCTTAGCAGCAACAGGCACAACAACAAGCGTCATAAAGGGAAACGTTCCTTTCACGGCGAAATTCAGCCAAAGAAACCATGATGGCATCGTCATCGCAACCCAAGGATGTCAGCGCAAAGAAAAGGTTTGGCATCTTGTTCTTGATGTCCTCTTTCGCCTTGGCATGGCAAATAAGCATTCGTACATAACTGCGGTTCGCACAAAACAGCTGACAGCCTTCTTGGCAAGAAATAAAACCAAGTGACCATCTCAATTGCTTCTTGACGAGGATTGGGCTCTTTGGCTGCAGCCAGGGCCACCATCGGCTCTTTGGGAGCCTCGACACCATTGCCATCAGCGTCAGCATCAGCTGTTTCGAATACAAACTCCTTTGGCGATGGCGATTCGATGATCTCCTCGATATGGCTGTCCTCCCTCTCGCCAGACCTTTTTCTCAGTATGAACTCCATCAGCGAAGACTGGATCATGACTGAGTCGGGCAATGAAGTCTTGGGCCCATCTTTCAACCTAACTCAGAGACAAAATGACCACCACTCAAAGATATAGTCAATTGTTTGACGGTGACACACAGCTCATGCACCTACATGCAGCCAAGTGGCCCCCAGTACGAGGGAAGCATGAAGCGGCATCCGAGGATGGACGCCGCTACCAGCACCGTCGAAGCGGATCTGTGCATGCCAGCACTGCCTTATGGAAAGTTGGCAAAACAAGGATTGAGTTGAAATTTCATTGAATGACGGGCTGCTGTTATGAAGTTCACTGAGTTCGTTTGAATTGAATGACGGCTTGAATGAAATCCATTGCTGGCAAGGCACATACCACCGAGAAGCAAAGACCACAATCGTGGTGTTGCCGGTGGCTGTTCACCACCTCCAAGACGAAGTCGACAGACGCTTGACCACTACTGCTCAACGCCAGCTTCGCCAAGGATTTCGCATCTTCGACCACGGAACCTGAGAAAACAAAAGTCTATAACTTTGGTCCGTCGACTTTCACCAAATTTGATCTAGCTGCTGACAAGAAGCCGACGTGCTCCTTTGGATCATCCCACGCAGCACGGAGATCATAGAGCATGTGGACCTCCTGCGGGAACTTGCCTGAGGTGTCAGCATGAGGGTGGCTTCAAAATCATGAAGGAAGCTCCAAAAACTAATGCCTTCAAACTGAATCAGGCAGAGAAACTCTTCAAGAAGCTCTGCATGGAGTCACGGCCTTTGGACTTTCCAAAGCCCTTTCCAACTTAGATTGGCAAAGCGGGTAGGCATCAGCAATGACTTCAAAGCAAAGTAATGTTGAAAAGGTAAAGATGGGCAACAGCTTTAAGAAAAGCCAAGACGCAATCATACTTCCTTTCCACCCCCCATGCGATGAGGCACACGTTATCCATGCCCGGCACAGGTGGAATTGTAGCGATCAACGCTGAACCACGTTGGACTTTCATCCTACTTTCCACTATGGATTCATTCCTTGAGAGCAAAACCAGCCAGATACACGCTGAAGTAAAAGGCAAAGCAAATCAGGTGATCACAAACTCAACACAATGCACCAACGCTGCGCGATCGAAACTGACAGACTCTGGAAAACGAACATTGGCGAGCCTTGTCAGAATAGTCCGACGGCAGAAGACGGCTTGAAGACCTCAGCCCACCAGGCAATTTTGTGACCAAAACCCCATTTCTTAAGCAACCATTGAAAAAGAAAACCATCAGATCAAACATCTGTTTTCTTTTGTGGTTGAAAGAAATGATTCAGTATCTCAAAAGCCGATGAACAGCCAGTCAAAGAAAGTCGTCAAACACTGAGTATACTGAGTTGTGACTGCATAATAGCTGATTTCATGAAGGGCGTCCTAAGTGTCCTAGCTTCAGAACACATGAAACCTGATTAAGCTCCACTCATTTGCTGAGAACGAGTCCTGCGGAAGCTGGTGGGAAAGGCCTCAGTAGCTATTTACTAAAGATCCAGGTCAAGTCGGGTTGCTGATTGCTGTGGCCCAAAATGATAACTTTGCATAAAGACCTTTCCGATGTGAGCAGATTTCAGTAGTCAGTTGTCAGTGAGTACAATGAAACCGAATGCAACTAAGCTTCACTGATGGATCATGATCAAACCACTGTTATGTGGCTAGACAACTTTTTTTCACAACCCTTCGCTAGCAACTTTAGTTCATCTCTTCACCGGCCACTTTGGCCTCTGGAGTCCTATCACGGTTGAAAGCAATCAGCTTGAACTTCTCTGCTTTGAAATCATACACAAAGGCCAGTAGACTGCCGTTAGGAGGCCTGAAGATGTGCTTCACCTCGTAGATCATCTCGGCACGATGCAAGAACGGTTCGCCAAGCTGCCACAGCCCTGTCCGCATCCACTCCGCAAAGGCCGAAATCACAGTGAAGGCTTCAATCCTGGCACAGCCAAGGGGTTTGAACTATCTATCGGACTGCCATTAATAGTGTCATTAGTGTCATTACAATTTTAACTCCAGCTAAGCTACTGCAAAAAAATCATTAGTGTCAGTCATTACACAAACAGTGAGACCTAAATTGGAACCCAGGCACGGCCCAAACACAATGTCATCCAGATTGTTGTTATCCTTGATGTAGGCAATCATGTCTTCATCATCCTCCATGAAAGGGCTGTGCCACACTGTCGTGAAAGGAGTCGAAGTATCAATCGGCATGGCCTGAGGAAATCTTGACAGCGTCGTGTCTTTGAGCCTCTGCCGCGAAACCTGTGCAACTTTCATAATGTATTGAGTCATGAGTTCAGCATCAACTGAGCAACCTCCTGAACACATGCCTGGAGTTCCACATCAAGTGGGTAATATTGACTTCAAATGCCCATCTTTATCTTTTCCTGTGAGAAGAACATGTCTAATAGTTTTATATATGAATGCCTGGAGTTCCAAATCATCTGTGAGTAACATTAACGTCCGACGCCTATATCAGTTCCTGTGAGAAGAAGCTCGACGTTTTCCTCCTTATTTGGGATTCTTTAGAAACTGTCATCACATCGTTCAACTGTACATGAGCTTAGAAACAATTACTACAGCAAAACATGTTTGACAACCATTGCAACACCACATTTTCACCACACTTGCGATGTCCACGAACTCCGGTCAAAACTGAAATCTGGCTTAAGTCAGAGCCAGGCCAAGATTGATGGGTCAGATTCCATTAGACCATCCACTTCACTGAGCTCCAGCATTCAAGTTCACCACTGCCAGCTCCTCCATGGGGTTCAACAACATTCCAAAGTGCCTGAAGAGGACTTGACGGCTTCCTCAGGTCCGGCAGTCAATACAGACAGTGACATCAGTGACAGAATGAACTATTTTTACGTGTTACTAGTCATTGGTCAATTCGACTTATTTTCGACAAATCTTTGCACTCTTAAGTCAGCGATTCAGTTTTGGGCCCATTCTCAAGTCAAGCATCTTTTTTGGAGAAAGACCGCGGGCTCTGACCTGTATGAGAGCTTGGCTAGGTACAGCTTGCCCCGGTAGGGCACTGGGATCTGGGCAACAGTGCAATCCTCCAGCCAAATGTTTGCCTCAGTGACGAACTCCTGAGCCGTTATGGACTCCGCTGTCCTGCCCTTCTTCATCTCTTTGGCCTTATGCTGCTTCGAGAAATCCGCCAACATCTTGTAAGTGTCCTGCACCAGCGCCTCCTGTACCAACCTGACATCAGGGGGACGGAAAGTGGCAGTCAACTGTCAACCATTCGTTGAACTCAGTGTGAGGTGATTTGGCGTAAATTCTGAGTCACTAATTTTGATTGTTGCTTCAGGGAGATTCACGTAAGCATGACGACGAGCACACGCCGGACTGACTGGGACAAGAAACCGCAGAAGTGGGTGCCCAGCCGCTTCAGTGTGACTGACAACAAAGTTTCCTTCAGGATAGTACCTTGGCCGTGAGCACAAAAATCGACGGACCTAAAAAATACTACCAACATGCCTGGCCGCAACTTCACTGCCAATGTTCAAACTGACAACTGTTTGATCAATGATGAGTAAAGACACGGCTTGTGGATCTCTTCCACCTGTCCGCAAGAGGTGGAGTTCTTCGCCATCCGATGCAAGATCCTGCATGGCATGTTTTGGGGCGGCAAACAAGCAGTGGGCTTCTGTCAGGCTAACTACATCTAACTACATGATCCACAGTATGACTCACTCATAAAGGCTCCTGAGCAAGTCGGGTTCGGTGTCCAACATAGCCCTCATTCGCTTCGGAGGCCTGATCGCATCCATGTATCCCAAAAGCAGGTCTTTCTCCACCACAATGTTGACAGCTGTAATGGCGCTGGCACTGATCGACATGGTCGGACCAAAAAGAAAGTCAGGCGAGCAATGGGACTTGGACAAAACACTTTGGACCAAAGCAATGTTTGGATGTCGGAAAAATCTGCACAAGTCTGTCGATCATAATGCATTTGAATTCAGAGGTCAGACAAATAATCTGCACAAGTCTCAGCCATGATGCATTACAAGTGAATAGTTGGATGATACTGAAAACACGAAAAACGTCAGACATCAATTTGAGAGCACTGGGGAGCCAGACGATTTTGGATCTTCGACGGGCTCGGATATCGGCATGTCAAGAGCTGATCAAGACCTGGCAGTTCAGGGTTACCTTTTATTCACTCACAAAGCAGTCAACCATGACAGCTGAGAGGTTCAAAGGCATCATTACTCGTAAACTTGTCAAGTCTTTGTGGTTGCACTGAATGCAGAAACATGCCGGGTCCACCACAAAAGTGGCAGCAGCCA
>OMLO01003683.1_pt1 | contig 12658 bp, 8 predicted proteins | sample 1674811 | NCBI WGS metagenome assembly OMLO01 (sample SAMN06265003, study PRJEB25207) | coral metagenome | isolation source: Coral host | place: Mexico:La Bocana,Puerto Morelos, Mexico | collected 2008-11-13
TAGTAGTAGTAGTAGTAGTAGTAATAGTCGTATAGTAGTATTAATAGTAGTAGTAGTAGTAGTAGTAGTAGTAGCAGTAGTAGTAGTAGTAGTAGTTAGTAGTAGTCGTGGTGGTGGTGGTGGTGGTGCTGGTGGTGCTGGTGGTGGCGGTGGTGGTGCTAATAGTAGTGACTAGTGGTAGTAGTAGTACTAATAGTAGTAGTAGTAGTAGTAGTAGTAGTAGTAGTAGTAGTTAGTAGTAGTAGTAGTAGTAGTAGTTGTTGTTGTAGTAGTAGCAGTAACAGTAGCAGTAGTAGTGGTGGACTCCTTGTCCCGGCCGTGTGCTTTGCGCCCCAACCAGTAGGCCCTAGGCCTAGGCCCCAGGCCCCTAGGCCATATCCACCATGCATGGCATAGCTGCCATAACCATGTGCGTTCTTCAACATGCCATCAAATAAAAATATTGATCAATCAATATAAAAATAAAAAATATATACTATATTATGCATATATTATTATACGTTTGAATTTCTATTCTATTTGCCAGATGCCAGTTGCCATGTGCCAAACTCCTGGGCAACCTAGCTAGCAGCTAGCAGCTACCATCTAAACATCGTTTTCAGATTAAACAAAGAAGGCCCCAAAATGACAGAAAGCAGCAAACAAAAACCTGCCCCGAAAACTAGAATCTATAATCTATAACAGTCTCACTCCACCAATGAAGCACAAAACAGGAAGGCCTGGAGATCTTCTGGCCCTTTCAAGCAGATTGGGCAAGGGGGCCACTTCTTGTGGGTCTGCCTTGACTCTCTCTTAATCGTTGTCCTGGCTGCTTTCTTGACAGGCATAGGCGCTGCATCTTGGCCCTCTCCAACTGCACTGCTGCCACGAGCCAAAGTTGAACCCATCCACCCAGCAGGACCGCTACTCAGACTACCACTAGTAGCCGAGCCTCGCAAAGCAACAGCACTGCTGGGCGCAGCAGTGGAGACATCTTCTAACTCCAGGTCTGGATTCTTTTTGCGCTTCGTCTCCTGGCAGGTGTTCCCACTTGGCCAAGGGTGATCAAGTATCAATCTATCATGATCAATTTGTGACTGGCAGATCAAGATCAAGTAATTGATACCGATAGATTTGAAAGAGATGGCGTGAATAGTGAATACTTTGCACTACACTAGTCACTACAGAGATGTTGACAAGGACCCCTCATCCAGTGGAGTCAGCCAACATGCCTTGACATACTTCAGAGTCACTTCAGAGGCAAAGAAATCACAGTGTCACTTGTCGACTGCTTTTCAAAGCAAAATCAAACACTGACTCTTGATCATATCTGATATCTGATAGCTGCCCAAACCTGGAAAACACTTCTGGCATTTCATCGTAGTCATAGTGGTGACTACCTGGCTATACATTACATATAAGTCAGTCATACTCAATTGGCCAGAGTAACATTGACATTGACATAGGTCCTAGGTGCCATTTACATTATCACTAAGATTATACAATATAGTATGTCTGCTATCTGCTATCTGCTATGTCTGCGCTGCTATGTCTTTGAGTCAATGTCTATGTTGAGAGCCTAGGGCCTATAGTACTATAGTCTTTATCATCTATTATCTACGCCGATCTACATCACCAAATCAAATCAATGTTTGAACAATCTTACTTACAATATAATTTGCGCATGTCTGCACACTGCTGGCCCTAACTCAAAAAAAACCTGTCTCAAATCTGCCTGATTCTTGGCATCAGCTTTCGTTCTCGCCATTGCCAAACGCCAAGCAGGAGGAATCTAGGATCTCACAGTACTTTTGGGCGCGCCCAAGCTTGCCACAACACTGAGAGTGAGAAGAGGCCACAGCAACCATACGTTCACACAAGTGCCCAAAACTGTTGTGTGGAAACCTGCCCCTTTTCCACTATCACTACTACTGAATACTACTGGTTCCTCAACTGAGTTGTTCAGCAGTGTTTGCTGCTGCCAGGTACCAGTTACCAATGACCACGACTAGTGACTGGTGACATCTTTTTTTTGAGCAAGTACCTCTAGGCCTCTGGGCCTCCATGTATATTTGGCATGGTTGGAAACAACAACATTGCTGGACATCTGAAAACTGAACCAATCATTCAATTCAAGAAAATGAGGCACGTCTGCACAAATCGATCAGCTAATCAGTTTTTGAGTCTGGCTCTCACTCTGGTGTCTGACCGGCTATGTTGTCAAGTTCTGCTGCATTTCTGGTAACAGTTGCACCAACAACATGGTGTGTTAGCAGGTGATGCTGCCATGTCAGAAATTCAAAAACGCAATTCCCACTGGTCTGTTTGGCCGGACAACTCCTGGAAGCTGCGGAGGGCTTCAAAATTTCAACAAACAATACTTGATCCATATGCAAATATTCTTAAGAGCTCACACTGTACAGATCATAAATGCATCAACAAACCAACTGAAAAGAATGAATTGAATTGAATAGATTAGATTCATTGAATAGATTAGATTCAATATGGAATCCAAAATCACATCATGAATCATGCCCCTTGAGCCCTTGAGAAAAAACCACAGCAGCTCCCAATGGCACAACCAACCAGCAGACCCAGGGTGCAATGAGCGAAATGCCGTGACTAACTACCATACCTGCCAGCCCCCAAGTGGATTCGTACTGACACAAACTGTCAGGTTAAGACTGTCGTATGCCAAGAGTAAAGCCATATAAAGCAAAATAAAAAACCAAAACCACAACCAGAAAGAAGGTGCCACAGATGGTGTGGAAGTTGCTTGCTGTGGGCACCTGGCTTGGAGGCTTCCAAGGTCCAAGGTACTGCAATGGTCAATGGAAAAGGGCTGCAATTTGTACACGGCAATGGCACCAACCTAGAAAATGGCCTCTACCACTGCAAGGTACACAAGGTCTGCTTCACAGACCAGCCTGGCTCCATTTCAATTGTTCACATTGATAACTGATAACTACTATGAAAATAAATACTTACCAACACTACTAACTACTAGTTACTAGCAACTAGTAACTAGTAACTAGTAGTTTCTACTTAACAGCTAGCAACTAACCAGGCTACAAAGTAGAAAGTTCCAAGTAGTAAGTAGTAACTAACTAGCAACTAGTAGCAGAGTGGCAAGAAACAAAGAACTGCTAGCTGCCAGCTAGGAATCTAGAATCTAGAATCTAGAAATCTGGAGGCGCTATGTCACTATGACAACGACATGTGACTATGACAATGAATAGTTCAAACATTGTTCAAAGATCAAAAATGAAATATATATATGAACAAAAAACATGCGAACAAGCTAATGAATGAATACCAAAGTACAAAGTTTCTAAGTCTAAGTGGCTACTCCCTTACTTGCGCCACTAAGCAGTCCTATGCCTATACACTATACTAGTTACTAGTCACTAGCCACTAGTCAAGTCACTAGTCACTAGTTAGTGCAGTGATTGGTGACTGATCCAATGTATAATGTGCAATCTAAAATCCTGAACTTAGAAATAAACATATCATCAGCTAATCAGCTAATCCAAATGTGAAACAAAAACTGAATCTAAGGAACTAATGACTAATGAACTAATGATTGGCTAATGATGACTAATGATTAATGATAATCGGACCAAACAAAATGTCTGAATGCCAAGAATGTTGATGGACACCAGGCTGATCACAAACCACTAAATCAAATTAAAGGTGCTTGCTGATGGCCCAGGGCCGAGACACACAATGCACGGCAGATGAATGCAAAGGTGGCTTCTGCGGCTATGGCTAGGTCTGGCCCAAGTCTCACTGAAAAGTGCCCACCAAATGCATGCACCAAATTACGGTGGCTAGGCTCGGCAGGAAAATGCCTTCGCCTGCCAGTTCTCTGATCTTGCTGTGGGTGAGCTGGCCGAATTTCAGACGTTTCAGGTTGTGGCCCTGAAATGCCATGTGCTCTGCTGGCAAGACCATCCTTTGGTAGCCAAGATGTACCAGCAAACTACTGGTACACAATGTGTGGCAAAACCCAGAATCTCCAGTGAAAGCCCGGCGGACCGGGTTTTGGCTCACATCCACTATTGTGTATTTGATTGAAGATAAAATGGATTGGTGAGATTTGCTTTCTGACCCCTTCAATTTGGTTGCTGTGACAACATTTAGAATTTCTTGAACCCTCTCTGTCACACGCAATCCACGGATTGGTTTCTTCAATCTTTCAAAAGCTCTCCTGACATCATGACCGCCACTCTGCAGCTCACTTCGCCAAGCTGCAATCTGGGCCTTCCACTTCATTTCGCCATGAGACACCACACGAGTCTGGCTTAGCAAAGCCTGAGGTGTTTGCTGGCAAGTCAAGATTGATGGACCCTCACTGTGACCGCTTGCAAAGCCCGCAAGGCAATTAAAGACCCTCACCAACTGCAACTATTTTTCTTCATGACCCCGAACACCAGAGAAAAAAAAACACTGGCCTGGCGTAACCCCTAGGTCCCTAAGGTACAGGTCCAGAAACGTTTGCCTCTTTGCTGTTTGCTGCTGGGCCCTAAGCTCTAAATCTCTGAGTTGAGTCATAGGTGCTCCCCTATCTCTGCTTGCTGGCTGACTGACCGGCCGTAAGGTTCACAAGGTGGTCCCCTATCTGAGTTGAGTCTTAGGTGTTCCCCTATCTCTGCTTGCTGGCTGACTGGCCGGCCGTAAGGTTCACAAGGTGGTCCCCTATCTCTGTGTGGATCTGTTGTTTTCGGTGCCGGTGGTCCGCAATCATAAAAAAATCATAAAAAAATCATAAACCCACATCATAAAAAAATCATAAAAAAATCATAAACCCACATCATAAAAAAATCATAAAAACACCAAAAACATTGGTGTTTGATTTTCTTTTATGATTTTTTTTATGATTTTATTTATGATTTTTTTATGATTTTTTTATGATTTCATTTATGATTTTTGAGGTGCTCCTGGGGAACAGAATGCTGCCCAATTTTTCGGGCTAAGTGCTCAAACGTTTAGGGTTTAGGGTTGGAAGTTCCAAGCCAAAAAAAAACAAGCAAGCCAAAGCTCAAACTCAGAAACTGCACCGTACAACAAAAGCCAGACCACACATGAACGCAGCAGCATTGCAGAAAACAATTAGCTGCACCACACGTAGAAGTTTGCGCCAGCTAAAACAAAAATATCAAACACTGCAGCTAGCAGGTAGCATCTAGAAATTCATTGTGCCTGGTGTAGAAACATTGTAGCTGCAGCTGAAAACAGGCGCCGCGCCAAAAAAAAAAACAGCTAACAGCTGGCAGCTAGCAGCTAGCTAGCAGCTAGCAGCTAGCAGCCAGCTAGCGGCTAGCGGCTAGCAACTGCTAAAATTAAAAACAAACTATGCCACGCATGGAAACATTGTCGTCACACCGGGTTTTCAAAAATCTGCTGGTTTAACTGGGCAGCGAAAAAGCTCACAAAAAATAACTATGGAAGTAGTGACTAGTCAAGTCACAAATCATTGGGCATTAGTCACTAGTCCTTAGTCACCAGCCACCAATGGCAACTAATCGCTAATAATCAAATCTTTGTGGTGCTCTTTCTGTGTTGGAACATGACAATTCCATTTGCCATTTAGGTCCATGCCCATTGCCCACACTTTCCAACTTTTCACTTCTCAGAAACAATGTTCTCAAAAAACACCAAAAAAACATGTCAAACAAACTGTCAAACATGTGGTTTTCTTCCAGTCGTTCCAGTGGTCTTTTCTTTTGTTTTGAAACAAACACCAACACAGAACTCACAATCAAATGCACCTGCCGCTCCTCTGTCTTCATTTGCTCCTCAAAGAGTGGTTCACCAGGGCGCAGCATCAGCGCTTCCAAGGATAAAGGGTGCTCCCGCGACTGCAATGCAAGCATTTCCTCAGCAAACACTAATTGACCCATGTTCAACAAATATGGCAATGGACTTAAAAAACAAAACATGGGTCTGTCAGAAGCATGTCAAAACTGAAAACAACTTTGGTGATCCTTGTGTCGTTGGTATTGAATTGCGACATGACATATTCTTTTGCTCTGATCATTCATATTGTGGTGAATGAAATACAAGTACCATAATGTCCTGGATAGTTAATAAATGTGACACATAACCCATGCCATCCCCATGCCTGGCTCTCTCTAGGACTCTAGGGCCTCTAGGGCTTGTAAGGCCCAAGACCTAGGGCCAATGGCCCAATTAGCTAAGAAGTCACCATCCACCATGGTTCACAAGTCTGCAGTTGCAGCAGCAAGCATTTCTAGCTTCTATAGCAACATTGCATGGCAAAGCAACACAAAAGCCCATGCTTCAGCGCTGCACTATCCTCCTATGGTCCTACAAGGCTTGTCCTTGCTAAATGGTGGTCCAAAACCCATCTGTGGGTTCAGCTCATATCATGTCATATTATCAGGTATTACACGATCACTTCCTACTCATGTCCTGCCATCACTTCAGCAGAGACAGCCATCACTTCAGTCAGCAGAACTTTAGCTGCTAAAGTGCTAAAGTAGCCTGGGCCTAAGGGCCTAAGCGTTGCTTAGGGCCGGTGGCCCTAAGCGATGTGTGCTGTTGGAAAGCGGTGCGTGGTTGACAATCCAAGCGCGCGCATTGCTAGCCAAAGCTAGGCAGCTAGGCGTTGCTTAGGGCCGGTGGGCTTAAGCCAAAAGAACACATTTTCAGAACTTTTTGATGACAGTCTTGAAAGACAGCCATCACCTCATCAGAACTTTGGGCAGTCTTTGATGACAGTCTTTAAACTTTAAAGACAGCCATCACTTCAGCAGAACTTTGGGCAGTCTTTGATGAAAGTCTTTAAAGACAGCCATCACTTCAGACAGCCAAGTAGTACATGCACTCTCTGCATTCACATACAACTACCTGTGCTTGTGGCTGCCGGTCGTAAGCAAGGGTAGCTTTTTGATAGCGCAGATTTTGTAGGATTTAGGCACTTTTTTGCACAAACCTGTGCCGCCAAAGGGCTACCTTTGCTTATGGCTGCCGGCCGTAAGCGTGGGTAACTTTATTCGATACTTTGTATAAAAGTGCCCTAGATGGGGTCCCTTGATCATGGACTCCTAAAATCTGGTTTTGTTTCACTATGTATGGGGCAGAGGAAACTTGTTGTCAAATCTTTTGGGTTGATTTGTTCTGTAACCAGGTGCTTAGGGTAAACCTTGAGTGAGGCTAGCGGCTAGTGACTTAGTCACCAGGGCCTTGTCACCAATCCCTTTGGTCAGGCAGTCCCTTGGCATATGTTGAGGCATATGCTGCTGATTTGAACCGGGTTTGAATCACAGCAACATGGAATCTGGAACCAGAACATTGGGGCAATGTTCCTCGACTCTATTGGGATGTGGTGTCGCTGATTCGAACTGGGTGCGAATCAGCAACATTGATGTTTAACGATATGTACTATTGGAGTCCAACCAGCGTTACTGGCCAAGCAAAATGCATTGTGGCCAAATGGCCTGGCTTCCGTTTGCAGTGCAGTGGTTCATGAGTGGTCATCATCAGATATGCTCCCTGCCAGCTGCTAGCTGCTGGGTACTTGTTCTGTAGTAAGTAATAGTCAGTCAAGTCTAGAGTCTTGAGTCTAGAGTCTCAGTCTAGAGTCTAGAGTCTAGAGGTGTCGAGTCTGCAGATGCAAACTGCTGCCAGGAATGGGCATGGCATGCTGGTCACCCATCACTACCACTATCACTATCAATATCAGAATCACTATCACTAACAGTCACAGTTACAAAATCCATATAATAATCTATCACTATCTGCACTATCTATCTCGCCTGATAGGTATCAATCGAGTCAAGTCCACATGACAGCAGTTGCCATCCTGAAAAGGTTGCGCTACTCATGTCATAACAGGCAACAAGTACCTTGCCTTAGCAGCAAGAGTAAAATGCATGTTTCTATTCAATATTATTTTCCATAGATTGATTGATTCTTTGCCTGCGCCTCTATGTCAAAGTGATTTGTACATGCCTTTGTCAATGATCTTGCCAGAACAAGAAAGCATTGCACCTTAACAACAAAACCACAACTACAGTAACTACAGTGCAGTGACTACAGACTACAGTACTATGGTGTCATGAATTTGACCATGACCAAACCCAAGCAGCTCAAGCACAATGCCCCATTGAAAACATCTGAGTATGCTTGATTCCAGGATCGTCTAGAATAAGGAAGCGCTGGTGAAAGATAAATCATCAAGGCATTGTGTGTATGTGTTTCGCTAAATGCAACAAGATGCATGGACCAGCTGCTTGAAAGATTCCACATGCTCTCGGCTGAACTTGTCCTTCCGGAAGAACACAAGATAGATCCTGCACACGAAACAGTGGCAGGCACCCTTTGTAGGTTCTGAGCAGGCCAGTAGGCACATCTACCCAAGCCAGCATCTGAAGCTGAAATGCATGTTTTGTCATGCCCTCAACTCCAACTAAAAGCAAGCGTCAAAGTGAAAGAGTCAGGACATATTTGTATGAAATATATGTCAACGTAGGTATTTGATGAAGATAATGATGGCAGCCTGTGACACGGTCAAGTCTTTTTTCAAGCTTGAAGTTTTCCACACTGCAGGTGTAGTGTAAGCAAAGCAATGGTTCTCTGGCACGAATCTCACATAGTGAATACTGGAATCTGGAATACAAAATGATTCTGGTATCAGATATTGGATGTTCTAACAGTCACTCTTGCGCATCACGGGATAACATCAGGTTCCTTGCTCTCGCCTTCTGCCTGTGGCCTCTCATTTCGTGCAAACACATGAGAGTTGGGTAAGCCATCAAAAAATTCACGGGCATTGACTCGACATTCCTTTGAATGAACATAGTTCCGGTCGCCATGTGAACTGGGGTCCAAAAGCCAGGCTGTCAAAAGCCCTATGGGGCGGCCTTGCCCCCTTCTTCGGGGGTTTGGCCTCACTGTTCGGCTCCGCCGGCAGTCGCCGGATCTGTGAGCACTGCAAAATGCCACAATGTTTTCAGTCCTCCTATGAAAATGCAGCTCTCCACCACCTGGTATATGGAAGATATCTGGGAACATATCTCTTGGTCCTGCTGTGCCTGTTGGATCGGATGGAGCCGGCTCTGGCACTGATGGCTCTGTGGGATCTGGCCCTGGATCAGGAGGTTGTCGAAGTGGTGTCCCAAAGGCGGCACCTGGCATAAAGTTGTCCAAGGTCAAGTCATCCGGATCAAAAAATGGGTCATGCTCCATCTCTTCCTCTTCACCACCCTCCTCTTGCTGGTACTCTTCATCTTCTGGTTCTTCTAAAATGTCCGACATGTCCGACATACTAGACCCACTGGTAAAGTGGCCAGATGCAGATACCGAATCCGAATCATCATCATCGTCCTCATTGACACTGGCAGCATCCCCAGTAGAAAGTTTTGCTGTGGAGTCAGCATCCAAATCATTGTCTGCTTCCATGCCTGTGTTTTCATCAACTGGTACATCAACACGATCAGAATCAGAAACATCCCTACTGCATGTTGGAGGAGCCCCACGCACCCGAAGTTTTTGCTTCTTCGCACCACCACCCAGAGGAAGCAGAGTTGTTTGTTTTGATGATGATGCCTTACGTTTTTTTGCTGCATCTGAAATGTTTTTCCTTTTCTTCTCTTCTTGCTCTTTCTTTTCCCAAGCCTCCAACCTTTGTTCCTTCCACACAGTCAATGGCGGAATGGCATGGAAAAGCTTGGCTGACAGCTGATCGGCTGGCGTACTGCCCATGGACAAAGGAGTGTTGGTCGACTTCAATGCCCAGAAAGTTGCTTGGTATTTGTGCTCAAATGAAATTTTTGCCTTCAAGAACTCCAAAGAAGTCATAGAACGGACTGGGTCTGGGACCCTCAAACGAACTTCAATATCTTGGCTTGATGAGCGTGGTGCAGAGTCACACTCCAAGGGCAGCCCAGACCAATGCATAGTCTTGTAATTAACATAGCCAATGTGCACCCAAACGCTGTTGGACATAGCAAGCGGCTGTGGAACAACAATGGACTTGTCTGAAAGTTTCTCCTGTGCCAAAGTGAGCCACTCTCCAAAATCCAGTGGCTTCAGGCCAGGCTCACCTGCTGACATATCTGCATCTGGCACAGACACAGATGTTGAAGAAACCACACCTTGTTCGCAACTTTCATCTTCAGGTTTAGGAGAAAGCTGCAGAATGATGAAACCTTTGGCCATTGCCTGCCTAGCCACTGTGTAAGTTTTCTTCTCTTTTGGCTTTGGTGCATCACCTTTCTTTCTGCGTTCTTTCTTTGTGAAAAGATAAGGCCGCAACAGCTGCACAAGTTTGCGATGAAACTGATATGTGAGATCTCCCTTGCCGCTGCAATGACAGAAGCCAAGATTCCTGCATGCAGTTTCCTTGAAGAAGCCATCACTAGAAATCTTTTCGCATTCATCTAAGAGCTGAAGACAATGCCTGGCAGACCACGCCTTGCTCAGCATAGACGCAAGGCCAACACCATAACCTTTGTACTCCAAGCCAGTCTGCTTCATGGTTCCTGAGCTGTTTGGCTGGCTGCTTGGTTTTAGAAAAAAATATAGACTCCAGACCCTAGGCCCTAGGCCCTAGGCCTTAGACGGACAGATTCTAATTCTGAAAATCTCAAATTGGAAAATGACAAATACAATAAGGCCCCCAGGGCTTCATGGGCCATGAGTTGTTGCACAGCATGGTGGTATGATGATATCATATGTGATATCTAAAATATACCAAGGTTACTAAGATATTCATCTATAATCTATAATCTATAATCTATAACCTACAATCAAATCTATACATCAGAATCAGAAAGGTCATATTATACAGCGGCAGCTACAGCAAGTCTAAGTTTCAGCCTAACTCTAAGCCTCTAAGCCCAAGTGTAAATGGACAAGCCAGTATCAGTGGCAACACCTGCCTACCAACAAACATTGCACACTTTTAAATTCTTTTGCTGCTACACATGAATATTGAACAGTGATGATGGTGACAAGCCACCAAGGCGATAATCTCCCTTGTGAATGAAGTTGTTTAGTGCGGTGTTTATTCCAAAATTCAATATGCAATATTTACAGATGTCAGAGTCACACTTATAGCCTAAGCCATTCCCATAGTCATAGTCATATTCATGTCATAGTGATAGTCACTAGTCACTAGTCACTATCGGACTATCGTAATCATAGTCAACAGCTGGTACGCCATATCTCTCATGATATGGTGATCAATATGGGATGTGTCCCTCAGGCAGAAGCATCGTTTTTCTTGTTGATTGGGTGAATGGTGGATATCAGTTGTCCAAAAACAAAATGACAGTGAGACCACCAAGTCAAGTCACAAATGTCAGACAAAACAAATGGTCACTGGTACCCAGTCAATGACATTCAATGGAATTATCCATAGCATAGCTACAGACCAGACATAGGAATAGATAATGACACTGATTTGATAATGCCAAATGCTTTGAATGCTTGAATGGCGCAAAAGCAATTCCCCACAGTAAATGGAACAGATGCATGCTTATATTATGGCTGCGGCTATGGCAAAAGGTAACTGACATTTGACATCTGACAAATGACTGACATATGAATACGTCTGACTAACGGTGGCCTATGGCCCTCTTGGCCCAAGGTGGGTCCAAGTAACTAAGTCTAAGTCTAAGTTCGAATCAGTGAGCATCAGGCTCCAAAAATGGCTAGCTAAACTAGCACCAGACCTAGGACCTATGACCTATGACCTATGACATATGAGATGAGAGTTGTCTCCTACAGTCCAGGACCGACACTGCCGCCGATAACACACAAAACTTCACAGTGAGAAGTCAACATGAACCAAGGTAACCAAGGCACAATTGCGAGCACATCTGCAGGCACAAAGAATGTCAAACCCAGTGGCACGTTGTCACTGCCAGGCGTAGCAACAAAAGCAGGTGAACCTGCACTGGGTGAAGAGCTGATTGCTTTCATGTCCAAGAGGTGCTGTGTGTTGAAACCATCACATGTGTTTGACAGCTGCAAGTGACCTGCTTCTGACAATTCCAATTCTTTCTTCAAGTCTTCAGAGGTTGTTGCATTTGCATATTCTTGAGCACGCTTGTATTGCTCCTTGATCTTGGCCAGCTTGTCTTGCAACGCTTGCAAAGAGGCGCTAGACCCTGCAACAATGGCTCTTGAATCTTCTGGAGGCTTAAATGGTTTGTAGGCCTTGTGACCTCGTCGGCCTGCCAGTGTGCCTAGCACCCCAAGGTCTTTGTAGAACTGATAGTCAGACCCACCCGCTGCCTTGATTGCCCGGTATGCAGCACCAGCTTGTTTCATGGAAGTTGCTGTGAGCTTCTGACCTTGATAATTGTAGTGACAGTATGCTCTGAATGCTCCTCCTCTGCTCACAACCTTGGTTCGCTTGGGTCTGGTCATGCTCTTCCGTTTCTTTTTGAGTGACTGCTTTCCAGATGCAGCGTCCAGTTCCTCTTGGCGGTGCTTGGCTGCCTTCTCTCTCAAGATAACTTGTTGCCTCACTGTGAAGTCAGCACTCACATCTTCTACTGACATTGCATGGGTGTTGCAACTCCGGGCAACAGAGGTCCGCCTGACAGAGGCATGTCTTACCTCAATGCCAACTATGTCATGTTGCATTGCCTCTGCAATTGATGCCAGCATGCTTTGCGGCACAGGCTCACACAACCCATCAATG
>OMLO01003684.1_pt1 | contig 12656 bp, 3 predicted proteins | sample 1674811 | NCBI WGS metagenome assembly OMLO01 (sample SAMN06265003, study PRJEB25207) | coral metagenome | isolation source: Coral host | place: Mexico:La Bocana,Puerto Morelos, Mexico | collected 2008-11-13
GATGTTAGGGCAAAATAAAAAAAAATTCGATTTTTCGTCACTGATTTTCGATTCTCGAAATATTCTGGCGGCTTCTCCTAAAACCTGGACATCATTGTCTTTAAGAAAAGTCGTGTGTTGAAGACATTTTGTAGAAATCTCTCTCATCAAAAAGTCTTCGTCAGAATAATTTACTACCATGTGAAACTTTGAGTAGATGTCAATCAATCAATCAAAAACTTTATTTCCTCTTGAATTTTAGAGTAGCTTTATAATATTGTTAATATTAGTAGCTAATATCTTCAAGAAAAAAAAAACACTAAAAACGTTACATGTACCTAAAATATTTACAAAACGTGTCTAAACAAAAGCAAAATGTGTCTAAACAAAAGTCATTCCCTGAAAGTTCCTTTTAGTCAATTTTCCCTTGTTAAGTTACTCAGGGCAAAGTCTTTTTATTGGCTGGAGTAAAATTTATGGGACAGGTTTGATTTCTTTGTTACTGATTCTAGGGTTTGGTAAAAAGCCAAAACACCTACGCAGTAAAACTTGGGATGCCGCAAATGGGAGAGATTCACCATTATCACCAAGTCCTCCTCCTGGTACAAACGGCAAAAAAGGAGCTGCATCCTATGCCCCTAAAAAAGACAGGGAATCATTCCGCAGTGCTCTGGTCAACATCATCATGTAAGTAAAATAATGTATACTACATGTGCATGTTAAGTGGCACTATTAAAAACACTTTTAATTAGTATTTTGTCAGATTATATTCACTGAAAGGCTTTATACTACTGCAGTAATGTATCTGTTTGCTATATTATAAGAAATTTGAATTATAATTATAAATTTCATTTGTTAGGCAGTGATACATGTATAAGCAGCTGATTATTTGAAATAATGGTACATGTTTGAGGTCTTCAAACTTGTATGTTTATTGGTGTGCCTTTTTCTAAGCTGCTGTGTAATGCAAAGTGACCATAACTAATAATATTGCACCTTACAGTACAATGCTGTCTGTGTATTGATATAACATCTACTTAGTGTGGACCGCATGATTACAGAAACATTACTCAGTGAAGTAGTTTACTGTAAATGAGAAGAATCAGCTTACACTAAATATATTAACCAAGTTGCAATTAAAGTTCAGTTAGAACTAATTACATGTACCTGAGTACTTTGTTTTTGACTTTGTCTGGTTTCATGGAAGCTACAGGTGAGAAATTTGGAGATTTGAGTAAGGTTTTTTCGGATTGTGTTTAAAATGTTTGGGCAAAGGGTTGCCTCCTTGTGGATAAAGGAGATAATGGTTAACTATTCATTCCTTCATACTCTCACCCTACTTGACAGGATTTAGAGGTGCAGTGGTGTCATGATTAGTAGGCTTGTCTCTAGATTGAGTCATATGAGTTTGAGCCCTGGCTGGGGATGTTATGTTGTGTTTTAGGGCAAAGCACTTCACTCTCACAATGCTGATCTCTCCACCCAGGTGTATAAATGTGTACACTCAAATTTAATGCTGGGGGTAGCCCTGTGATACACTAGCATCCCATCCAGGGGGGAGCAGAAATACTCCCAGTTGTTTCCTGAGATAAACACCGGAGAGATGAGCCACTTGGATTGCATGCAACAAGATTGTGTACTGCCTGTGACCAGTACAATATAAAAACAAAAAGGCAAGAAGACTCTAAAAGTCAATTAAGTGGCAAATGCCACAGCAGTGACACACTTAAATTATATTTACATGTATATGGTGCCAACTCTACAGTCTAATAGGATAAACATTTTACAGGCAACATGAGGGTGCTGCTCCAGTACGTCCGTCTTCTGCAGGAGAGCTTCCTCCACTGGAGAGAACTGGCTCCCCAACAGGTGCTGAAAAGGACATCTTGGTACGCATTTCTTTTGATTTCGAAAAAAATCCTTAAACAAGACTAGTGTAGTTTTACTGTTATGGTGAATTAAATGGCTGCTAAAGGTTAATGCTGCCATTCAAGTAACCATTTTGTTTTTTCAACTAAAAAAAGGGTGTAGTGGTAGTAGTCCATGGAATCAAATCAAAAGTGCTGAAAAATGCTGGAAACTATGATGGTTCTGGTGGACTCTGAACTTTGAGAGCACTCCCCATCTGAATGAGTGACTTTGAGAAGCTGCAGTAACTAAGCCTGTCAAACTGGTTTTCGCTCACCCAGTCCCCAAACAACTTTGAGCATGCTTTTGCAGACCTACAGTGTGTATAATATTTGTTTTGGGTTTGACACTCCTTATATGATAAACCAATTTCTGGACATTGAAGCTAAATGTATTATCACAAGTTTTATGGCATTAATGCATGATGGAGAAAACACTTAAAAATGATAAGAAAACCTCAAGCACTTATTCTCTAATTTTTTTAGTATTTTGAAGAGAAAACTCCTGGACAACTTTGCAATCTACAATTTTTAAATTTCATAATTTAACAGAAATATAGTAATAATTCTTTGATTTGTAATTGCTGTTAGTAGTACATATAGGGCAGGTACAAAAGTTGGACTGGATCAACTCAGATTGCTCACCTCGGATCAAACGAAAAACAGTTTTTTAAGCAAAACCTATTCAACGTTTGCACCGATTTCATTAAGGTTAGCTTAGAGATTAGGGCTAGGGTTATTTCTCGAGGTCTTATCATTTTTTTACGCTGATCCGAGGTGAGCGATCCAAGTTGATCCGGTCCGACTTTTGTACCTGCCTAGTACATATATTGGTCACAATGCATATATATGGTAACAGGAATGTAAGTGACATTGTACATAAAGCATTGTTTTAAGGCAAGGTGTTAATTATGATTAAAATTAATGTTATAGCGGTACTATTACTACATTCATCATGGAATAGACACAGAACATGTGGCTCCTATGGAAGATTCTTGGCTTGATCATGTTTTACAACTTGTTCCTCAGAGCTTGAAGGTAAAATGCATAAATCTGACATTATTTTTGTTCCAAGGTGATTGCATGTAACCTTCAACATTTTTACATCACTCAATAATTAAAAAGAAAGAGGTTTTAACCAAAGTTTGAGGATTTCAAGAATTAGCAGCACAAGTCTGTATATTTATCAAGCATTCACACTCAATATGTACCTCTATTCAAGTATAAAAAGTGCAAAGTTAATTATAATTTATTGAGACTATTTTGTTTGATTGTCAAATGCAAATTATCTTAAAACAAATATTTGCCTGAGAAGGTAAGCTTTGAGGGCAAATATGCTAGTCTTAAGAACATATAAATTTCCAAGGGGCAACTATCAACTGATAGTTCTGAGACATTAACACTCTTGACTACAGTGTACTGTCTTTATTGTTCATCATTAAATTTCTTCATCACACCAGTTCAAAAATCATATTGAATTATTTATAGCTTTTTTAGATGAGAGCCATGCAAGCCAAATGAAAAACTATTTGAAAAGAAAACAGATAAGAACCCACTAACGTTTCTCCACGGATTAACACTATCGCATCATGTGATCAATTTTAACCAATGAGAATCAGAGAAAATTATCGGTGAACTCTAACAAGTTACACTGCCATATGAAATTGATGGAAGTGCTCATTGTACCTTTAATAATGGGGGTTTTTTTGTAGCACTTGGGAGCAGTATGTACAGTACCATTTAGGGTATTATAACCAAAAAATCGACAAGAGGTAATGTGGTTCAGAAATGTGCCTCTTGGAGGTGAAAAAATGTCAAGCCATGCCCAAAAAACAGGATGTTGGTATCTATTAAGGGTTCTTTTCAAAATTTCCAACAAGCACTCATGTCCTTTCATTAAGGGATTACCTGCCCAGGTTTACTAGTTGTGGTATTACACAGATGTGCATGACTCATTGTACATGTACAACATATAAAATAATTAAAATGTTGGAGGTCACAGTTTGAAGACTTTATTTCAGGAGTTCTTGCTATTTTGTGACAGCTTGCATGTTTACTGTTGCTCAATATTAAATATGCAGCAATAAAGATTAAAAATATTCTTTTAATGTACATGTATCTAGCATTATTCACCATCAGCGTCAACATTCTCTTGTTGACTGCCAATCCCCTTTACAGTGTACTTCCTGCAGGTTACTTGTGCTCCTGAGAGCAGGTGCCTGTATTCACCTCATGATAGTCTTCTTATTTAATTGTACATTACAAATGTACGTCGACTAATAAAAAATTAATACTTGTGATTTTAGGATGGTTTTGATCTGTGCATAGAAAATCTGTCAGATGAAATGAAAGAAGACTACTTACTGAGTGTAAAAAAGGCTATTGGTAGGTGATTAACAATCTGCTTTATAAGCCTACAGCCTGTAGATGCTTTTTTAATGCAGTTTTGGAAATTCAAGCATTTCAAATTGTCCTTGTGTGTTGATTTGACACACCTTTTGATTTGATGACTCTGACTTGTAATCAGCTGGTTATTCAATCATGTGCTTGTGTATGATAATTGTAACACAACAACATGTTCCTGCAGGCCGGTTATACTTGCCTAATACTTCTGTACTGACTATTTCATTAGACACTGTTTATTAAATAAGTAGCTTTAGGAGTAAACTAATGCAGTTTTGGAAATTCAAGCATTTCAAATTGTCCTTGTGTGTTGATTTGACACACCTTTTGATTTGATGACTCTGACTTGTAATCAGCTGGTTATTCAATCATGTGCTTGTGTATGATAATTGTAACACAACAACATGTTCCTGCAGGCCGGTTATACTTGCCTAATACTTCTGTACTGACTATTTCATTAGACACTGTTTATTAAATAAGTAGCTTTAGGAGTAAACTAAAATGATGTATTAAGAAAAAAAACTGTGTAAAAAAGAAATTTTAATGGATTAAAATCACTTTGAATTCTAAATCATCATTTAAATGGTAATCATCTTTGAAATGTGATCGTTTGATTGATTGATTGATTGCTTTTTACTATGCAGTTGACTTTGTTCTAAAGGATCCTCGTGAAAAAGATGATGATAAAAAAGAAGAAGTGTTAGAACACAAGAAAGAGTAAGGACATTGTCATGTACCAGTTAGTGTCTCTACATGTAGCACTGCAGAGTTGCAGTGTTCATACACGTGGCTGTCAGCTGTCTCATTTGATCAAACTGTGTGCCTTTATATGTGAGGGATGTGGAAGATTACTTTGTTTGTGGAATGATTGCTAAATGTACATATAAAGTTTGTTGATTCCAAAAAATATCCATTCCTACCCTATGGAGGTTGCAGCTGGGTAATGGAAATTCTGAGTAGAGACAAAGGGTTCTTAAAAGACAAATTAAATTTAAAGCTTTGCTTTAGTTACTAACCTTCTGTTTGGAAGCAAGGTCGGATATAAATTTTCTGAACAACACGTACATTACACTGTGAAAGGGAAAAGCATTTGAATGTTTATTTCTCTGGAACATTATTGAAACAATTAACCTTGTTGTTTGCTCCATTATTTTATTGGTCCTAAATAGTAAATTTTGTCACATCAAAGCCCTTGCACTTTTTGGATGTGTGTACTATAATCATCAGGATGAAATAAATTATGCTACAAAAGAAAATTAATTTAAAAACTGTCTAACCAGAAACAAACTAATATAACTGATATGTCATATTTATGTAACCTGTATGTTTGTTTCTTGGTACTGTGTGTTTTGTCTTGTACAGATTGATGCAGGTTCCAAAACCTTGGTACAGATCATATCTCAGTGCAAAGGCAGCCATGCAGCAGGACCTTTTTGGAACTAACCCAACTATGGCTGCAGTGCTCGACCTCTGGCACAAGACATTTGGGTAATGTTTTGTAGTTACTGTTGATGGCCTTGTTCTATTTATACAATATTGTGGAATTATTCTTTAATTTCCATTTCTATAAAGCTCAAATTTCTCCATTGTGCTAACTATTGCTCAGCATAGCATTTAAATATATTAAATATATTAAACATAATTTTATTTAAAAACAATTAATACTTTGCAATAAAGCTAAAACTCTGTACCAGTAACTCTTTTTTGCGTCATTGTGGTTATTCACTGTCCACTGTAATCACATGTCCTCTCCGAGGGCTTTTGTTTTGGTTTAAAACTCTTAAATCCAGTTTGGAAATTCTAAACAAAAAAAGACAGTAGAAATATATTACATATATGTTAATTTTGTAATTTTATATTTTTTTTCTTGTAGCAACCTGAGACTTGTGGACATTCATGACATTCAATTAAGGCCTGAAGCTTTAGAGCTTGCCATGTTCCAGAATGTGGTTATGAGACACATAGAAATTGCCAAGGAAACGCTTTTGAAAAAGTAAATGACTATGTTTCTACATGTTCTACATCTTGTACCATGACTGCAAAAAATGATACCTCAATGGTAACAAATTGAACTTGCCAGAGTATAAGCTACTACTTTTTCACAACATGTGCAGAGAAAAAATGGAGCATCCTCCAATGTCTGAGACACTGGGTCGACAATATGAAGAAATTGTGCCTCAGCTTGTTTCTCACAGGATGCGAGTTGGAACATACTTTTGAGAAATGCTGTTGATACGCTTCCCTTCTTGCCCTGAAATTTCAGCTTGCAAAAATACCCTGGATATAAATAGAAGTCCAAATATTTTACTGAAAATAGTAGCATAATTTTACTCTGTTTATGTTGTGTACTTGTACTTGACAATTGGTATGTTTAACGCTTAACTGTCATACTAACATTGTATTTTCATCTCCTTAAAGGTGGTTTCCAGAAGTTCAAAACATTTATTACCAAGGAAACAAACGCAAGCAAGTGCCTAGCAACCAGAATGCTAAGAGATTGGAATCATTTTTCAATGCCGCAGCAGTGCTTATGACCAATCAACTGCAGATGTTAGCTCTTAATTCCATTGATGACTTCACCAAGCTGTTTTGTCCCCCAGCTGTAAGTGATACTCCGCTCTGTAGAAAATTACAAGGAAGGTCATAAATTAACTTCTATTCATTAATAGTTAGTTTGATCATATTTGTTGGGTAGTTCAATAGTCAATTTGTATCTCTTTATAATTTTCTATATTTTTATTCATCACTTTACTTATTAACAGGATTCCATCAGAGCTTTTGAACATCCAGGATTTATCATGAGGCTTGTACTGGAGGGAGATACTGTTAAATTTGAGCCTGATTTCAAAGACTTTGAGGTATTTTAAAGAATAATTATTTTATTATAATAACTGTGTAATGTATGTATGTTACACAGTTATTATAATAAAATAATTATTCTTGTAATGTACGTGTATGTATGTGAGGCTTTATGTGCCACGAGGCACAAAGAAGCTAGGTAACAGGTAATGTATGTCTGTATTGTTGATTAATATTTCTCAATCCCCTATCACTCCTTCTTAAGCCCAAATCATATGACTGACTGCCTACAAAAAAAAACAAATTATTGCAGGTTGTCTTGTTAAATGTGTATGATGTCATGATCAAAGCAGTCATGGTTGTACCCAGAGTTGAAACCAAACTGTACTCAGAATGGGTGAGTAATTGAAATAATTATTTAATTATGGCATACTGTCAAGATGGCAACGTGCAAGTATAATGTTCATTAGTTTGTTGATATTAACACTAATTCTGCATTTGGTCGTCTGTTCAGACTGCTGTCCAGACAGCAGACTATAGATAGAGACAATTTTCTGTACACTGATTGAGGGAATCTGACAATGGAAACATACAAATAAAAAAGAGGAATTATCATGCTTTGATTAATATTAAAAATAATTGAATTTAAAATTTTGTGAAATCAATTTCATTAATTTTCCTAAATGAGTGAACCTAGTCTGCTGTATTTTGACCTGATCACCTTATGGTTGTGCCTACTTTTGTAAGGAGACAAGATCAAGATGTTATGCTTGAGAAACACCTTAAAGTTGTGTTGGAATTTTTATTGCATTGTACATTATTTTTGGCATGCAACGATTGGCTTTTGTTCATGGTTGGTGAATGTGGTCACAGAATGGTAAAATGTGATACATAAAGTTTTGGCACATTTGACACACACATCACAAATCTTTTTGTTTAATTTGCTTTTTTCCAGTCTGGAACAAAGAAAACATTAAAACCAGTTGTATCAGAAGAAATTATTAATGATGCAAAGGCAAAGGTTGGTAACTACATTTGTATTCCATATGATTTTGTTATGTTGATGCAGACTCTTGATGTTATGTGCTAAATTGCCTGTTGTTGCTTTATACAACATACTGTACCCTCAAAGTACATGTAATAAGTTTGCTACAAGTGTGAAGATCAAGGGAACTGGCATAGCTGACTCAGTGTTTCATTGTATAGAAATCATTTGAAACAAGAGAAAACCTAACTATTTGATGTACCAACCTGGCTATACCATAGTTGTATTTACAGTATTTACACATGTACAGCTGTAAGTACTGAGCACCTCTTGTATAATATTATTTTGTTGAACCCAATTTAGGTGGAAGCTGTGATAGGTCATGAAATGGCTGGACCTAGAGAACATTTGAAATTTTATGACAAATTTAAGGACCTGATAACCAGAAAGGTAACTGACTATTCTAGTATTGCTCTGTTACAATACTTACATAAATATACATTAAAAGTGGAATATACTTTTTGGACAGAATCTGATACATATTTCTGTTCATTTTGCATGTCATGTTTCTTCCTTAGTTTGTGAATCTTGGGTTGAATTATTAATTTTTAAATTACTAAAACCCAGGAATTTACTTACTTTAAAGGCTGAGGCAGATGTGGATCAGTTCATGTTGGAAGGTCACAAGTTTCCTCGGTTTGCTAAGGTAAGAATGTTTCTTGTTTTTAGCTAGCAGAAGAAAAGGATATATTATATTAATATAGTATTAAAATGTTTTGTTTTCTTGTTTCAGGAAGTGGAAAAGTATGCTAAGTTGGTGGACAGCATTCAGTATAACTCTCAGAAGGTATATATTAATCAAAAAAATGAATGTGCTTCGATTATTACTCACGTGGTTATATTATGAGCTAATATTTAACTGAAGGTACATGTATAATTATTAAGTTTACAGATAAATCTGCCCAAACTTACAATTAAATTATAACCAAATGAAAGTTTACATTTGCATTGAAGTGTGTTGGGTGATTGTGTGATAATTACTGGTACTTAAAAGCAAGTTTTATTTCTCTGAGAATTTTTTTCATTTAATTATTATTTGGTTAATCTAGTCTCACAACAACATGAATTGTGAAAGAATTTCAATAACCCACTGGCAGTGCTTTAATTTATATATTAACTGACATTACATGTATTTTGTGATCAATTCAAAAAGGACAGATAGAGCCACGTAACATTCAACATTTCAGTGAACTTAAATTTAAGAAATATAGAAAACATGCACCATGTATGTTTCTGTTGAGTTATAAATAGAAACTGAAGTGGAACTCTGGGAGATCTTGAAATGCTGTGAGAACACAAGCCAACAGGTGGGTGTTTCCACAGCTTTTTTGAGTTCTCCCAAACTTCCACAAGCTATACAAAACAAAGTGTAGCTATATCAAGTTAATTCAATTTCTTCAATCAGCTTGTAGCAACAAAGGGGTTATCATAGTTACTTTACTTTATCAAGGTGACAAGAGTTGGAATGTTTGAACTCCACTGTGATGAGTTAATCAGAGCATTAGCCAAGAGAGCAGATGGTTTAAGAACTAAACTGCTTCAAAGAATGAGCAAAGACCATCAGCTGCTTAACAAAAGGTAAGGTGATCGCACAGTCAAGTAATGTACAGTTCCTTGGCAGTATCCACATTTATTAAACATGATTCCTTAGAAATAAAAGTTGCCGAACAATTTGTTGTAATTTTTAACTTATAGCAGATAATTTGTACACCAAAATTATGCAAAGTAGCTCATTTAAGAGAAAACAAGCATTTATTTCACTGTTGAGCTTAGCTTGAGGGGAATCTCTTACATTGTGAATGTGCATGCGACCATATGCACAGGCTAATGACTCAAAAGTCATGCACAGTAGGGATCGGTATTATGCCCAATGCAATACAGACGAATCACCTTGAGTAGATAATAGGTGGTTTATTTGTTAACTAATATGAATTTGGTCGATTGGAAACTGACCATTTTTATGGGTACTGATGCATGACAATATATATGTTGGCAGCAACTTATTTGTCACTTGCATGACAATTGTTAGGTAACATCAGAAAAGAAAGTGCAATCACATAATTATATGACACAGTATTTTAAGTTGTTAAATCAATTGGCAGATTTTAGGCCTATTGCATGTTATATTAATTGCTTTTTGTTATGCATACATAATCCTGATCACAACTTCAGTCATTTAAGAACAGTAGTAAAAAGGTGTACTGACTTACAAGGATGCTTTGAGAAAACTGAAGTGTATCCAAAAACAACCCAGATGCCCGACAGGACAAATTTTGTATAGCTAAACTTTGATTTTCCTGCCTCTGTAAGGCTTTGTGAAGAGTATGAGAAGATAGCAGAAAAAGCACTGACCTCACCTGCTAACACAGAACATCTCATGGAGCTGAAGGTTTGAAAATACCCTTAAACTACATGTAATACCTCTTACTAACCTCATTGTCTCAGTATGTACTGTATGTTACAGACCAAGTAGGTACTGAGAAGACGAGGTTAGTGAGATATTTATTATATTTCTTCATGTGTCTGATTGGTTCAGAACAATTTCTATTCATGCGGAACTGCTTTAAATGTCTGACACTCATGAAAAGCCAGATGAATCAAATTGAAATTTTGGTTACATCATTAGCATGTTTTATACACAATTTAAAGTTAAAGAAAAATTAAAACTTTTATGTGCAAAATTAAGAACACTTGGGCTGTACAGTAAAGTACGGCCCGCTATATTGACCAAACACTGCTCACATAGTTACTGAGAGATATATGATAAATATACTCTGTTCATTTACTTTACAAGAAGCAGAATAGAGTTCATCAAAATGTAGCTCAAGAGCATGCATGAATGTGATTGCCCAGAAACTCTGTTATGTACCATGTCAAAGAAAGTTTAGCAAACAACCCCTGTTAGATTTTTCTATCTGTTTTGTTTTTTGTTTGATACAACATTGTTCAGAAATGCTAGTAACTATTTATAATTTTCAATACTTTATTTATAGTATACTGAATATGCACAAGGCCTGTTAGTCATTTAATTTCATTATCAAGTTTGTATACTTCAGGATAATAGTGTTTTATTGTTTAAATTGCTTCTTTAGAATTACATTGAGCAGGTGGAGAATGAGACCATATTTGACCTTGAAAAGAGACTTATAGATACCAAAAACAGACTGGTGTTCTTGGTAAGGTTACTTGCACACCTCTAGTAGTCAACATTTCTGATTTTCTGAATATTTTGTCAAATATAAAACAGCCTTCTTCAGTCAGTCCGTCTTGTCATCAGTCAGTGGAGAAAAAACAGTCTTATTTAATTAGTCTTTATGCTGTGCAAAATCAGGCTGAGGTCAGCATTTATGAATTTGTTTTTAAATGAAATGTGCTAGTCATTGAAAACAACTTGAAGATTTTACATCATATCGTTTTGGTTAATATTGAGCTCTTATGATCTTGTTAATTGTATGAACTTGCAGGGCCCTTAGTACTGGCGGTATGGTCATACTGACATTTTCTTAGAGATGATTACTTTAAATTATGCAAATTAAAAGAGAAAAAGTTGCAAGGTAATGAAGGGTTCTTTGAAAGTAGATTAATGCTGATGATTGCTTGAATTGTTTGTTGCAGGTGGATTATGCCTCATTTTCTCCTGCAGACATGCGACTTAACAATAGTGTGTTTCAGTGGCACTTCCGTATGCCAGAAGTGTTTGAAGAACACAAGAAGATCATTAATGCAAATCGTCTTCAGTATGAAAACAGCCTCAAGGTATGCTGGCAATGAAGCTGGACAGTTCATTTGTCTGTTACAGGCACAGAAAAGTACTATATTGTGAATTGTCGATAACAGGCCAATTATTGTGAATTTTTGCAATCCACTGCAAATAAACGCGTGTGTGTTTGTAATTTTCTCAATCATCGAAACAAAAAGTTATTACTCTAGAACTCTGACACATTGAAGTTAATACTGACTTCTTGCAGAGTAAGAACTGTTGGCTTAGCAAAAACGTGAACAATAAGTCACCTTTCGACTTACTCGAGAGTGTTATCGGGCCGCCGTTTTAATACCACGCGACGTATAAACTTGGAAATTCAAACGTATTCTTTTGTAAAATGTGGAAACCTGTCGGGCTTAAACTTTTCAAAACGTGAAGTTATTATAGGCTCTTACATCTGAGAAAACTAAAACTTCAGAAGGACTGGTACTTTTTTATATTTTGGGAAATGATGACGTCACATAAAAACTGGCAATTGCACTCAGATTCACATGATTACCTAATAAACATGTACCAAATAAACATTTGCCAGCTCAAATTTTCTTCAAGTGCATATAACTGCAATTAATTGTAAGTTATCTGACAATGGTAAGCAAAAGGTGTTATTAAATAATGAAAAAATGCGGAATTTTAAATCTTGGAGAACTCGTTAATGAGATAGTACATTTAAATTCAGTATTGTACTTAATATCATGGGTGACAAATTACTCCTTAATTTTGGCGCGAAATTTCAGCCGTAATTTATAATTTCACATGTGAA
>OMLO01003685.1_pt1 | contig 12654 bp, 14 predicted proteins | sample 1674811 | NCBI WGS metagenome assembly OMLO01 (sample SAMN06265003, study PRJEB25207) | coral metagenome | isolation source: Coral host | place: Mexico:La Bocana,Puerto Morelos, Mexico | collected 2008-11-13
TTTTCAAATAGTCCCCCAAAAATAGATCCGGTCGGTCGCAAACCCAAAGAAAATCGCAAACTCCCCACAGCATGATTGCGCGATTTGTGCACCCTGTACCTAGGATTGCATGTGAAACACCTGTGGCAAAGACAGTATATCCATCCATCCATTTGCATCAATAGTTTTTTGGGGTGTGTATATCCATATATCTGATGTATGAATGGTACCTACCTATTCACCCCTTTTCTAACAAAAAATCACTGGTGTAAGAGGTTTGCAAAACTTGGGTGATAAAATCAAAGGTGCATTTGCAATGTGAAGCAATTTCGGTCGCCAACTCTGACAAATAAAACAACACAGGTTTCGTATGTGCAGCCTTAACGTTCGAATCTAAAATGGGATAAGCAGACTTGGAATCGTTCTCACCACGACCAATGTAATGCAAATCCCATGTTGATGGTGGTTTCTCGATTTTTTTTCTTTTGCACCAAAGCCTAAAGCCTTGACCCAGCAGATTCATGATTTTGTTTCGATGAGCCAAAGGGGTACCGTTCCTTTGAAAAAAAATATCCACCCCACCAAGAGCCGCCAAGGCATTCACACCAAGACTTGTCAACTTCTGTAGAATTGGGAGATCCACCTGGGCGGTAATGGGAAATGGTTGACATCCACAGGTTTATTGACACCCAAAGAAGCCACATATGATATTACATTTATGTTCAAGAATAAGGAGAAATTTTTTTAAAAAAAGAAATTGACATGTCTGAAGTCAAAACCAAGAATCCAAATCCCATAGGAAACTAGCGGCTATGTCTTTGCCAGTTCCCAACAATATGGTGTGTGCCATATCCCATTTCACCCGGGATATATCGAAGCCCGGTACTGAATTCCATGGGGTGACCAAGTATTGGGGTGTCTCTTCAAGGTACATTGCATGGTTACGCAGCGTTCCCTTCCAAGGTGCGGAGTCTGAAAAATTGGAATATGTATACTGAAGGAGTCGTTGTGGGGTTCGAGCGTGTGGATTGACTGCCCCACATTGGTCACATACCATGGTAGATTGGTAGTTTCGAGATTTGAATGAGTGACTCAACGTTCTCTCCTTCCAATCCCCAGTCCAACTTTCAAACGCGCCCCGCCAACCCCCTGAAACCAATTCATTGGCCCTGAGGCCACGCTGACCCCTTAAAAGGTGTCCATGTTGGTCTACTGTAGGGAAGCATCCACTGAGCAATGTTTTACCTTAGCAATATTGAACCATCTTGGAACGAATACACCCTTTATGCATCACCACAAGATAGTTCATATGTTACATGATTCTACAGTTCCTTTTTTGTAGAATTCAGCGGTTTTAAAAGTCATGTATGGAAGATCAAAAAGAATATCCCTGCATACCCTTACATTTTTCTTACCAATTCCGGAATTTTATGAAAACAATCCTTGACTGATTGATACCACAAGTCTTTTGTATCAACCAAGGAACTATCCCAAGCAATAGCTTCTACGATGCGTTTGTTGGCCTTACTCCTAAGTTCCTTTGATGGTAAGTAACGCATAGGGACTACTGCAAAAGGAAACTTTGCGCACCAGTTCTTCATAGCCATCGTGCTTGACCAAAGCCAAATGATCATTTCACTATTCGTGTTGTATTCAGCCCCATCCACGAACCATTTCACCTTGTGGACACATGGAAATGAAATTCTCCAATTTTTAGACAGGTATCTACCCAAAGAAAGGTTGGGGATTTAAAACAAAAAACACAGATCCAAATCAAAGATTGGTGTTTCTTCAAGAAAGACAGTGTAAGCCACAATCAACAAATATTTCTGTGAATGAGTCCTTTTTGAAGAACCACCCAAAAACAAATCCAAAACTACATGCATTTAACCCAAGGTTGAGCAACCGGAAACGAGTCAGCCTCAAGGCCTGACCTTGGATGTTCGAAGCCAGTAGCATTGAATTACTTTGAACTTTCGCCCTTCTAAATATTTTTCCCCAATGTTGCTAGAAAAAGCTTTGTGGGGCAATCATAAAAGTATTTCAATGCTGCTGGCAAACTGGATCACTGGATGGTTGGCCGCAGTGGGATAGGTGGTGGCAAACGCAGACCAGAATGCTTTGCATTTCTTTGAGTTAGCCCCAATCATGATTTCCCATAGCTTTGGTGATTGTTTCATCCAAAGGGTATGCAGGACATCACTAGCAAGCATCACAGGAACTTCCATCTCTTGAATGCTGGCAGTATCTGGGTTGTATATGTCAATGCAAACGCTATGCAATGGAAACTCCGAACCAAACATAGATGGGACCATCCTGAACAAGTCTCGTTCTACGTTTCCCCCAAATTTGCCCCATGATGCCAATGAAGCCAAATCTTTGATTGTGGGAAGGTCAAGGCCATCACGAACCGCAGCTGCTGAATATCTTTGAAGTGCACTAATGTGAAGTTCCTTGTTGCAACAATGGTAAACAAAGAGTGATGATGGGGTACCATTGATTAACAATGCCTTGAGTAAGCATTGAGACATGTATTGTTTTTGAAACAAAAGTATGTTGAGAAAATATACCATTTGAGTCTAGGAATCGCCACGAGCAACATCCCACAGCATCTCATGGGCTAACTCGCTGCCAGGGTCATCGGTGCGACGTTGACGTTTGTGAGGTCCGCCTGGCAGGAAATGCAATCAATGTGGTGGGAACTTTGGGCAATTGCAAGCACCTCCAGTGATAACCACTATGGTCGTTGTAGCTATCAGGTTTTGAAACCATCCAGTAATGAAGGCCTTATGTTGGAATGGATGTTTTGCTGTTGATCTAATCTGCATTTAATGCATGATAAAAAGGAGATCCATACTCCATACCTGCTCTAAACCCAGAGAACAAAATCACATCATACCCATAAGGACTTTTTGCGGTGATGGGGGTTGAAGTTTTTTAACATTAAGGCCATTTGTGTGGGGATGGGGATTTTGTTGATCTATGTAAACCCCCTTAGAAGCAACACATTTTTTCATGACCATCATGACACCGCTTCAGCCATGTGACATGGCACTCACCTAAATGGCAGTGACCCTAAGTGATGGCAAAGCTGCATCAAGGCCATCTTGAACGAACCCGATACTTCCAACACGGAAGCCCTTTCAAGACTTTGCAAAGCACCCCCGGCCACTGGCAAACCAAACTTGGAACAAAATTAAGGTTGACATTTTTGAAGACATATGTGAGAATAGAGTTTATGTATTGTAAATACAAACTTCAAACATAAATACAAATATGTTCCTAGATCTATATGTAAATCTATTTGTAGAAAGTCAGGTACTTCAAAAGATCACAGTACATTTCATTCGATTGCAAGGGGTGCTTAAACTGCAAATCACGCCGCCTTTGTGGCAGCTGTTCTCATGGTGTTGGCTACTTTCTTTCTACTCTTAAACCATGTGGTGTAAGATGTAGCCTTGTCAAAAAGCGGTTGGTAGATCTCTAGGGAATCCACCCCAGCCATGGTGTGCTGGTTCAGCTCACGATACAAAGATGTCATCGCAACGCTATGTGTCGTGAGTGCTGCCACCAACTGATCAGCACACTCCAAGCCCTCTATTGAAATGCACAAGGTGCGTGCCTCCTCTGCTTCTTTAAGCCTCAGTCAGCAGGAGAGAACGCGACAGTGGGGGTGTGATGGTGGCCACAGAAAAGGAAAGTAAAACTACATCAACATTTTTTCTTGACGAATTAAACATAGAAACTTAACAATGGAAAACTGAATGTATACCAAACCTTTGCCAAACATTGGTAAAACAAGAAACACCGCTTTCTTGAGCAAACCAGCTTTCTCCAAAGGGGTGGGGGGTTTATCAGGTTCACCCTCACCATTTTCATCTCCATCTTCCCCAGTTGTGTTTTGTCCCTTCCCTTTTCCTTTGTTTTTTCCCTTCCCCTTCCCTTTTTTGGTTTTTCCCTTCCCTTTTCCTTGATCGCCCTGTCCTTCACCCTGACCCTGACCCAGAACCACACCCGCCAAAGCATGAATGCCAGGGGTTTCATTCACACCAAACACAGAACCAGTCTCAGTCAAACTCAAAGCCTCCTCAGCACCCAACTGCGTGGTCCCCCTCATTGTTTGTTCATCCTCACGTGCGTGCTGATTCTCCTGGATGGTCTCAGTATTCACCAGATACTGCCTCAGGTCTTCCCTCAGGGGGAAATTTGGGTCGCAGATAAACTCACCAGCACGTGTTTTACGTTCAATGAGGTCTTTCACATCTTCTGGGGTATAACGAGGATCCTGTTCAAGCTCACGTTTCGACATACACTTAGCAGTGCTTTTTGCCAATTGTTTCTGTGAGTTTTTCCTAGTCACCTCCAATTCTACCGCTGTGAAGTCCTGCCCCTTTTCCAACCAGGTCCTAAACAAATCCAATCTACTTTCACCTCCAGCGGTGAAAGTGGGAATCAAACTCTTGACCATCTTGGTCCTTAGTGTGCCGCATATGTAACGAACAAAGCCATCAGGAATACAGGAATGAACACACATACCTCATAAACTTAACAAGCATACGCTTTAACTTGGCTTTAACAAAACATTTTTTTCAAAAGACTGAACAAGAAAAGGATCGGGTTGTTTGCTGCTCGGAGAAAAGCCATGTACTCCTTGCGGTGTGTAGTGCTGTTAGGCTTGGTGTCCTTCTTCACTTCACTCACAACTTGCTCCACATGGCCTGAAAGGTCACTAGGGGCAGGCACTCCACTACCAACAGCCTGAGGTGGCGAGGGCACAGGTGCAGGTGCTGTAAGCTGTGCAGGTGGTAAAGCTGGTGTCCCAACTGGCGCAGGTGGTAAGGCTGGTTGTTGAACAACCCTTGGAGTCTCAACTGGGGCAGGTGGTAAGGCTGGTGTTTGAACAACCTTTGGGGTCTCAACTGGGGCAGGTGGTAAAGCTGGTGGTGTTGCAACCTTTGGGGCTTCAACCTTAGCTACCTCAGCTGTGGGTCCAGGCGGTGCCTTAACTGGGGCAGGTGTCACGGCTGGTCCAACCCCCAATGCATGCAGCATGTTCGTTTTTGCTTTGACCCACACCAAAAACCCAAGTACATCCAGATATGGCTCCTGTTCCCCCCACTCCCATGCAGCTGCACCCTCTACATCAGACTCAAACCCCAGTTCATAACGAATACCCTCACAATATGAGTTGAATTCTGGGTGGTTCCGGCATTCTTCCATCTTGGCTTCAAATTGCTGGTCAGTGAGTAATAACTTCAACTCTTTCTCCACCTCATCCTCTAACTCTTGGGTTGCCAATTGGCTGGGTGTGATCATGCCCCCACCACCACGCAGCGCTTGGGCCAAGTTTCCTGAGCACCCTTCACCTGTTTGGGATGAGGTCAGGTTCTTCTCATCCCCCTTCTTCGCTGCGGGCATGTGTTCTGGGAGCTGTGGGATTGGTTGTTGTGGTTGTTCCATCAAATTATTCATGGCTAACTCAACTTCTCGTTCGAGTTCCTCCATAGATACTTCCTCCCCATCTAGACCCTCTGTTGCGGTAACTTCAGGGGCTGCAGAAGGTGCTTGGGACGTTGCTGGAGCTGATGAAGCTGACCCCGTTGTGGATATCTCTCCCTTGGCTAGGGCGGTTTAAGGAATACAAACATATATTGACTCTACCCCTTGTCATACATATTTGTTTTTTTCAAAACATACCACAATAAAAACAAGTTGAGAATTGGGAGCAAGATACCATAAGCTCTGCCCAGTCCACACCATTAAGTTCTGCAGCTAACTTGAACTTCTCTAGCAACTCCGGTTTAGTCATACGAGCCACTTTTGCTGACGATGGGTGTGAAGATGCCGGTGACACTGCACGCTTCTGCACACAGTCAGGGGTACGGGCATAAGTAGTTGGATCAAAAAACTTGATAATGTTTTCCTTGGTCGTATGTCTCACCACTGCCACCCCACGGGCCTTAGGGGTTTCCATAGAGCCAGGTGCTGGCATCATTTCACTTGGATGGGCCATGCCACCACACTCACACTACACAAAACTTGTGCAATCTCCAACCCAAAACGCTGCAGAATATAGATGGTTTCCTGATGGACTACTGAAACAATGCGATGTATACAGATGGATTTTTCCAAACTCCACAAAAAACTGAAAAAGTGTGAAGTGTGAAATTTCACGAGTAGTCACGGCATGTTCACGGAGTAATCACGGCATCCACTGTTTTGATTTTTTGAACTATCCAGGATTTTTTTCATCCCCACAACTAAGTTGTTCCTACCCTTCCCCAAGTGTAAGCACATACATATGTGTAAGCACATACATATCTATATAAACCCTATGATATATATATGTATCTTTAAAGATGAGTTCTCACACAAGTATAAGCACATACATTTCTATAAGCGCATACACATCTATAAAAACCCTATGATAATCTATGATATAGATATATATATATATATATTTAAAGATGAGTTCTCACACTCCCAGACTTCAAAGACTCCTTCTCCCATTTTTAACCCAAATGACTCCCTTGCCTTCACCACGGTCTCGAGCGAGCTGTGTAGCTCGCTTCATCTGCGCAGGACCATTGCACCTGACATGTGGTGCCATGCTGTGGGATGGACTTTTGATGGTACCATGCACCAAGTGGACCGGGTGGACTTTTGATGGTACATTCCCCAAAAGTGGATTTTCAGGATTCTCACAGATATTTTTGTAGCATTTCCTTTTTACCCTGGAATGAGGGTCAGCACAAAAGGGGATACCCAAAAAGGGATACCCAAAAAACACCCACCACAAAAGGGATACCCAAACTGGTTTTCGTTTTGTTTTTGTTTTGGAACAGGATTGCATAAAACCGGAAGTCCAACTAGAGCCTTTCAGGGTCTTCCACCCATTTGGAGATATTTATATACATATGGTACTTACATATATATCTATTGATAACCGTACCTATATATATATACATATATATATATCTATATATATATCTATTGATAACAGTATATCTATTTATATATATTCACATAAATATCTATTGATATATCTATTGACAACCGTATCTTTGTATATATATACATGTATAAATAATATATACATATGTGGATATATTCCCTCCCAGCCACAAAACCTTGGTTTGTTCGCACTTTGCACTGTGCCAGAGCACAACCGACTGCTGCAATTAATTGCCGCAAACATCAGTACCATAGGCTGACTTTCAAATCTTAAGTACAGTACATATGTCTATAGAGAGGATGGTTTGCAGTACAACTAGCTTTTGGTTGGGCCCATTACAACCCTTTTTCAGGAATATTTATCAGCCCATGACACCAGCAGTGGTGTTTAATTTCTAAAACTGATTTGATGTGAATCAGTTCAAAGTTAGATATTGCAGGACTTCAACAATTCTGCCATCATCCCACCGATCCCGTTTTGGAAGGGTGGCCCAAATATTTGGAACTTTAGCCTTTGAAAGCTGAGGCATCTCTACCTCTGGCTCTGCAAGCCACACGCTCAGCGTGCTGAAACCAAACTCCGGGGTATAAGCTTGACTTGCTTTTAAATCCCGCCCACCAGAAATTGACAGTTTTCCATTTCGAAGGAAAGTTTTCTTTGTCATTTCATGATCCCAAATTTTGTTTGGAAGAGGACGGTTCAGTTTTTGGACTGAATTCCTAGATGACCAGAGGGTGGTCCCTTTGGGAGACCCAGCACCAAATGCCCCCATCCAAGTCCAACAGCGGTAGGCATCACAAGATTCTATGAAGGCTTCCATACGAGGGTGGTTCCATAGCAATGAGCTCCCAGGCTGCTCGTACAAATAGAACACTTGTTTGCTCTGCAACACCCAAAGGATCAATGTCATTCTGGATACCATTACCTGAACTATGGATTCAACAAGGTTTAACAAATTACCAATCCTATTTATGCATATATGAGTATTGATGAGCCTCTCCTTTTAAACAACAGGTTCGTCAGATTCACATGCACACGCTTTTACTATTTCATCTTGTGTGCCCTATTGCATTTTAAGCACTCAACTGTTGTTGACAGATGTGCCAAGATACGTTTGCATCCTCCACCCAGCGCACAGATCGATCACCTAGTGGGTTCCACATAGTTCGGCCAGTCCTGGGATTAGACTGCTCCACTGGAATGGTTGTTCTTGGATGTACTTAGAAAGACCGCGGTATATACTACAAGTACAGTAAAGTGTATACACTTTCTTTTGGGCAGTTGTTCGACAGAGTTTTGAATCTCAACACTCCAGAACTTAATACCATAGGCTCAGTCCAGGCACGAGCTTCGTGATAGAAACACCCAGCTGGAACACACCGTTGCAATCATACAGAAGGCTCCGGGTTGAAGACGAAGCGCCAACACAAGTGCGAATGCAAACCTGATGCTAGGAAATTACTGAGTGTTTCAAGACACAGCTTGTTGACAAACCTCCCTAACATCGATATAATGTCAAACTATACATATATAAACAAATATATATTTATATGTCAATAGTTTGCCAAGACCTTACACTGATAAGCCTTCTTCAAACATACACACACACATACAACCCAAACAGCAGTGGACTACCTTAGATCCCTGATGAATAATTTTAATAAGTATAGTTGGAGAATAGTTGGACAATGGTTGGAAACTGTTGGAACACCCATCCTAGAACTCACAGCCAAGTCACCCTTGAGGGGTCAGGATGTCCATCATGCCCCCCAATAAGTTAATCTCAAAAGGTGCAGCTTTGAAGCCACACCGAGCCCAGCACCGTGTCACCTTAGGGCAGGAACAACATCGTGCAAATAGAATACAGTGGGTGGAAGTGGATGTACTTTGTTGGAACATATGCAAAGTGTTGAAAAACACAACCAACAAACATAGCTTAAGATAAAATACAAACTGTTCCAATAAGGACAGGCTACTTCCATCTTACCTGCAAAATATTCTGCCATGTGTAAGTCTTCGGGCATGGGGCCATTGGCCATGTAAAGTAGGACCACCATTTGCATGAGAACCCGTGGTGCGTTGATCAAGGACAAAGCTTGCAAGGCACTGCGCATCTACAGGGAACGTGAAACACAACCATACCATGCCACAACTGATATAGCTCTAAGAAACAAATAAACACCCCCTGGATTCGCTAAAACCCTATAAACCCCGTTGGTTTTTTCCCCCAGCAAGTACCTGTTTCCGTGCAGCATCACACATTCCAGATTTCATAGAACGACCAATACTGACTGATGGTGCAGCAAGTTCTGCATCCGTTTTCTTCTTGCCACAGTTCTTTTTCAATTGGTTGTTACTTCTTTTAATCTTGGAAGTCGTTTTGTTTGCCTCATCCTTTGTCACTTTGAGCTTGTGGAGAACCATGGTTCAGCACAGCACCGGCAAGAAGGGTGGATGGACGAACACTGTAACAACAAAAGCTAGTAAAAGGCAACGGATACAAGCAACATGTCAGCTAGGAAGACAAAGACATATGGATAACTCTTTGGCACTGCAGAGCATTATATAAAGTTGAAAAGCTTTGGAAGCACGAGAGGTAACCCAAGCGAGTTTTACCCCACAGCCACTGCGCCCACCAGATCAACACAACAGCACGCACCATCTCTTATGGGTTAGCTGCAAACATGTTGACATCGTGAAACTATGACGCCAAATTGTTGCACATTTATTGAACTGGAACATCACTAAAAGCTTGTGTGTTCACCTGCCCAAAATCAAAAAGAGTGAATTACATACCATATCATGACCAGTCAGTAGGTGCTCAACACCACACCACTTCCTTCGTGACACTTTCCCAAGCCGCATCGATGTTGTCATACCAAGGCCGTTGTTTGATGGCTGGCATCTCTCCACGTAGCTCACCTAAAAGACTTTAGGATGGTTGGCAGGGAAGTTTCATGAACAGTGGGATGTTTGTGCTTGAAAGATCTTGTGAATCTTTTGTAATTACTGTAGATACAAGTCGTTCACAGCTTATCATTTCTTTGGATGTAAAAACATATCAATCCAACTTTGGGGGGAAAACACCAGCAGAAAGAAACCTTTACTCTGTTCTCTGAATTAATCTAGCAACCTTCGCGTTGACCCATCGCAATGATTCTGAATGCCTTCTGCTTAAGAAGGACTTCGACTTTCGCGCCAGTAGCATGGGAAATGACAGTGTACGACAGGCGACCCTTTCTGAATCCCTGGGGCAATGCCAGCTGTGGCATACCTGCTACAGGACCCAAAGTTAAACCCTGGAATCATGGACCTGAAAAAAAAACAGTTTAGACCCTGATCATTTGACTTTTCAGAGGGGTAAAAATTTCTTCCAAATAACACCGCCTTCTGGGATTGGCAACGCCCCCTCCACCGCTCCAAGGTTCTGGTTTGCCTCAGTAGGACGGTTGGGCCGCTGGCTGGCAGAAGTTTCTGGACGAATGAGGGGGCAAAACAACCAGAGAAAGTGAAAGTCTTCAAGAAATAAAAGGTAATCATTAAGCATATGATCTAGATACAGTAGCAGGTTCTTCTGTAGAACCATTTCCGCCAGTAGTGCGAGCATGTTTGGAATCCTCAGCCGTGATTGGATCTGGTCCAAAATTATTCACTACATATAGTGTGTTCAAGTTATGTTGAAAAAATGTTTTGCCCCAAAGAGCAAACATCAACAAAACGTTTCATATTGAACAGAGATCAAGGGTCCACTGGGGCAGCACTGCTAGGAGGTTGCTCAGCTGCCTTTCTCTTCTTGGATTCCTCAATAGTTGCAAACATCTACAGTTCTTCAAAGAGACAGCTCACGTGTTTACAAACTCAAGTAATCACATTGATGTGATTTCTTCAACTGTTTTTTTCGATGTGTGTCTAAGTTGACTGAAAATGGCACCCACATATTCTTTTCTTTTCATGTACGGATATGTTTATAGAAAGATTGTTTCCCCCACAATTTTACTCCAGGGTTCTGCCAACTGCAACTGACCACGTGGATTTGCCGCTTCAACTGCACCAGTAACCATTTCAACTGGCTTAGCCCACGCTGGTTGTGGAGGGGCTTCAAGAGGACTAGACACAGCGACCCCAACCAATTCCTTCAGGGAAAGCATGAACCACCCCAAAAATTGTGGACTTTAGTTTGTGGTGACTCAAATCTAGAAATTCAAAAATAGGGCTTTCTGGTTTTACCAAATGGACCAAATCAAGCAGTTTATTGTTTTATGATATTCATTTGGTTCGACTTCAGTAATTGAGGAGCATTTTCAGTCCTGTTGTGGATCATCAATCTTGGGTGGATCAGGCACTACGTGTTCCTCAACAGTCTCAGGTAGTTTGGAATCACTTTTGGCAGGGGAAGCATAGGCAGCTAGATATGGAGCATCGGGCCCTAGCTCACGTCGCACAACTTCCTGCAAATGTAGCTGGCTGTGTGCTTGGTTGATATCAAGCCTGTAGTTGGCGAAAGGAAAGAAAAAACAATGACCCACCCCGAGACAAAAAGACCAACCACAAACCCTTCTTGGGATAAGAAGGTAATTTATACAGTATATGATTTAAATAAGTAAAATAGTTATATAGTTGAACAGTTTTACAGCCTCCCCTATCCAACCGATGCACGCAGCTCTGAAACCCCAGGAGCGCCATCGTTTCCTCGTAGATGCTTGAATCCGACGTCGTCTCTTGCCTTGGATTCAAGGCTGGTAGAAAAAGGCTTCCTTGAATGAAGGTAAGCTAAACTATGAACTCTTCCAATCACCCAGAAAACCTTTGGAGAAATCCCTGAGGAGAAGCTAGTGGGAAAGCACCTGGAACCTTTTGGAAACATTTGGAAGACAATCCAGGACATGTGTTGGAGATCACACAGATAAATCAGATCAAGTTTTTGGGAAACCACCTGGAAATCATTTCCAAAACCAGCATCAAAAGTTTGGGGGTTTTCTCTTTGAAAACTAGTTGCCCCAATTCCAGAGTTGTCCCACTGTAGAATGAACGTGGAGAAGACGATGTCGTAGAGGCCGATGATGTTCTTCTGATCTTGACATCCCTATTGTTAGCCAAAGTCTTGAGGTAAGTCACTTCAGGGGTCTTACCATTTTCTGCCTTCAAGGCCGAAGTTCTCATGTAGCTAATCAACTTTTTCAGTTTTCCACCTTCCGCTAAAGCATCATCTCGTCTCAGTTTTTCTTTTACTGGACTGCTTTGGTGACCTCCCAAAAGAGAACCTTTCCACCTAAGGTCAAGTTGAATCACTGCATCACCCAGTAAGTAAGACGAAGGCTGCCGGTTCGGTGGATAAGAAAGTAAAAGGGCTTCAGCAACACTAGCCGCATGGGGGTCTTTCACTACTTCCCCTGTGAAATGGTCAGTTGAAAGTAACTTCCCACCACCCGGTAGTTTTTTCGGGTTGATGTGCTCCACCAACGAATCTGCCACCTTTAGTGGGACATCTGGCCCCCACCAAACTTTCCAACTTGCCAAGGGTTTCTCGACCGGTTCTTCACTGGAATTAAGCATGGCTCCAAAAAAACAGAACCCCTAAAGAGCCACACACTGAGGAATGGCGGCGACAGATGATGGTGGTTTGCATGAACTCTGCGCTGAAAAGCTGAAAATAAAACGCATTGGAACTTTCAAGGGAAAACAACCAATCCTGTTTACATATATATATATATATTCTTTTA
>OMLO01003686.1_pt1 | contig 12652 bp, 9 predicted proteins | sample 1674811 | NCBI WGS metagenome assembly OMLO01 (sample SAMN06265003, study PRJEB25207) | coral metagenome | isolation source: Coral host | place: Mexico:La Bocana,Puerto Morelos, Mexico | collected 2008-11-13
TTAAATTTTTACCTTTTCAACTTATTTTTAACATTGTATCAGTTTTTAATTTGAGGACCTCCCTGAAAACCACAGCATGTGATGGGCGCATCCTCTTTAAAAATTATTTATTATTATTATTATTATTTAGAGAGCAGGAGCTTCTTGAGATGCAGCAGAGAGCAAAGTTTTGACTGCTCTCCAAAGTTTTCAAGTGAAAGATAACTCAATGGTACACAGCTATATAAAGCGTCAATGACTGTTGTAATTATATACAAGATAATTTGGTTTTATCAACTGGGTTGATAATGTGAATTGGCCACCATAAAGAGATTCGAAAGCTGATGACGTTTCGAGCTTTAGCCCTTCGTTGCTGCGGAGAAGGGCTAACACTCGAAACGTCAGTTTTCGAATCTCATTACAGTGGCCAATTCCCATTATCAACCCAGTTGATAAAATCAAATTATCTCCACCGAAATCCCCACCGATACAGCACCACGCACAGTTTCTTTAGAAACTTACCCCTTTATTCTTTTAATGTACAACATTGTCATCTCAGATTATTTTGCTCTGTGACCTGGCAGGCAAACATGGTTAGATTGAGCTTAGGCAAGACACCTTACTCTCACAGTACGAAATGGGGAATGGGTACCAGTGAAGTTAATGCAGGAGCAACCGTGCAACTGACTAACAGGGGAACTAAATGGGGAGTAACAATACTCCTAGTAGCTTTGCGCTACAGAAACCAGGATACAGGCTTCAGCCTGGGGGACCAGTTGGCTTGTATGAAGGCTTTGCCTACCTACCTGTTAGTATTCCCAGGCATGTTTTAGTTCTAATATCATAGATGTTGTAGTCGAAAGTAAGCTTCCTGTAGTCGACATTGCCAGGCTAAAACATTTGAGCTCAAAGCAATTTTAACATTATATGGTCTATGTGCGTATGTCTGGCCCCAAAGTGTATGGTTTTTCAGTAGTTTTGGTTGTAAATATAGTTTTGATTTTGGTCATGAATAGGCCTTGGGTTTTGTGCTCTGGTTGGAGGCGGGGGTACTCCCTTCTTTGGCCTATATGTGGACAGGCCGCTGGACAGGGTATGGTTTTTGGCCCCACTCTCCTGAACACAGTAGGCAATTTTACTTGTTTCTGTCTTAAAGAGGGTCAAAACCTGTCCTACAACAGGGTATGGTTATGTGATCTGTACTTGTTCAGCCTGTGAGCGGGCTCAGCTTTGAGTCCCACACTCGAGCAATGATGAGCAAGTCGTCGATAAAAGGGGTTCTAGTAACACGAAAGAGTGCAATTTTGTTGCTTATCCTAAACAGGGTCTTAAAATTGTGGATGGCCTCTGCCTCTGGTCTGAGGAAGGTAACTAATTATAAAGCTGGTCTGAAACAGGGGTTGGATTGAAAGGGTCAGGTCATAAATAGAGTATCCAATTTTTTTTGTCATATCATAGATAGGGTAGGGAAAATCGTAGATTTTGGACATAAACAGGGTACAGGTTTTGGGAAGTGGTGTGTACACCTTCAGCAAATTTTTCTGGTTGTTGAACCCCCTGGGAGCTGCATAAGTCACCATGAAAAGAGAGTCAAGTGAAATGATTTGAAACCTTGGTAAGAAGTGATCATAGTGGAAACCCTTTAATACATCACTAAATGTATGGGTGTTTCACTGGGACAGAAAAATAATGAGGAATAATAACCGTAATAATGAGGTGACCAACAAAGCCAGGGATTTATAGTACAGCGCTAATGGCTCCCAGGTTTACATGGAAGTGAAGAGAGGAACCTCGTTACCTGAAACTGGTAACCAAAACCAGAAGCAGTCCACTGGAGCAAATGTTTCCAGAAGTGTCAGACAAGGTCAAAGGAATTAAATTTACAATTGTGTCCTAAAAATTTTGACTATTTGTTGTGGATTCGAGTCAGCAACCTTGTATCATGTTTCATACATTAGTCAGCTCATATTTTGTGGTTTATACGGTAACAATAGCATAAAATACATCATTATACATGAAACAGTTAATTCCATTAACATCCTCACCTTTTATGTCAAGAGGTGTGCTCTAGTTGAATTGTCCATTTTCTTAATGGTAATAGTTGTTTTTTGTGCTGTTCATTCCAGTTGATTAAATGGGGAAATTAAAAATCTGAGGAATTTTCTTTTCATAAGTGTGTTTTGGTGACAATTTGCAGAGACCTATTTTGATGTGTCATTGTAGAACGCAAATCTTTGACCCAGGTCATCTTGTGATTGTGTACACCATTCAAATTACAGACATTTCCACAATTTTGTGTTGTCTTGAATTTACCTACGCCTACATTAACAACTGAACAACAAACCTACATCAACAACTTACTTGCCTGGGTAAAAGGAAATTGTAAACCCCATATTCTGTGGGATAAACAGTGGGAAAAGTACAAAACTTTTATTTAACATTAAACAAACATAACAATTGAAGTCCCGACACAAAACTACTTTTAAGACAGTAATCTTCCCTTTTCTTGTTTCGCAGTTTAAAAAGTCCAAAACACTAGTCCACCTTCTTGCAAAGTCTCGCAGTTACCACTGACCAAAGCCCCCCCAAAAAAATAGTGTTCAAATTATATTGTTTTACTTGACACACTCCACAGAAAAGGAAAACTGAATGAAATGCTGATATCCTGGTTAAAATTCATTGGACCTGTATATAGCTACAGAAACACAAGGTATAACTAGCAGCATTGAACCATTTACTGATGTATTATTCTTGGATTACAGGCCTAGTGTTGGCTTTCTGGATAGTAAGAACTTCATTTGCGCAGCCAGGCCTTATTATTGGTAAGTAGTTTTTAAATGTTCTCTATCTTTTATGAATAGTAAATTAAATAATTATTTATTGGGATGGGATATGCGATGCACATATTAATATTAATATATGATATAGATAATTAACATTTAACATGGACATGACTTCCTTCTGAGGTAAACCCCTTGGCAAACATATGCATATGGGAATATTATTCAAAAGACGAAGGCTTTCTTTGGAGGGAAGGGGAAGGGGAGGGAGGTAAATTCTTGCGGTTTGCATTTTTCTTCCTAGAAAATTCATGTTCTGCTATCCTTCATCACTCTTGCAAGTCCTGATTTTTCCCTACATAGAGGTGAAGATTTCATGTAAAAATTATTAGGCCAGTTTGAACAGTCAGCTAGAAAGTGGTAAGTCTTGGAACTCGATCCAAGGATATCTGAGGCTTTTGATTATGTCTTATTTCTGGATGTCTCTATAGACTATGAATAGTCCCCCTTTTGTTTAGCCTGATGTGCAAGAAATGGCGGTGCTCATGCTTCATTTTGCGGCCTTACTCGATAGACTAACCGAAAGAGGGACTTGTCATAGTCTAGGGTGTTTCTTGTGTCTCATAGTCTAAAATAAAAATATTGTTTATTGCTACTATCAGTCTTTGATTTGAAAAAAGGGCCTTGTCTTCTTTGTTAGTCTCAGATTTTTACCATTTGTCAGCCTTTGTTATTAATTTATTCCTGTAATCATACAGTATATCATATGGGTTGAACTTCAGGCTGAAGCCAGGGAGAAAATTTGCTAAATGTTACCCATAGTTTATAGAGGGAAATAGTTTGGAAGCTTGGCAAACATCAAAGGAGCGAACTAAGATACAAAGATATATGTTGGAATGTCCATCACTCACCCAGCACAATCTTTTGTATTGAGCTCTGGCAGTACACTGTACAGGAATTACATATTAACCAAAAACGTTTCTATTGGTTAGTTCCTCAGTATGGAGTAAACAACTAATTGTGTTTTGTGCACAGTGAGTCAAGGCCAAAAAAGTTATCAAAAACATACAACAAAGACATTGGCCAGGTTTCATATCCATTCCCCTCTATTAACTATATGTTGTATGATGTCACATATACAACGAAAGGGCTTTTTTGAAACCTAGCTTTCTCTTACCTTTTAGATTGTGGGATTTTGGTACAATTCCAGAGTACAGACATTGCTTATGAATTATACAACACAACTGTTACAAGTCCCAACTATCCGTCGAATTATGACAATAACCTGGACTGCAAAATGTTAATTAAAGTAGACAATATCCTTCGATATCGTGACTACATAGTGAAAGTGATATTCAATGATTTCTTGTTGGAAAATTCATGGTGTACTACTGATGTGCTTAAAGTTTATGATGGTATGGATGGTTTTTCAAGCCATCTTGGAACATACTGTGGATCAACACATCCAGAAGTTATTTATTCCACTGGCCGATACCTGTATGTTGAGTTCCAAACAGACAGCCATTTTGCCCTCAAAGGCTTTAGCTTCAGTTTTTCAGCAGTTAAAAAAGGTACATTATTTTACAGTTGATTCTACATTTCATTAGCCTGCGAACGCAGACCTATTTCCAGCGGAGACAAGCAACAGCTGGAAATAGGTATGCATTCGCAGGCTAACATTTGATTTACAGTTAACATCTTAAAACCTTGTGAATGTCTCTCTCAGACTCTAATATGGACACCTAAACACCACAGGCCAAGGTGTTCTCAGCGAGCTTCAATTCGTGATTGGTTTTTTAATCCTGATTGTTACTGAAGACACATTTCTCCTCCTACCTCTTTGTTTTTTTCCTTTGGTGGGGGGAGGGGGGGAGGTGCACCGGCCTTCTTCGTTTGAGCCACTTTTAGGCATTTTCAGGCACCTTTTTCGTAATTAACTCAGGCTAGTAAAGTCTGGAGGGGCCTATAAGAAGAAATTAATAAATTTTGCAAGGAATGATTTTTAGACTTTAAATTTTCAACACTAATTATGAACAAGATCGAGACGAGTAGTATAACATTGCATAGTATAACAATATGCTGTATTGAAACTGGATCAGTAATAGTAATATGTGTAGTAGAGAGATAAAATAATAAAGTGGTCACTTGTGCTCTCAACAATCTTGTACTTTCTGACTGAGAAGAATGTTCGTATCTTTCTTCGCATGCAGCGAACCGAAAATGTCCCGCTCTTTGATGCTTTTGTCACACAATATAGTCTTGATGGAAAGTGTATCCTAAAGGAATTAGAAATTTTGAGTATTTCTTCAACGTAAAATATACAGCAGTGTCCACGTTATACTTTTTTTTGCCCATGTTTGAGCTGTACGGTAAGGCTCCCGTTGATAAGAGCCAGTTTCTGATGTAGCCAACCTCACTAACTCAAGTTTGACTTGACTTGACTTGACTTGAGATACGATGTAAATGTGAAGAGGAACGTATCGTAACTAACGCGTTTGTCTAGGAATCAAAACTCACTGCATGAAATCTTGCTAAACGTCTTGCTAAAAGCTCAGGTACATGATCAACAGCAGATCTGGTTTATGTTCTTCACTGCCATCTACTATATTCAATTTAGTATGTAAGATTTCTCATTGCCCAACCGTGATATAAACAATAGCCTTCATTTGGCGCGGAAATACGCTCGGATACGGTTAGTCCCTTGACATTATCTGTTCCGAGTGAAAAGTTTTCCTTAGCTTTGAGCTCGGAAAACTGTTTGCTTCTCGGAACAGATAATTTTCAAAGGCAAACAGCCCAAGCACATTTTCGCGCCAGGTTTAGGCTGTTGCGTTTGTTATTCTTGAATTATATTTCGCAACCCGGCGCGTGGTTTAAAAACTTGGGGAATGGATGGATATTCACCAGTTTTAGCTAGGGAATTCTCAGTCACTTGATGTGTTTAAACCAATTCCGCGCGAACGAAAATCATATTTGATGGATTATATGGAGCCAGAACACGCAGAAAAGCGTAACTTGGAATCAATGCTGGTTTTTTTTTAATCAAAATTTACTTCCTAATATGGAGTATTGTACGCTGCACGTCATAGTATTTGAGTAATCATTCGTCGTCTCTGCCGGAGCAATGGCGGAGACATTTGCTCTTTCGTGTTGAAAGTAGACTGTCGTTTCTTGACCTATTTCTGCGCCCATCAAGGGAATCAATCTTTGTATAGGGTTAGTCCTTTTGGTGTTTAATGAACATGAACGCTATTCCTTTTTCAGTTATTTACTTCTACGGTTAGTAATTAAAGCAGCCTTTCATTTTAAAATATTCCCGATTTATAAATCTGTGTATTTGATTAAATGGGCCTTATAATGGGGGCTCATATCGGGGTTTATCATTAAAAGAGAATGTAATTTTATTTGAGTAGACTCTCGCACGCATTAGCCTCAGCCGCAAGCTAATTACATGTCTATTCCAAGTAATGTCACTGAAAGCGAAACTGCTGTTTGATGTGTTAAAGACAGAGAAGTAAATGACATTTTGAAAGAAATAGTATCCTTCAACATTGTTTATCAATACTTGTTTTGTTTGGTCCATTATTTATGAATGCATTTTGGTTAGAGGCCATGTAAAAGAGGTAAAATTAAAAAGGATTACATACAGGTTAACATTTCAATTGTTAACAGGGCGACCATATTAACAGGATTTTCTAGTAAGAAATATTCTTATCGAATCTAGCCACCAGAGGTCGCTTCAACAGCAGGACAAAGAGAAACCTTGTTGTACACAAGAAGGTTAAACCAAACCCAGCAGGGCTGGATTAAGGATTTTTCAAGGGGGTGGGTTGGTTGGTACTTGAGGGTTGCAGAATTAAATAAATGCGACATGCCCCAAAACTGAGTGTTGCAATTTGCGAATTGACTGGCCTACATGTTATTGAAAACTATTACACCAGAAATAAATAACTTAATTTTTTGCTACCTTACAAGGGGGTAACTAGCCACTCAATCCAGCCTGTCCTAAGGTTGCTCCTAAACCAGCCAAAATGTTTGAAGCAAGACGCTAAATTATCCAAATGGTATTTTAAAAGACTTTGGGCTTAGGAGTGACACGTTGGCTATATTTCCCAAGAAATAACTTACTTTTTTATAGTACACTATAGTTACCAAACGAGGAAAGTGACAGTGCTCCCCCATCTACAATATAAAATATCAAAACCTATGTAGTTGACGAAAACGGAGTACTCAATGCCTTTGCAACTGACTTATAAAGGGGAAAAGTAATCTTAAGTTGTTAGAGCTACTGCAAGTGTTCAGTAGAGTGCATATATGTATATGTATATGTATTTATTTGTTTACGCAGGTTAATGTATATGGCAGCTTTAGAAGCTGATGTGGGCCTGCGGCCAGTTAACAACACACAATGAGCGGAGAACAGACCACAACACCGGGAACTCCGCGCCCTACTCTTTTCGATAAGTGTGTGGGTTCTTTAACGTCCCCTGCTAGCTTATTACAATGAAGATGCACGAGACGGGGCCTACGGTTTATCGTCCTTATCCGAGAAGACTTGAATATCTAACCATTTGCAGATGCCATTGGAAAGGCAGCATATTCTCCTCAGTTATTTTAAAACCCTGAGTGTTGGTCCGGTCTGGGGCTCGAACCCGAGACCTCCTATGTGTATTGCTATGACTTATATTACTGGTGCTACCCTGGTTGCTATTGGTGTGTACGCCATGTATGCGTCTTGAAATGTTATTAATGTCATTATAAACGAGGCACGTGCAGTGAAAGAAGATGCATATTTTTGTAGACTAATAAGTGGCCATATTAGCTCTCTACATGGATTGATTTAAATAATGTGTAATTGTTATGTTGATTTCAAACGAATTTCTATCATTTGTTGATATTAGTAAAATGAAGCTTTAGAAGATTTTTCCTTAACGAAGAAATTAATAAACCTGCATTAGTATGTATACTGAGGCTTGTTCATACTCCGCTGTAAGACAAAGCTATGGATAAAGATGACTTAAGCCTAGAGGCCTATCCAGATTGTGCTCGGTAACCTGTTCGCAGTTTTACTGGGATTTTAAACAAACCTTAGCAGATAAGCAACTTTTCAGTAACTATATTCACCAGCAAGATTGAGACTAGCATTGCATAGTATAACTATACAGCCTTTAGAATAAAACTGAATCATGTAAATTAAACAGTAATACTAGAGAAATCAAATAAATAAAGTGGTCACTTGCACTCTATAAAGGATCTTGTTCTTTCTGACTAAGAAGATATTTCGGTTGAAACAGTTCACTGAATTTTAACAGTATTGGTATCGTTCAACGCAGCAACTCGTAAAATTCCAGCTCTTTGGTGTTTTTGTCACACGATGTAGTCTTGATGGAGTGTAACCCGAGGCCTAAAGGAATAACAGCAGATTTCTTGACGTTTAGGAGTCGAACCTTTTTTACATGATTTTTGAGTAGCAGGGCCGAAACGATGAGAAAATGTCGAGTTGCGAAGAGGAAAATATCGTGAATCTACGTTGTTTTAAAAGCATTTGTCTGGAAATCGAAACTCACAGAAGTCGTGCCAGCTAATAGGTCAGGTTTATCAACAGCAGATTTGATTTTCGCTCTTACTGCAATCTATAAATTCAATTAAGTAAGAGGATTTCATCACTGTCCAACTACGGACGTACACACCGGCAAAGTAATCTCGTTACTGATTGGTCTTGTTCCCTCCTCGTTCTTAACAGACGACGTATTAATAGAAGACCGTAGTCGGATTAACTCAGCTTATCTCAATTTTTAAATTAGACACTCTGAAAAGAGCTCTTTTTATTTGCCTATCTATGTGGCTCATAGTTAAAATGAACAAATAGATTTGAAACTGAAAATTCTTGCAGTGCACACCAGTTCCGCAATAAAAAATGTTTCAATAATATCTCATACGTGACCTTAAGACCTATGTATAATCATTTCTTCCTCTAGACAGTTTAGTATTGAGCATGTGCTGCAATTATTTACGACAGATAACTTCACTTAGCAACTTAAAGAGAAAAGAGAGAAAGATGTAAAGACAAAGAGAAAAGAAGTAGATGTGATTTAATAGAGTTTGCCTGGAAATCCAAACTCACTGCATGACTCGGTCTTGCCAAACGTTTGCTAAAAGCTCGCGGGCTTCATCAACAGCAGGTCATGTTTATGCCCTTCACTGCCATCGTGGTTTTCAATTTAGTATGTAGGATTTCACAGTACCCAACTATATCAACAAGAGCCTCCAACTGGCGCGGAAACATGCTCGAATATTTTTCCTTGGAGATTATCTGTTCGAAGAAGCAAACAGTCGAGCTTCGATCTCGGAAAACCGGCTGTTCGCTTCTCAGAACAGATGTTTCCAAGGGCAAACATCCAAGCACATTTTCGCGCCAAATCTAGGATATTGTGTTTATTCTAATTCAAATATTTTTGGCAACAAGCGCGGTTAAGAAACTTGGAGAATATCGCTCGGATATTCTACAGTTTTAACTAGGGAATATGCGATCACGTGGCCGTGTTTAAACAAATATTAACAGACGACTCACAAAAGTTTTCTAATTTTCTTAATTAGGGATAATAGCAAAAGCTATATCTTGGTTTAACCTATCTAGGGTATGGCTTATATTCAGTATTTCTTCCCATAAAAAAAGGACTAAATAAATTCAAATAAATATATTGAAGCGCGAACCAGTTCCATGAACAGTCAGTCATTTACTCCTTAATCAGCCGTATTAGTTTTACGGGACATGTGCTTGAATTATTTATGACACGTTACTCTCAAGCTTCATTTCCACTCTTAATTCATGTAAAGTTTGATGACAGACCGGCAGATATTAATGAGGAAAGCCACTTCCTACTTGCTCACAAATATTTCCTCGCCCCAGTCCTCCACAGTTACAAATTCCAACACTCGCACGCCCGAAATACTACTACTACTACTACTACTACTACTAAATAGTGAACTAAATGGCTTTATTTGCTTTGCTTAATTAAATCATACAGGCTTGTAGTGCTAATCACTGATTTACAAGGTGAGCCTTGCTATATGTTTTTTTAACAACAGTCAAATTAAAAATGCTTACTGCATACTCTGCGAACCGAAGATTATATAATATATAAGTATGTATATGAATTGCTCGGGAAAGGCAGACAAGCGAGCCTTACCCAGTACTAGTAAGACCGACCCAAACCCAGCTACAGACAGGCGCGCACACCCTATAGCAGAGATTGCGGCAGGTCCAACCAAAGCAAACCCTTCTGCACGAAGAGCGACACACGTTTCTACATACATAACGAAACCCTCTTCTGCTGCTATCACGCTTGGAACCTAAACAGACAAGAAACAAAATTTTATACTTCCACGTACTACCTCTTTAGAATGACAATGATACTACTAGTTATCTTTTTTCATTTGATTAAAAAATATATCGGAAGTTACAAAGAAGAGCTAGGCATTAACAATATACAATATTGACTAAAAACGCCAAATTCAAATTATAACTGAGATAGACAAGAAATTTAAGTCTGCATTGCTAATTTATGTCTAAAACTACGTCTATTGGGAAAGGGATTTTAATTATTCATAACTATATTCGTAACCTAATTGGTGTATAGCGTGTGGGATGTGTTGTTGCTTATTGTTTTGAAAAGTCTTTTTCATAGCGTCTCTTATAGCACGTTTTTAAAAAGGATTGTAAAATATTGAGAACAGATTCACTTGCTCCATCTAAATGGAAGCCATTAAAAAAACCTCTGAAAGGACGGTAGCTCTGAAAAGGAAATCAATTTCTGATTAGATAATTTCAAGTGCTATTGCGGAAATCGACTGAACTTCAGTAGTCGCTAAACGTCGCCGGTGATCACAGTACGCACTACCCATCAGTCCATCGCAACATGAAACAAACTGTCGATCATCCCTCGGCTTTGATCAAGTAAGAAAATGAATAAATGGGTATACGTAAAAATGAATTATCCCATATCAATCTCACGTGTTGCAGGACTAGATCGCAACCCAACTGATACAAATCGATAATTAACTAAATTAAAATACACTGTTATAAGCAATGACTCCCATCGCAGTTTCTTAATAGTGTTTACTTACGTTTCGCGGGCACTGTTGTCGTGGGCTGGACCGCGGTAGTTGAATCTACCTCAGGCTCCCCCTCGACCACGACGTAAATGGGAAGGTTCACGCACAGATCCGTCATCTCGTCACTCAGCTCAGAACGGTCTTCAAGAGTTCCGACAACTTTCAACTTCAGCTCAGTTGGTTCTCTTGATATCACAACCTGGTTGCCTTTGCTTTCCTAGTCATAAGTGACATTCAAAGAGTTTCATCATTCGCTAATCAAAGGCAAATGAAAAAAAAGTACAGATGTTCTCTACTTTAACATTTATCTTCAGTGCTATTCATGAACGAATAGTTCCGAAGCCATCTCAAATCTACTAAGATTCAAGAAAAAGCCAAGTTTTGTCACTTAACGATAGCTTCCGTAGAATGTATTTCCCTGGTTATTGGCAATGGAGTTAACCGTTAGCCTTAAAACGGCTCAAAACTTATACATTTGAACATAAAAAAATGAATATACATTGTGCACGTCTGTTTTTTTCAAGACATTTTGTGCCTTGCTTGTGGTGTAGGCGACATCGAAGAACAGGAAAAAACAAGGAAACTCAAACATGTCAAAGGGGCTACGTCACTCAATGCGCATATCTTGAAAAGGTTAGCCTAAATTTGGTTTTAAGTTCACTATTTGTAATCCGTGTCAATCGTCTCCATTGTCAGCTGTTATTTCCAGTTTTTCGTTTGATTTAAAGGTAATCATCTGCATGCCCAAAATAACTCAAAATAGCGTGACTGAGCGGCAGCAATTCTTATAATAACAACAATTTTTTTATTTTATTGAAAAGTCCTAAGAGCCTCAATATGTTTGTCAGTAATCAAAATATATTTTCAATTTTTTTAAACATTCAAAAGTAATTTTCATCCTTTTAAAACAAGCCGTAAAAAACTCTTGAAAATCACAAGCCCATTAAGAACATCTTAGTCAGCTTGACCTTAGCTAGAAAGGAACGGGTTAAATTAAGGAGATTAAGTTCCGGAAATGTATTTGTTATATTTCGAATGCTACCAAGACTAGTTATAAACTAAGTAATGCAAACTTACCAGGAGCTTCTTTAAGGCGGCTGGCTTAGGAACGTCATCGGTTGAATCACTCAAAAAGCAGGAATTGGTTGCTGGCAGATGGACCATCGTCAAATTCTGCAAAACAAGGTCGCACATGATTTGCTTAGTACCACAACACGTCTTGCATTAAGGTGGCTAAAACAGAGTCCAGCAGTTAGATTTTGGTTGGTCGTTATAACCACTCTATATCACTTGACGCTACAATCACGGATTTAAAATACTGCCTAATCTTTGGTGAACACGCTGTTATCATTTTCGTGACAGAGTAAGTTATTATAGCATTAATATGATTTCCTAAAAACACCCTTAATTACTGTTTCAGGGGCTTATAATTCAAAAACGGCACCGTTAATTTTTTTATATTATCAAATTTTACAGTAAGCATGATAAGACGCAGTTTTAAAACACTCTGTACAGATGGTTCATAGCCACCTTAAATTTTTAAAACTTTAAGATGGCTTTTAGTAGTCAAGACGGCTTCGGGCTTAAGTGGGCACTGATAAGGAAGCTAGTTTTCTTAACAAGGAACCCATCACTAAGAGCGTTTAACTGTTCAAGAGACACCATGAGAGGTGAGACTTAGGCACAAGACTTTCCATGGTTGACTGACACTAGAATAACCTGTAGTATATGTAGTGTAGTGCATGAACAGTGTTATCATGTTATAACCTTCTTAAAGT
>OMLO01003687.1_pt1 | contig 12650 bp, 13 predicted proteins | sample 1674811 | NCBI WGS metagenome assembly OMLO01 (sample SAMN06265003, study PRJEB25207) | coral metagenome | isolation source: Coral host | place: Mexico:La Bocana,Puerto Morelos, Mexico | collected 2008-11-13
GTGGTTGTTCTTGGGATTTCTGAACCATCAACAGTATCTTCTATTTTGAAGGCTCCATTTTCATCTTCCAGGGTCTTTTGGGATCCGCGGTACCGGGCAAAATCATCCATCCAATCTGCACCGAAAGAAGCCTCGAATTTTCCGAGGCCGTTTTTTGGGCCTCCAAAATCACGGTTGGTTTGGTTGAGTTGGTTTTTATATACTCTGACACCCTGGAAAATTCACATTTTGAAATATGTTGAACCCAAAGTTATGGAGGTGGATGGTTCAAATGATTTTCCTATTCAATTGGGGTGTGTAAAGTGAGCTTGAAAAAAACACCATGCCCATAGCATCTATGGAAATTGTATATCTACTTATACATGAAGGTGACTTTTTATGGTAAATTAGTAGGTAAATACATTATACATGGATCCTATGGGATAGGTGTTTGCAGTAATCCAATTTCCAGGATCAATGGAATCAATGGTTGGTTGGTTAGTATAATCTTCAACTCTTCTACGGCTATATAATTATTATATATTATCATTATAACTTACAACACCCTCAAACCAAAACACCTTCTATCTTCAGGTTAGTATCTTTCCTATCTATACCTGGAACAACAATGACCTCTATGGTTGTTCTGGTCACCCCCCCCAAAACAAGGCCCTTCCACTCCAACAAAAACGAGGGTCATTTGGGCCCCGTCCAGGCCATCTGTGGATTTTCTTGGGTTGAATTTTAGTGCATCTATACCGTATACCATCCATGGGAATGGCCCTGGTATATTCACCTACATGAATGGTTGATTTTAATGAACATATTCTGATCTTTGCATGTCAAACGTCTCATCCGTGTTGTTTTGTTTCATTCAAAAATTAATCACTTATGGTCCGCTCAGCAAGGAACTTAACCATCACAAACATAGTCCCCAATGTTGGATGATTGGAAAAAATCCCTACGCCAAAACAAAAGAGACAACAAATAACAATACCCTACTCTCAAAATTCACTACTCTTTGAAAAAAAAACACCAAACAAAAAACACCAAGAATAACAATTCCCTACCCAAAAATTCTTGCAGCTACTAAAATGTCCTACCAATTTCTTAGGTGGAAAAACTTCCACTCCTTTCTTCCAACCTTCCAGGGTCCAACAATCTACCGAGGAACGGCACTGCGAATGGCCTCTTTGGCACCATTAGCACCAGAAAATGTGCCAACATCACGGTAGATGCGTTCCAGCAACAAGGAGAAGGGCGTCACACGATCTAAGCGAACAAAGACAAAACGTTTTTAACGAAAAACGGATGATAGTAACCCGTACCATCCATGGTATATTTACCTACATTTGGTCGATATGTATGGGAACTGTAGGTAAATATATCATACATGGATGCTATGGGTAAGGGTGATGGATTGAGTGTTTGCTTTTGCTAGTAGCTTGGGTGGTTTTTTGGCCAGTTACAAAAGTTGTAGGAACATATGAGCAATGTCAAAGTTGGATCATCTTTTGCAAGGATCGGGGTAAACATTTTGAACAAATCTTTGAGTTGCCACCACCTAGTTCATGTCTGTAAGGTAGTACCACCAAACCTTTTTTGGGGGTTCCTATAGGTATTTACCAGTGTAATGCGTAAAAAACATCTCAGATTAGCATAGAAAGGTACAAGTAGGGTTTGTTGATGACAAAAACTCAACAAAAACACAAGTTGAGTGGTATTCTGCAAGTTAACTTCCAGCTTTGCAGGAATTAATACATCCAAAGTTGGAGCAAGGTTTCAATATGTTTCAGTCAACAGTGTGAGATTGAGATCAACCGGTGGCAAACGTATTTCATCCTACTTACATGCATGTTGCATATTGGAAAAAGGAAAATGTCCATGGAATTTGCATTGCTGGCTATGTTAGATACCTTTCACCAAACACATTGCTATCAATAAAGTGTCCCAAACATGTTCCAAGTACATTGGACTACTTGAAAACATTAAAAACCTGAAGCTCTATGAATTCTTCTCGGTCAATGACACAGAATATATCAACATCTCCAACGTCCAAATTACCAACCCAAGTTCAACAATGAGGGTAAAAAATGCGATGACCAAATGAATGAGAGCTAATGGTTAAGTGATGTTAATTGCTGGTTTGGGTTGGTGGTTTGGGATTCTAAGGGCAACCCCCAAGTAACAATGACTTTCATAATGGGATCCTAGGAATCCAAACCAACAATTAACCATTAGATGGATGAAGAAGGACATGGAAAAAATTAATTTTGGGATGGGTTTGCTTCAATCCGCAAGTTTTATTACAAGCTGCAAAACCTACCTGGTACTCCAAACATCCACGAATTGTTCAAACAGTTGTTGCAGTAGTTGGATGATAAACCAAACATTATAAAAATGGGTGTTTCACCAAACACCCATTGAATTCCAAAATTTCTTGTTTGGGCACCCGAATTACTGCATTTTTAGTTTCTGACGTCGTGCAGAATTCAATTTGTATAGCCCGAATGTCGTTCGTTTTCAGTGTCGTGATTCGGAACTTGTGGATTTTTCCATGCAGACTTGAAATGGCAGCATGCCTACAACGTGGGCACCCAATGGAGTTTTAAACCCCATAAATGGCCTGAAAATATTTGGGTTTTTCTAGGGCTATATAAGCCCCAAAAAACCGGAGTTGTAAGCCGACTTAAAACTGGTGATTCAAGCAGTGACCTTTTTATTCCCAAACGTTGGAGGTCACTTAACGCAAGGTTTTACATGTTCCCCATCCCCAAAAAAGTCACAAAATCGTAGAATTCCCTGGGTTCCCCGTCGATTTCCAACCAGTTTTACATGGATGGAAAGGGTGATGTCCAAACATTTTTGTCCAAGAGTCGGTCCATCAATCCAATTGGAAACAAGCCTTTCGTACATACCCTTGGACCCCAACAACCCATGGAAAAATGAAGGTTTTGATCCATGGAATTATGGTAAGTTATAACCTCTAAACATGAGGGATATACTTGTGGGGAACCCCATGGTAGATGAGTTATTTTTCAGGTTCCAGGTTGCCACTAATGAATTTGTGTTTGTTGATGTTCAAATTGCTGAATCTGTTAAAGGTCGAAGTGCCTGAGGCACAATTCTTTTGCTGGGAAATTCCGGGTCAATTGGATCCAATTTCGAAGATTCGAAAGACACTCAATGGCATAGTTGCCTAGATTTACCACCTAATTAACCTATACCCAAATGGTAGTAAATCCACCATACATGCTCAAAATCAACACATTCAACAATGAAAATCTTTCCTTCCCCTCAAACCGCTCGAACAACAAATGTCAAACACCGGGCTCAAATTTCGATTTTCGTCGAAAATGTCGTTTGCAGCCGCGAAACAAAAGCCTGCCACATCCTTCTTGGATTCATTGAGATCCTTGCGCAAGAGGTCGCATACTTGGATGTCTCAGGAATTTAGTAAATGGTTAGTAAATTGGTTATCCGCCGACCCGGGTCGGCGTGCACAGTCTTCAAAATTTGGTTCAAAATCCAAAATCCTAAATCCAAAACCACCCGCCAAAGTCCAAAATTTGGGGCTTTGGGGGCCTCACATCAAGAATTGCTACATAACGATCCAAAATCCGGGCGAAGCTTGGCCATTAGGTGGCCGACATATGCAGCGTCCTGCAACATTCAAAGGGCTCATGGTCAGAAGCACAAGCATGAAGATAGAAAATATTGAAGCTCTCTGAAAAAGGAAAAAAACTTTGGCCCGAAGAGACATGTTTCATTGTGTTTACTTTTCTTTGTTAAATCTGTGGGAACCCATGAAAGGCTTGGAAAAACCGACACTCATATAAGTCTACAAAAACAATCTTTCCAGAACGTCCGGCTTTTGACTGCGGAGGCCTTTGTCCTTGACTATTCATTGAAATTGGTTACCCAGTTGTCAATAAATTTTTTCGGTCGTCGATGATTTTGCCAATGACTGCATGCGTGGCCCAACCAATCCTTCACCGAAAGCTCTTTAAGCAACGTGTTGCGACCTTCTTCAATGTCCTGCAGCGTGGACTGATACGGCCAATAATTAGAGGAACCCATGCGGGGGCGTTTGACAAAAAATCGAGCATTCATCATCATAATGCAGCTACCTATTTCAAATTCATGTCGGGCCGGCCTTGTGACGCTGCTTGAGTTCTTGCAACTCGTTTTTTTTTCGCGTACGCCTTCCTTTTCCGCTCTCTGTCTTTCTGGAGTTGATCTTCTCGTTTTTTCTTGTCCTGAAACCAGAACAAAAATTGGATGCGGCTCTGCCTAAAAGGAGTTTCGCTGAGGATCGGGCAGCTGGGTCTTCGCTGTTTCGAAGACGGAGCCGTTCTTGTTTGCGAGAACGGTTGTTTATCTTGAGCTTCGTTTTCTTCTCCTGGGCAAGATTTTTGCTAACCTGGACATTCACGTTTTCAAGTTTTCTGTCGACGCCTTCGCCACCTTCACGGCCAGCTTCTCAAGTTCTTGGAGGCGCTTTTTTTCTTTTTACCGCGGAGGCCTTCTGCGCGCGCCTTGTGATATGACGGCAGTTCGTAAATGAAAAACCAAAAGATTGGAACGTTGTGTCTTGGAGGCTTCATAAGTCAGGGTCACTGAGTGGGCGACTCTTTCTTTTCCCGTTGGCTACTCGTCGTTTTCACGACCCGCAGCTGGAGCCAATGCTCCACGTAAGCTTTCCATTCCAAGACCGCTTCCTCCTGACATCTGGGCGTTCGCAAATGGCTCCTGCTAAGCTCCCGGCCACCTTTCCCACGAAGCTCTTGATCGTCTCTTCTTGCGCAACTTGAGCTGGGGTGCTGAAGAGAGTCAGGAGGTCCCACGTCCCTTAGAGAGGCAGCAAGATTGTACTGCAAACTTGCACCAAAAAGAATTCTGTCTGAGTCTCGAGCACTTTAACGCTCTCTCGAGCTGCCGCCACGCCACGCGGCGCCGCAGCACGACCTGCGGGCCTGTCCTTCGGCGACTGAGCCACAGCATGGAAGAGGCAGCCCCCTCGAGCTGGGTTGGCAATGCGTTGAGCATTTTGGGGCCCACAGCCTCCCCCACCTTTTTGAGTTAGAGGCAAAGATTGTGACAAACTGCGATTTAACACCTTCTTGAGTCCGGATTGGCGATGACAAGAACGGAGCCAAAAAGATTGTTTTTCGAATTGAGGACAACAAAATCCAAAAAAAATCTTCCAAACACCGTAATAAAAGTCAAGAAAACACTGGTATTTACGATGCATTTTAAAGCCCTTGTCGAGAAAAAACATCGCAAAAAATGGTGTTATCTGCAAATGTGTTTAAAAAAACGGTGCAAATAGCGGTGTTTTGGTCGATTTTGTCTTTGGTGCTTTAGTCAGGGTTGGAAGTTACGGTGGTTATAACCTATGTTATAAAAAGTTATGTAAGTTAATTATTTCAGAATTTATAAGTAAGTTATAAGTTATTATAAGTTTTCATAAGTTTTTTGAGTGGTTTTTTTGAAGTGTCTTTATTTTTCCCAAATGATGACGTTCAGACAGATTTTTGGTGATGTTATATGCATCCGCGGAAACGTTTTTTTAACCCAGCAGCAACGAAAAGTCTTTGTTGTTTGCTGTGACTGTACAACGGTTGTAGCGGGCGCGTACGGCACTGACGACAGCGGGCAGCGGCAAAATGCAGATTTCTTCCGCGCATTGTGTCCAGTTTGAAAAGCCTGCAGAAACATGGCTTTTCTTTCGTAGCTCTTTTCCCAAAATAAAAAAATCTGAGTCAATTCGTGCAGCTCCGCAGACAGCTAAAGCCACGTCAGAATCAATCTGATAGAATTGGCCTTGGCCATACACAACGGCGCAATGTTCGACGCGGGATGCCACGATTGCTTTTTTCGCAGAGCAAAAGGTTGCAATGGTCGACATTTCATGCTGTTGCCCAATCAATTGGGTGAAAAGCTTTTCCGCTGGCTGCTGCACATTGATATCATATTCTGTCAGCTTCAACAGAGCTGCTGACGTAAAGTCTGAGATTCGTCGGACACTCTGCGCTACTGTGTTTTTGAAATACCTATGTTTGCGTTCTGTGGCAAATGCATCTGGTGCGTGGCCTTTGTCAGCAAACTGCTGCGGCAAATGCAACGAGAAATGCAATTTCGGCCGCACGACTTCCCAGCCATACGTGGCCACAAAGCCCTTCGCATGTTTTTTCTGTTTGACGCCCAGCTCATCGGCCATCTCCTGACTGGGGTGGTGTTTGCAAGCCAACCATGCCAGGATGACCTCATGCAGGGCCATGAGACTTTGAATTTCCAGAGACAGATCTGGATAAACAGCCACGAGCACTTCTTGGGAAAAAGCAACGGCCAGAGGTAGAATTGCCAGTGTTTCTCCAGCATCTCCACGATAGTCTCTATCCGGCTGCAGAAGTTTGCAACTGGTTATTTTCTTCGTGTCGACAATGTCTGGTCCGCTTTGGGACCAGCATGTGGCGACATATTGTTGAAAGTGTTGGAGGGTGGCTTGAGATTTGTTCAACACATGTGTCCACCACATTCCTACTTCCTGCTCACGATTCCACTGGAAACGAAGCAATGCATAGGATCGTAGAGAATGTCAGACAAACCTATCCAAGACTTCAAATCCGGATCCAGAAGGAAACTCTCTTGCAGGGCTGCTGCTTTCCATCCAAGCATTGTTTCTGCTTTTGCTCGCGCGGATGCAACCTGGATGCCACGCAAATATGTGGCAATGCTACAGATGGTTGCTATGGAAGATGCTTCAAAATTTTCCACAGCATGCGAGCTGATGTGCTCGTGCCCAGGCACTGCGATATGGTTTCCTGACAAGACATTGGTGCACCTAAAGCAACATTTTTTGCCAGATGCACCTTTGGAACCAGTGCATGCACGGATGCCATCCCCGTCTGCCAAGAAAGAAATCTTGCGAATGCACACGAGCTCGGCATCTTCCCCAAACGTTATGGCGAAGCCATCTTTCACTTCATTGACCAACGCTCGTAACATTTTGGTCATCGCTTTGCAATATCCTTCCTCTGTTTGCTGCAGGTCTTCCGTGCGGCAGCACGCAAGTGTCAGCCAGCACGTGTCCAAAAAAACGACCGGAAAATCCGGAAAGCCGACATACCATAACGCCGACTTGCGGGCCAGATCCGGAGACAATGGATTTCCAGGTACGGCCTCGTCCCAATAAATGAGTACTTCCAGGTGATTTCGTCTTTTTTGAAGGGCTTGACGAAAGCATTCTCGAAACAGCGCGCAGCTGTCCACTTTGCGTTGCAGTAGGGCTGGCAAAGATACCATCCACATCTGTCGTCTCGGGTGAGCTACGTCCAGTGGATATGGCTGCATGGTTGCCAAGGCCTCTGGGAAAAGTTGCTTACGCTTATGCCCAGTTCCTCGACCCGTGTGTTTGTCATCGGCGTGCAACAGCTGCAGAAATTCACGCGCTGTTTGGACATCCAACTTTGGAATGCCCTGTAGGATGCCTTTGAGTTGCTTTTCCAAAGGTGCTTCCAAATCTAGCTTTCTTTTCTTCTGCTTCATCCCATTAAGCCAAACGACTGCAAACGAACATCCCGTGAAACTATAACCTTAGAACTTATTGCAAACACTTACAAACTGCGTTTTGTTTCCTCGAAAGAACACGTTTTTTTTTTCACATGGCCTTCCGCGGTCAATGTGTCTATCGTTCTACGACACAAGCTACGCGGCTCCCGGCTTTCTAACCTCAGTTCCTGTACGAAACTGCCCCCCCCGTAGAAACATGATTCAACTTTGGGCCCTTCCTTCACGGAGGGGTCTTCCCCACACGGCGTTTGGGAGCCGGTGCCTGGACTTCGGCTTCCCCATCCGTTCCCGTCGAAGCTTTTCGCCTTCTGCCGCCCGCTGCAGGATTGGCCTTTGCCTTCTCCTTTGGCTGTGGCTTAGGAAAGTAGCTCCTCACCTCCTTCAACACTTCCACGGATTGCTTCTGCAGTGCTTTGACGTCAGCTACGTCAAAGGGCAACGTGCTCAGTTCTTCTTTCTCAAGCAAATCCTTGGTCTTGTTTTTTTCAAAAACGGTCAAGGAGGCTTTGGCTGCGACAGTGTGTCCCCGTAGCTTTTGCAGTAGGTCCTCGTATGCTTGCAGACTTCCTGCGGGCATGTCTGCAGACATGTCTCGGACCTTGCTTTCCACTTTCTCCAGTTGTGTCAAACCTTTGGTCCACGCTCCAACTGCTTTGGCAGCCAAACCGTGCACCTTCTCGTTGGAACGTTCAACTTTCTTGGCCGCAGCTTCCGCAGAAACTGTCTTTCCCGCTTTCGTGGATTCAGCCACAGGAACGTCCAACTCAACCAAGGATTTTTTTCCTTTTGCCTTTGTTCCGTTTTGTTCTTGGCTCAACAAGGACTGTGTCACTCTTTCGTGAACTTCGTCCCATGACTCCACTTGGATTGGGACTTTGTAGCAGTCGCAACCGTAAGTAGGGTTAAACTTGCTTTCTTGTTTCTTCACAGTTTCCTCAAGCCAACCCCTTGAAACCCAGACACTCAGTGGCAACCATTCACCTACAAGGCTCTCCCGGCTGGAGGATGTGTGGCGAGTCACCACAGAGTGAACGAGTGTGGCTTTGATGGTCTGCCAAGTGAGGTCTCCTTTGGCTTGCTTCTTCTCGTGCAAGCTGCGATAGAACTCGCTGACTTCTTCGGTTGAGAAGGATTGCACCTCCGTGGGAATTTGTCCACAGGCGCGACGCATTGTTCTGTGGGCACTTCCACAGATGTTGCACGTGAACTTGAATCCGTGCAATCTGCCGTCTGCGGACGTAAACTTCAAGCCGCAAAGCCAGCAAGTCATGTTTGCCTCTGCTGCGTTCGTGGTCGCCGTCATTTTGGAGAAGGATCGGCGGCGTGTGCGAGGGTCTCGCTTGAACCAAAAGGATGCTTTCATTCATTGAGTGTCTGCCACAGAAAAAAGAAGAGCGGCACTCAGTCAGTGTCACAGCGAAATATTATAAATATATTTTTCAACACAGGTCTATGTATTATTCACACAAGGTCGGAAGGGCAACAGACGAGCGATCTTTTCCGCATCCTTTTGCATGCGTCCAAGTCCATGCATGCTACAACCCGCGCACGACGCGCTCAAGGCGCGCTGTTCGTCTTATGGCGCGCGCTCGAGGCGCGCTCGTGGCGGCTCGAGGCGCGCTCGTGGCGCGCTCGCGGCGCGCTCGTGGCGCGCTCGGAGGAAATCGAACCGTAGCCCTGACATTCTATAGCATAGATGCCTGGCGTTGCGCAACACAAGTCCACAACGTCCTCTGAGGGGGGAACGCTTATCCAGGTTTGTGTCCCCACACTGCAGCAACTCACGCTGACAGTGTCATCAGCTCGAACAGCATACTGTACGACCCGACCGCTGCGCACAGGCGGCAAACTTTGTTTGTATCTGAGCCTTATGACTGGTAAGCCTTGCTTCCGCCTGGCTGCAGCCATAGCTCGGTCTTTCCGCTGCTTGTTGAGTGATGCCCAGTTCGATTTGCCACTCGGGCGTTTCTTTTTTTTCACTGGCTTCACTTCGAGTCTTTCTTCTTTCACTGACTTCCCCATGGCCATTGGGCGCAAAAACGCTATACACGCTTGGATTCAGCAAAACCTTGAGAACAAAAAACCAGCGGACATACATTGACCTTCGAAAGGTTACAGAAAGGCGTCACATGGTCTATATGATGTGGCAGCTCTGCTTTGGCTTTCAGGAATTCCTTTTTGCATCTTACCGCAGGCAAATGCATAGTCTTGAATTTGCTAAACCTGAAGAGGTGCACTTTGAATTTCTTTCTGTACATCCCACAAAATCTGGGCTGCACAAGAACACCAGGTTCGTTCCCGGTTCATATCGTGCCTCGAAAAGAGCCACGTCATATTTACCAAGACTTTCCGTGCAAGGGTCATCTTGGGTTCAAAGGCTTTGATGCATGGAAACTGTCTGTCCCAATCTTGCTGTTGGTTCTCAGTTCCGATGAAGAAACATGGAACGCACAAGAAGCCAGGCTTGCTTGTGTTCAGAGAAAGCCGGGAAGACATAGGATGCTCCCCCCAAAACGTCAAAGCAGACAAGCGGTGCAGAACTACAGCGTCTGCGTGTTCACCTCGCGCACGAAGTGATAAAATTGCAAACGTCAAGCTAGTCCTGACATCACGCCACACGTCAGTGCGCTCACTGCCGTATTCATCGTGTGTCTTGCGCATGACACGCGCAACAACTTCCAGTCTGTATGGTGAGATACAGAAATCACACACGCGTGTCTCCATGCTTGGCGGCGCCGCTTGAACCACAAAAAAAAATACAGAGAGGAGATGACATATCCAAAAACAAACAAAATAGCATAGATGCGCGCGGTCAGGTAGCCACGCCAAGGTTTGCGTCGCGCGGTCACGCGGTCATAGAACCGTGCATGTTTTTAAGTGTTCTAGAGGCGCGGACATGGCGCGGTCATGAGTTTTCAAACATTTTTCTACGCGCGGTCACGGCACACCGGTATGTCTACATCGGCGCGGTCAGGCGCGGTCACACGCGGTCAGCGCGCGGTCAGTGCCTTTCTCGCGAATTAGGATAAGTAATTCTTAACCAAAATAGTCATGGATATCACTTTATCTTGCAATGAAATCACAACAATGAACCCCGGAAAGCTTTTTTTGACCAGCGCAGGTCGTATCTAGAAACCACATCTTTATATATATAGGACATAACGTAGCTGTTACTCTTACTGTTCAGAACATATACCCAGGTCCAGTCCATCGATTCCAGGGAAAAAAACACCTGTCAGCGTGACTCTGAAACTAAGGCGTGGAGACAAGAAGGTCTAAGTCTATTTCTCCTTATGTAAGACCTCAATGTATATGTTTGCCGCAAATCTTGGATAGCACAAATTGTTACATGTAGATATCTAAACGATGTCGGTAAATATGTATTTATTCATAATAATCTTTTCGACTTGACCAAGTTCAACACGGAAACACAGAGGCCCGGTCTTGCAGCCTTTTTGCCAACTCACCAAAGGTTGTCCGTACGCAGTTCGAATTGCAGCGCAGATCCCTTACCAGACCTAGCAAAGCTGCCGATAGGTCAGGCTAACGAATGTTGATCGTCACCCTTTGCTTGCGGGACTTGTGGCCTTTGCGGTCACTGCCGCTGCTACGTGACGAGCTCGAGCTTGCACGCCGGGAGCGCTTCTTTTTGTCAGGCTTGCGTTCTGGTGGTCCTGCACGCGCCTCGCGCAGAGACTGCACACGGTCCTCCACGAACGGCTCCTGCACACGGCTCCCCTGCGCCGGCGCAGGCACAGGTGCAACACTCGGATGCACGGATGGGGCGACGCTTGCTGTGGGGCTGACGCTCCTCACAGTTTCAACGTCAACCTTCAACTCGTTTTGGTGCTTCAGCACCCGGGCCGCCTTGAGACCCTTGGCCGTATGCTTGGCTGCCTCCCAAGCATCCTTGCTCTGACGAGCAGCAGGTGTCATTGCGTTGTACATTTGCCAGCTCAGGCAATAGGAATTCAACCACCGATGCTGGTCCATGGCCGCGTCGGCTTTTCCGACCCATTGGTGGCACACACTGCACTGTCGTTTTCCAGTCTTGCCTTTCTGACCGCCCTTGGTCTTCTCGTGCGGCTGTGCTTCCACCTTTGTCTTGGGTGGATCTTTGGGGTGTGCAGGTGGTTGGGTGGTGTCAAGAACCTCCTCATGTTCTTCTCGGTTCTGCTCGTCTGGCCCCTTGCCACTGGAAGGCCGGCTGGGTTTGCTGGCTGAAGGACAAGGCGCTTCCTTGTCCTTCTTCCTACGTCTGTCCCTGTCCTTTTGGTCCTCGTGCTTCTTCACTGTCTTGTCCTTGTCTTTTTTCTCCTTGCGTCCCTTCTTCTCTTTCTCGTCTTTGCGCTCGCGGCGTCTACGGTGACGAGACCTGCTGCGGCTCTTTCTGCCAGCGGACTTGGACCTCTCTTTCTTTTCTCCCTTGTCCTCAAAGGGAGATACCATCTTTTCAGCAACAGGGTCCTCGGCAGGTTCCGCTGCTTTGTCCGACATTTTGGCCGACGACACCGACTCTTCCTCAGAAGACGAGTCGGAGGCACTGACGTGGCGCACCGCCATGCAACCTGCAGCGCAGCATGGAAAATTTTTGCAATGCTTATATTTTAGAAACCGGACAATTGAAGAATTTTATGATATGACTGCAAGTATAGAACAAAGAAATATGGTTATACCACAGAAGTACTTTGTACTAATTATTTAATTCCGAATTTCAACTTCTTTGAAACAAAACCATGCGAAATATATAGTGTTGCCTTATTTGTTTTTCAAGAAACAATCCTACCAGAACAATAACCTGAAGAACAAGCAAGACTGCACGTCACGAAACAAAAGTGAAATGAAGAGGATGATGAAGATGATGATGGTTTCCCCTCACCATGCAGGTGAAGATTCTATGCCACCTCGCAGGTGACCTTTTCCATCATCATGACACGATGATGGTTCCCCTCACCACGCAGGTGAAGATTCAATGCCACCTCGCAGGTGACCTTTTCCATCATCATGACAAGATGATGGTTCCCCTCACCACGCAGGTGAAGATTCAATGCCACCTCGCAGGTGACCTTTTCCATCATCATGACAAGATGATGGTT
>OMLO01003688.1_pt1 | contig 12650 bp, 9 predicted proteins | sample 1674811 | NCBI WGS metagenome assembly OMLO01 (sample SAMN06265003, study PRJEB25207) | coral metagenome | isolation source: Coral host | place: Mexico:La Bocana,Puerto Morelos, Mexico | collected 2008-11-13
AAACTCTGCTTCATACATCCAAACGGTGGTTGTTTGGGATTTCTGCACCATCAACAGTATCTGGACAATTTATCATAAATCCTAAACCTAATGTTTCAACCATTTTGGGTAGGATTTCCTTAACTAATCACTACCTTTTTGGGGGTTTTCCCGTTTCCGGTGGGAGTTTGGTCGGTATAGGCACACCCTGCCTGGAGGCTTTGGGTGACAAGTCATCATCGCTATCGTCACCTGAAAGGCTGAAGTTTGACCCACCAAAGGTACCCAAAAAACAAAGACATGATGAAAATGCAATCATGAACAAAATCCCAAAATATTCCAGGCCTGGCAAGTCTTTGTGCCCTTTTTGGGATGGTTTTGTGACCCCTTCAAAGGTTAAGTGACCTCCAAATAGGGGATAAAAAGGTCACTTTGAATCACCTGGGGTATGGTATCTGGCCAAATGGAATAATATTTCATCAACCTAGATTTCCCTGAAGCAAGGGGATTTCCCTTCCTCAGCTACTTTTTGGGGTGAGGTCGTGTGAGGTCGCGGTAATTTGATCAGATGGTATGTTTGCCTATTGTTTTTCTTGCTTTTGGTAAGTTTGAAAAGGGGGGGTAAGGTAAAATGTAGGTCGATGTGGGACTACAACTAACATCTTTGCTTCAAATGAACCACTTTTGCTATATCTATACGATTCTATACGAGGTATAAAGTCTGGCTGGCAAGGGTGGCAGCACGAAATCCGTTCTTCCGCTCTTCAAAAGTTGAATGCTTCAAATCATGCACCACCCACGGGGACAAATTACACATGGAATATAACTTTTAAAGGTCCGAAGTTACTCTTACAGCTACATCCGAGTAGAACTTTGGAAATATAACTGCAAATTAGGAAATCAAGTAGATATGCTCAAACTCGACACCCCGTCTGCACATGGAACAACCTACCTACGTCAATGCACCGTCACGATTTGTCGTGCCTCGAAAGTTTAGTCTCATCGGGTAATGAATGGCGAGAATGGCCACTGTCACGATGCAGAAAATCACTGCAATGCCCTTGGTAAGGAAAAACGGAGGGCGTTGAGGTCGATGATGATGATGATGATGATGATGATGATGATGATGATGATGATGATGATGATGATGATGATGATGATGATGATGATATGTTATGGTGACAGCAATGTTGAGAGACCGTGATCACTACAGTAACTCTGAAATTCCTGATGAATCTCCATTGAAGCTCGTTCATCTTTCAATGTCTCTGATAGTTGGGTGTAAGATGGTCGCCCTAAGTAAAGGGAGATCTTTTTTTTCAGGTGCGAACAGCTAGTTTCAGGGGCACTATATCCCTTGGATTCTCATTCCACAGGCCACCAACCACGGAAAATCCTCCGAAATCTGATGCTTCAAGGGACGGAGAGAAGAAGATGAGGCGTTCGAAGGATCATCAGCATAGAGATGGGCTGGGAGCGAAAAAGAGGGCAGGGGAGTGGGATTCGACCCTTGAAAAAACTCAAGGGTTTTTTTTTAGAAAAACAAAAAGCTAAGCTCCCTGAAATTTTGCATCTCAATTCATGTCAAAGTTCTTCGATTCTTATTATATTGTAGATTTTGGGAGGGCCTCTTTTTGTTGGGGCCTCCAAATGTTATGACGAAATTTGATCAATAAACTGAATAAACGTAGATTTGTTTGGTCACTTTGGAAGGCAAACTTCCTACAAAACAACTCCAAGACGTCCGAATCTTGATTCAAAGCTATGCTTTGAGATCCTCTCCTGAGTTGATTGAAGATGCATTTCTTCAAAAACTGTGAAAAGATGTTGTGTAAATTTCAATTCCAAAAACATGAAGTCTTGAGTTGACATTTATGTTGCTAAAACCAACAAGTCTTTCGCATTTTGCGGATGAAAGCCTGAAACAAAATGGCATGTCTCCCTGTTAACACACAAATTTTCCGCCCTAAAAACAACCGCATCATCTAGAGACAATTCCTGCTACTGCTAGAGGTGATATTTCAACCCCACCCCCTTGTTTTACAGGGACATTCATCACCCGGGGCTGTTTTGAAGGTCATTTTGTTGAGATGTTGCTTCTTGCAAAACATACATCCCAACAGTGTGGCTGGTTGTTGGTGGTGAGAAAGGCTCAAATCAATCTATTTCATGGGTGATGGAACAGAATCCTGACCCAAACAACCACGGGTGTTTATTTCATGCGATATTTGTGTATATTTGCTAGGTGGTGCTTTCAACCCCTTTGAAAAATATCAGTCAAAATGGGAATCTTCCCAAATAGGGGTGAAAATACAAAATATTTGCAGCCATCACCTAGTTTGGTTCGTGAGTTCATAGCATAGTTGTTTTAGCCCTCGAAAAAAATGATCCAAACAACCAGGTCCAAGGGCCCTTATTTTGCTGCTGCTCCGTCAAAGGTTGTACCATTTTCCAATCCGTTGAAATGATCCATAAAGCACCGTAGATCATAGAAATAAAACAACTACTCTTTTTTGCTCAACCATTGGACACAAGAAAAACACAAGAAAAACCTCGGCATCCTTCTTTAGCCAATCTCAAGCAACCATTCAAACACTGAAAAACCAACACACCTCTCAAGTATTCACAATGCATCTTTTTTTTGTTGTTGATAACTCCGTGCAATGCAGTAATTACCTTATTTTTTCTTGATGAAATGTGTCAAAAAGGCACCCGTTCCAACAGTTTCTTCCGTAGTTTTCCATGACATGTTCATCCATTTCCATCTCAGTCGACACGCCTCTTCTTTATGTTGGGTGTACTCTGGCGCGGTCTGTTGGACCAAAGAATTGGCACTTCGCAAGCCCAACTGGCGGAGGTTTGCGAAGGTTGCAGAGTCGACAGGTGAAAAGAAAGACACGACACGACGGTATCTTGTTAATAATGGTAGGTATAGTTACCTACAGATTTACTATGAAAATGAAGTAAATGATGGTATATAAATGTAGGCAAATATACCAATCCCATGGATCCTATGGATAATTATGCATGAAACCTGACAAAAATTCCAAAACATTCCTTATTTCCAAACTTTCAACAACCTATCGCCAACCAACAACTAATTATTAGTTGTTTCATGTAGACTTTTCCTAGAGCCGCATAAGTCGTCGCTGTTTCGTTTTTGTTTGGGTCCCTTAAATCAGAACTAGCACAAATTTGCATTATTTGATCCCCCCAAAATTGGTCATTTACACCCCCGAAGTTTCACATAGCCCCTGAAAAAAAAAGTGCTTGGAAGGCTACTGAAATACTTTCCTGAAAAGGTCGAAGTGTTACCCTCCCTGAAACCAACATTTTCGCACCCTGAAAATGGATGGTTGGAATACTTTCTCGTTTCCTTTTGGGTTTCGGCCTATTTTCAGGTGCGAACTGTTGATGGACAAAATCCTGCACCACTTGGATTTTGTTAAAACCCCTATGAATAATGGGATTTTCTCATCATCCGTTTTGGGTGCAGGATTTTGTCCATCAACAGTATGTTAGGACCTCAGGGAGAACTGTTCAACTTCAAGGGATGTACACCCCCGAAAACTAAGATGGAACCTAAAAACGATGGTTTTAGTTTTTCAATAGGAATCTCCTCTTCTAGGGCGTCATTTTCAGGTTCCTAGGGGTTAGTTTTCGGGGGTGTATTTTGAATGATCCAACTGTCCCAACTTGGGGCTCCTGGAAGCCCTGTTTGATAGAAGGATCCAACTGGTATGCATCATCCATGCCGTCGAAGGTATTTTGACCTCGTTTTCGAGCCGTAAAAGCAACAAATGGCCGGGTCCGGGTAGGTTGGACCCTCGAAAAAAGGAACCCGGGTTGGAAGCTGAAAATGGAGGTTTTGGAAGATGGTTTTTCCGGATTTCAATTGGGTGACTTTTTAGGTGATTTGTGTCATTAATTTTCAGGGGGAAAATTGTTTTCTTGATCTTTTTGAAAAGGAAAATCATCTTGAACCAAACCTTCACTTTTTTGATGGTAGTATTATTCCGGTAAACTAACATAGCCATGACAAATGCACTTGTTTTGATGGTATTAACCAGGACAATGAGGATTTTCCATGGCTATGCTTCTTTACCGGGTAGATGCTGGTTGAGTTGTTTGTTCTTGGCAAAAATAAAGTTATATAGTTGCTGCAAAGATAAATTCAAAATGGGGATAAATGAGGGTGCTTGCCCCCTTTAGCCGCTCTTCAACAATATGGGTGCATGTTGGTTGAAACTAAGATCATATCACATATAATCATTGTATGTAATCATCTTGGTTGACTTACCGCAAAATGATATCATATATCATCATTGTATATAATCATCTTACTTTATGTCTTTGTTTGTAACTGGCTCACTCTTTTAAGTATTTCAAGGCACTCCTTCCACTTCCAATGAGTTTGTTACCCAACAAACCACCAAGGCACCATAGTTCTGCTCCCACATTTGTCGTGTTGGAGCCATATCCAACCTTAGGTCACTGGTGAATCACCGTGTTGGAGCTTTCTGTTGAGAACCTCAACATTGACTGGTTGCTGGTTGAACGTACCAACCCATCTGAAAAAATATGCGCAATAGTCAAATTGGATTGGATCATCTCCCCAAAACTCCGGGTGAAAATCAAAGAAATTGTTTGAGTTGCAACCACCTAATTGATGTTTACCCCCCCACACCAAAATTGAACATGGAAACCTGGACCTAAAACTGATCATTTCCTTCCAGAAATCTCCTGAAATTCCAGGAATTCATGTCCACCTTCCATGGTACCAGGAATAACGCAGCTGGAAATTCCCTGAAAACTCTCACAAGTTCACCCTGGCATCCATGGCATCCATGGCATCCATGGCACAAACAGGCTTGCTATTCCTGGAAGCACCACAGAAGGTACTTTCTTAGATTTAGATCGTTTCACCCCAAAGTTTAGGAATGATCCTCCAATGTTCTTGACCAAAAAGAAATTACAAGCACTCAAAAAAACACCAGTGCGGCTGAACAATTCACCGGAGAAGAAACTTTGGTTTCGAAACAAATCAAGCGATACCTAATAGATCCTTATAACTCAAACATGGCAGCCGCCAAAAAATCATGTTTGATTGGGGAAATACAACTCAAAGTTCCCTGAAAATCTATTGCCATGCTTATACAACATTCAAGAGTTGAATACACCGATCTTGAAGCATAACCCCATTCCAATCTCATCCCACATCACACATCCCTTGGCCTACCCTGGGTGCCCCAGGCTGTCGTTGAACCCATTGCCGAAGCTGGCGGGGAATGAAAGGAGGAAAGTTGGACATACGATCAAAAGGTACCATGCGTCCAAAATCACTTAGGATAATGTCAAGATACCTATCAGTTCGCCCCCTAGAAATGGAAAGTTGAAAGAGACGACGTTCTTTTGTGGGTGTGAGGTCTTTTCCAAATACCATTTGTTGTCTGGACAGAGGGCCCAGTTTCTTTTTGGCATCTCTTGGTGGGGTTGAATACTTTACAGGAACTCATGTTCTCAATTCCCAAACCCACTTTGGCTAATCTGGGTTTCCTGGACGTTATATACAAAAATATAACCTGACAAAAACACTTCTCAAAAAACTGACATTGCCACCTGAAAAAAGATGCTAGGAAGACTACGTTTCCTTTCCGGAAGGCCCCTATTTTCGGGGGCGAGTCCTGTTAGTTTCAGGGAGGATAACTATGACTACCCACACCCACCCACCCATCTCTGTTCCTTGTACACTAACCCGCCACTAACCCGCCACCAACCCGCCACCAACCCATCTTCCCAAACAAAACAAGTTGGGCAAAGGCACCAAGCCCAACACCCCTCCCGTTGGAAACCTGGTCATCAGTACAAGCTGCCGATGGAGTCATACAGGAAACCAGCGCCTTTAGGGTTTGACGATGGTTGTCTTGGGGTCTTGTTGTCGTGGCTTCCGATGTAAATTTTGGGGAATCAATGGCTGAGGTTTGGATATCTAACAATGAATACATCTTGATAGGTTGTATTAAAAAACCCCATGAGGTGACCTGACCAGATTTTTTGAAGCATCACCAACCTTTTTGTTGGGTCACGTTGTCTTGCATTGGATTTGGACTTGTTGGGACCGGACAGGCGGAAAACGGTCCGTGATTGCCATGTATTTTGACCCTGGGGTACTGTCAAATTACTCTCCAGGGAACGATCACATCTCGCACCAAAACGGGTTTGGTAAGAAAATCATCCACTCAAAAGTGCCGACTGGCATGGGAGATGTGTGTTCCCAAGGTAGTATTGTCTAACATTAATATACTTTCGCACCGGACACAACGACATGATATTTGAGAATGCAATGTGTTCAAGAAGACATCTCTTCCTATAGTATCCATTTTGCAGGTTGTACATTGTGCAGTCTGTATCCGTACAAAGTATCGAAAAAAGAAAAAAGTCTCTCCAAATTGTCTAAAGAACATATTTCTGAAAATTATCCTTGCACTCAAGACAAATGAAACCTTCAAATAAACCATGTGCTGCACTCTTCATTAAGAAAGAAACAACCCATTGCCAAAGCACCTTCTTTTTCCAAACATACTTCCACTAGCCAGCCAGATCCCATGGTCCCAGGGGTCAATTGTTCAGCCAGTCTTGGTGACTTTTGATGATTTTGCCTTGGAAAATTCCTAGGATCGCCAACTTGCGCCGAAATGTATCACCTCACCACTTGGAGGATCATCCCAGTGGATGGTAAGTAGTTAATAACCATGGTTAGTTAGTAAGTCCCCTAAGGATCGGGTTGTGTTCCCCCTTCCAAAATTGGCTTCTATATACATGGGGCGTTACGATCCTAACTACTTACTAAGCCGTCCAAGTCCTGGGGATGATCCTTTCCATCGCAGGGGGTCCGTTGAGGTCATCACCGAACCAGGTTGCGCTCGCTCGGTGGGTCTGGGATTTTGCGGTGGTGGAGCACGACCAAAACTCCTGGCCAGCGATGTCAACGTGGGGGGATCCCGTCAGCGTCCCTTAGGAAGTCTCCTATATAACTGGGGCAACCTGGGACCCGACCCCAAGTGAGCCACCTTACTTTCCAATGAATCCTGGTTGCTTAATAGGGATCCTTATAATGGTTTATTACAATAATCCCCATATAACTGGGTTTCCCCTCTATACCCTAAACAACCAGGGCTTTTTCATTGCTCAGATGGCCATTCCTAAATGGCTTTTAAATGGGGATTATATACTATCTAACTACTTACTAAATGAGATGATCCTCCAAGTAGGGCGACCGTTGTCGTCTTCACAATAAACGAAATCATTTTTTTGTGATCCCTTAAGATCACTTGATTAGAACTATGATGGTTTACATTGAACACTGCAATGTGTTGATGGGGTATATATTGAACCATCGAACTTTGAATCGGGGTATATATAGAACGCATTGATTAGCATTGGATATCTATTGTGCCAACTGGTACAAGCCTTTGTCCATCAGTAATGACAGTAACTCCCGTAAATTCGTATCCTTCAGCATTCCCTCTGCTTCAAATGACAAACATCTCACCATTTACGATTCCTCGGATGACAATCCGAGCAAAAACGGAAATGTATACCATTGATGCCAAAATTGATGGCCTTTCTTATTCCAGTAGCCGCAATTTGGGAGGACATTGTCTGGAAACCTATTGGATGTCGTAGTTGATGGCGTTCCACTTTTCTATTCCGAAAAGGAACATCACTCACCAAAAAATATCCCTTCTCGAATAACAAATCCAGTAGGACCGGTGTGCTGCCACAAAGTCTGGATTGGCGAAAATTGTATGCCGTAAAAACAGGTACACCCAAAACAAAAGACCTGACAGAGGGGAAAGCATAGGGGCGCCTAAGCAAAGGGCCAATGTGGAACACAAAATTCATGTTCCATATTCTAGCCAGCTATATTTTCTGGCCATCTTGGGAGGATTTCCCCCCCAAAATCCTAATCCATCACCTTTTTAGAATTACATGTTTGACCTGAATCTTGAATTTCAGCATATGATATCACAAAAAAGGTGCTAAAATTGCCCATGGCATTCCCCCATCATTTTTGACAAAACAAGCCAGGCATCACAAGAGGTACATGGGCATGACAGCACAATGCCTCACCCGCGACACACAATCTTTGGCGGCGAAGACAGCGTTTGATCCAACTTGAGCTGGCAGCTACCAAAGTTGAAAAGTGCTCCAGTCAAAATTTCCTGGAAAACATAGTGTACCATAATTTTTTAAAGGTAACTTGGATTGGCTGGTTTTTTAGGGGGTTTCAAGTTGATGGAAGTTTAACAGCAACGTGTTTTCCAGGTTGATCTTCTTCTCAAACTGATATTCAGATTAATTATGACAATATGTTTTTTTTACCACCAGCTCCTTTTCCATTAATTCTAGGACTCTCCAAATAGATGGCACAAAGTTCCATGGGAACTAAGATGTGCATATGATGTTCGAATGACCGTATCATCTCTGACCGAATGGCCCGAAATCGTTGTACATCATGACATCCACCGATTCTCCACCCCCAACACCTGCAGGCGACGTGTTCCACATCTCCATAGGTATCGGTTCCTACACCTCAGGTGGATGTTCTGTGGAAGTTGATGAAAGGGATTCATACTAGGGATGTGTCTATCAGAAAATACAGCATCATCACCAGAAACACAAAACTGAACAATTGTCAAGTAATCCATGTTCAACAAAATTCCCTTATCAGGAAGAGTTTTGACTTGTGTGTGTGTGTGTATATGTTTGCTTAGACCACAAATCAAAGGGTCCTTACAGTTAATATCATTTAGTCGTGGCTTTCCTGCTACCCCAATAGCATCCATCTCATCAACCCTGAAAATTCGACTGCGAGTGGCCAAAACCCATGCCTGTTTTAGGAGGCTCAGAATGATTCAGATCGGGCTGGTACCAAATTTTGGCCCATGGAAACGATTTCCCTACATTTCAGGCAGTCGAAAATAAACTACAAAACATCCGAGTGGAGAAAAAGGAAACACGACGATTCTACAATCATCCACCAAACATCATCCTCCCCCAACAACATACCCCAAACATCTTCCAACAACATCCTCTAACAACACCACCTTTGGCACAACGTTTCATGGCCAGGTAGCTGTTACACCAATCTGGCTGGTACTGCACCATAGTGCCGGACCTTGGACTTAGGAGCGATATTTTTTGGGGTGGGATAGAAGCAGATGATCATAGATATATACCGCCTGGAAAGTAGATGGCGCACCCCCCAAAAAAGGTGGCTTAGGAAGGGGCTATGATAAATCAATAATACATGGGAGTGGCGATCGCCATGGATCCTTTCCAGGTGGTATACTACTTACTCAGCCATTTCGGACCATGAAATAGAAGTGTCACCTGGATGTGTTTCGTACTAAATATGTAAACCCCCGAAAGGTTAGTCAGGTTTGCGCGCTCGGCTGAGTCAGACTATAGAGTGTGTATATACATACTGTTGATGGAAGAATTCCGCCTAACCATCTGGGATGTATAAAACCCTGCAAATTAGCGGGATAAAGTATCTACTGATTGGTGCAGGATTTCTTCCATCAACAGAGTGTGTGTATATACATATGATTAATATGTAATTTTACCAGATTACTCAATTGTAATAACAATTGTGCTGCCTTGGGCTTCGGAGATCTAATCATTCTGTTGATCCTTCCGGTAAGAAGATAAACATCCAACAATTTCATGCGAAACAATGCCAACTAACCAAGATTTTTTTACAGGCCACTCACTGTTGGAACGTCTACTTACACAATCCACTTCATTTTACATGGATAACAAGAGGTGAACAACAGGAATGAAGCCTAGACAAAACCCGTCTCTTTCCTCCTTGGGAGCCATTGTTCAACCACTAAAGAGTAGACGGTCCAAATCACATCTAAGGTACTTTTGAATCTGCTTATAGAAATAAACCAAGCAACCAGGCCGTACCAATTTCTACAAAAAGGATCATCCCATTTAGTAAGTGCTGAATTAGTGCCCATGCTTAGGTTCTTCGTCCCCTAAGGATCGGGTTACTCTAGAAAAATGAATGCCTTGTAAGTGTTACCCCCTTTAACTAGCCAACCTCATCCTCAGTAGGGGGAAAACATCTTCCAAGGGTGGCCGTTACCGGGCCCGTTTTCCGTTGGGTACTGAGTTCTTTCGCCTCTCAAGATCTTTTTCTCGCATACCAGATGCCAGGGTGCCTGGGGCATGTCCGTCCGAGGAAAAAAATGCCCCCAAAAACGCGTCGGCAAAGTGACGGGGAAGCACTGTGAGGCCCACCTTGGGAAAAGTTGGCCATATAGACCAGGGATTTGTTTCATCCAATTTATATAGCTGGATGGTAGGGGCCCACCTGGTAGAGATTAAATCAAAGATACTATTTTCAGGAAAAGATATGGAAAAATGGGGCATGTTGCATGAGGAAGCAAAATTTGGATTGACACCTTCTAAAGAAATGGCATGAAATGCCACCATCTTAAGATGATGCTTCATGATTGGCAACTTCTCATCCCTCTCTCTGAACGGTTGGCTATCCGGCGATCTCGCCTACAAGTGTCTTCTCCAATCCTGTCAGGGCTCCATTCTCCATCTGGGCGCAGCAAAGGGATGGTGGATGACTGAGATTCTGTTGATGGAAAAATTCGGATAGGGGAAAAAAAACGCACACTTGGGATGGTTTTTGGGTTTCAAATTACTTGAGATGGATACACCAATCAAACCACATGAGATAGTTAAAACACTGGAATGTAGATGGGATGTGATCTAGAGTACCATATCAACTGGTTAGCCGGATTTTGTGGACCCATCAAATTCACCAAGTGAAATTATGTCAATTGAAAAAAATAGCGATCCTGGAAAATAAATATGTAAGCCACCATCCTGTACTAACAATGAGTGATAATCCTGGTGGTCACTATTGGTAAATGGCAGGGAATCCTTTTTTTTGGGAAGGTATATAACTGTTCAAAGCGGATATCAAACTTTGCGCGCGTATCCCAAAATCTCAACCATTGTGCTAAATCATCACTTTGTGCTGAAGCAGGCATAATACTTGACTTATGCGTCTTCTTGATATCTATTAATTCATCATATTGATTTATATTCTCAATCACTTGTGGTGAGGTCATTGGCTGAGGTCCTTCTCCCAAAAGTCAAGCGAATCCCAGATGATGTCAATGAAGGTTCAGCACCTAAAACCGCCTCAAACCTTCCTATTCCCCCGACGGTCCAAAATCCCACTGAGCGAAAGGTATCCCAGGGTGAAAAATCTCACGGATACGAATAGTCCAAGGTACTTGAATGATCTTTGAAGGTACGTGTAGCCATCAGTGGATAAGTAAGTCCTTTGTTTACCCCTTCATATCCATAGTATAATATATACACATCACACATCCCTCCTATAGATGCCATATAGATGCCAAAAAAAAAAACTCAAAAAACTCGCTTTGACCATCACATGATGACTGATCACCAACCCCTTGTGATCATTTCAAGTCGTTTTTTTTTTGCGAATAAAAAATCCGACTTGGCCCCCCAGACGATGCTTTTCAGCTCCATATAAGGAGACTCTTCAGCCGAGTTCTGGTGACCGTTGTGGAGTTCGGTTTCTTTGGATCAAGTTTTTTATCGGCAAAGTTTGGAGGCTGGAAATGTGTTGAATGAAAAAAAACACCCAACCAGACCTGCTAGTGGGAGATCAAAAAAAACAACAACCTTAACTTCCCGATGGTTCATGTTCTAATCCATTAGAATCATTGAACATTTTGTCCAAAGGTTTCCAGTTTTTAGGTTTTCCATGTGAGAAAGATATGGAGGTTCAATGGTTTTTAAAGTCCTTGTACACTAGAAACTGCCTTCAGGATCCAGTTTTCAGCGAGACTGAAAGATGTCAAGTTCGTGGGAGCAAACCTTCCAAACCTCATCAAACAACAAGACATAAACGTCTATGGGAGTACACCGTTCAGCACCTCATGTCCGTTCCCGTTTCAAAACAATCAAAAACTCGAAGAAACTCTTAGTTTCACAACTCTGGTTTAAACAAACGCATCTTACTTGTGAGTAGGTATACATCCCCGAAAACTGACATGTCCCCTGAGAAGTGGTAGTTGGAAGATTGGAAGACTACTTTCCTCTTAAAAATGGTGCCTTTTTGGAGGACATGTTAGTTTTTCAGGGGCAAAAAATCATAAGTTTCAAAAAATACCACGTGGCAACTTGTCCATAGGTCTTTTGCATCATCTGACCCTCAAGTTTAACATGGTCCATCTGAGAATTCCTTTTGGAAACCATCATTTTAAGGTTCCATGGAGTTACATAACCCATACAAAAATGGCCTTGTGTTTTTGTTCACCCCTATATAAGTGGAAATATGTTCACCCTACCTATGACTTGGGGTATATTCGAGTGCACACAACCCAACAATTACCGCAAATGTCACTGCAAAGGTCCTCGGTCAATAGTGACGATTTGTAGATCTCCGTCACCACGTTCTTACCTCGGAGGCGATCATGGAACCCATGACAGGTCGATCCGCCGGAATATCATGTTTGAAGGCACAAGTACCCTCCCTAAAACTAACATAGCACCTAAAAATGATGGTTTCCAATAGGAATCTCCTTTTCCAGGGGTTCATTTTC
>OMLO01003689.1_pt1 | contig 12647 bp, 9 predicted proteins | sample 1674811 | NCBI WGS metagenome assembly OMLO01 (sample SAMN06265003, study PRJEB25207) | coral metagenome | isolation source: Coral host | place: Mexico:La Bocana,Puerto Morelos, Mexico | collected 2008-11-13
GGATTTCCAAGATGGTGGATTCAAGATGTTGTCTATTCAGAAATTGACGTGCAGTGATCTGGTTCGGAATTAATTCGAGCTCTTTTCCACCTCTTAGCGATAGGTCCCCCTGACGTCTGGGCATTAGCATGCCTTCACGCCGAGATCAAAGTGAGCACCCCAATGTCACAGTTTGTTCGGGTAGTAAAGGTTAGCCTAAAGTTTTGCACGTTCGTCGTTTGTAATCCGCGTTAATTCTCTCCATCCTTAACCAGCCTTGTTCCTTTATAGTTTGTTAACTATTATCTCTTTGGTGTCTTTCTATCTTAGTAAGATACTACTTTTCGGTTTCCCGAGTTTAAAGGCAATCTTGTTCTGGTAAAAATAGTTCAAATTATCGCGACTAAACTCATTGAATACGATAAATCGGAGCATTTATGAAGTATAAAGAGTCACCCCATCCACCAGCCTTAACATTCGTGTTAAGCTATAAAACGCTAGGCTTAGTCTCTAAATTTGTTTCGTTATCAATGTTGTCACCGTAGGCCAGGATCGCGTGAAGAAATGCTCATTTCTCTCTTTCATGCTCTTCTTCCAATGTCTCACAAATTTTTATCGGCTCCACCGTTACATTTTTCCCAAAACTGGTTCTTGCTTCAACATCGGCTGAGAGAAAATATATTTTTATTTCAGTCTGAACAAAGAATCACTAAATTTTTAGATCATGCTTACAAATACTTACATTAATACTTAATAATTAACTAGCTCATGATTTTATGACACCACAACTTGTGCCCGAAGTAGCTTGGAAAACGCATTTGGGAAAATACGTCAGAGGGCCAGTTTTGGTAAGCAGCCAATAGCTCACCGCTGATGCGCGCAAACAAAAGGTGATTGAATTACACTGTCTGCCATGCTGTTGTGGCAAGATTCTATGTTTTCGAGCCTCTTCAGAAACTGTTGTTTCGTTCTCGCTTACGTAAATGTCTGCACGTTTAGCATGCTTGTCACTACAAATATTTTAGACCCTCTGATTGTGATTGGAGGCTCGGTCGGTTTTCTTTTTAAAAAAAACGACAATTTATCAAGCGGCCACGAAGGAACTTGGATCAACATGACACAAGCGTGGAATAGTGAAAAAAATATGAGTCCCCCAACAGGAATCGAACCCGTGACCTCCTGAACACCAGGCGGGCGCTCTATTCACTGCACTAAGCTACGAGAACTCATAGACAACCAAGATCATTTAAATTAATTTGAAAGATAATTTTTTTTCAAGAGTTTTGCGGCTTTCCGAGCTACCTAAATGTAAGGAAAGGCCCCAGATTACCATATGTTGCTTAGAACTGATTGCGAGAACACATTCGCGACGTAGAAAGGAATGACAAGGACGCATCATAACCAGTCGCTAGACATTTTAATTAACCTAATCATTCTAAGCAACATATCGCAATATGATGATCGAATGTTCTTTTTAAACAAAGAGTTTTGCGCGAATGGAATCAGTTTGCGTATTAAGACTGGGATTTCGCTCCTTGATGAAAAGCATCTCGTAGACAAGACAATCAAATATTCCTTGGCACTTTTTTAGAATGCGAAATTGGCTTTCTTTGAGGAGGCTTGTATCCCCATGGGCTGTCGAAAAATGTTTTCCAATCGTAGAGTATTTATGTTCGGCAATACGTTGGTGGAGGTGTCGAGCTGTAAAGCCGACATAATCTGAATCGCACAGATCACATGTAAAAAGTAAACCACGCATTGTCGATTAACGATTGGGGGCTTTATTTCCCTGGGCTTGAGGTCTTGTTATAATTTTCTGCTGGTAAACACAGGTTGGAGTGTGGTACCAATCTTGTGGCTAAGGTCACGCATTTGCTTTTTAACTGCATTAGCAGATGTTTGATCTTTGAAGGACAAAATCAATCGCACAACGCTGCTGTCTACCTTGTTTTAAAAAGAACATTCCATCATCTATTGTATTTTCAGTATTTAAACACCTTTTTTATCATTTACTCTTTGACTTGATAATGACGTTAGCCAAACGTCGAAACGTCGTCAACGCAATGTTTTATCGCAATTTTTTATCGTTAAATGTTTCAAAAAAACGCTTCTTTTCCTTGTTAACCAGAGGTGCAAAGCAAAATGCGACTTAACTTTTTTCTGTTTTATATTTATATTTTGATATTTTTATATTGCAGGCAAGAAAGCCTGTAAATAAAGATTGTTGTTGTTTCTTTTCTTGTCTTACATTTTTAACGTAAAACTATCTGTTTCGTCAGTGCTCTCCCATTGGCCGCGCCTTTTAACGTGGCAACATTTTAACTCCTTTCCTCTGATAATATGTTTCATGACAACTCGGGTTACAAGTTACATTTAACTATGATACAGCGTACCTTCAATCTTTTCGTCTTGTTTACGTGACCCCGTCAGGTTCCACACGCTACCAGCAATCAAAATCGCCGCTAACAGGCCCAGAGACATGTACAAAATAATGACAGTCAAATCCCGGTGTTTGGAATCTTTCATCTGGCTGTGTTCTCGCATCTCAATGTTGCAGTCCTCCTCTTCATAGAATTCAAATTCATCATCATCGTCGTCGTCTATCAGTGGATTGATGTCGGGATGTTGATCTATCTTCTTTCTCACACATCTCACCATGTTGTCTCTCTTTTCAGAGCTCTTCGTGTTCACGTTCATTCTGATTCCGACGATGTGAGGCTTGAGTGCCTCTAGAATCTGCTTACTGTCGGCGTCGTGATCGGCAACACAGGTGTGAAGGACAATACGGTGCACGCCCTCTCCAGTTTGCAAGTGGTTTTCCAGATCTTTTAGGGAGGCCATCTCTAAGATAATCCGTTTACAGAAACGAAATCAACATGTTAAAAGAGTGCAGATGAATATATGAAAGATCATATATTTGAACTGCAGAGAAAGATATGAAGACATGATTGATCATCGTAGTTACACACACAAGTTAAGCAGTTGCGAAATTAAAGCCTGAAAAAAAATCAGTGCTTAAGTTGTGTGTATAACTGCGATGATCAATCATGTCTCCATATCTTTCTCTGCATTTCATATGATTTTTCATATATTTGTGAGCTCGGGTATATTACGAACTCACAATGTGACCAGCTTCAAGATGGCCTCAGTGATTGCTCAGTTGGTAGAGCACTGCATCAGTATCATAGAGATCATGGATTTGAATCCCGTTCAGGCCTGAATTTTTTCAGGTTTTAATTTCACAAAAACTGAGATGATCAATCATGCCTTCATGTTAAAAGAGTGCCGTAAATGAAACATTTTTTTTCATTTGCTTGCCGGCCAGTTTTCTTTCTTTCGGCTAATGTTTTGAAGGTAGAAGGCTGTTTTCCATGACTCTCAATTACTTTTGGGTTAATATTTAATTTCCAGCCATTTTAGAGATTACAACTAATCAGAATCAAAATACAGAAGCAGGGTCATTGTTTTAGAGATCACAAGCTTTTGATGCTGTCACAGCGTCTTTTTCAAATGAGTTTCTCTCATTCAAGTGACTTCACTCACATTCACTCGAGAAAGACGCTTTGACAGCGTCGAAAGCTTGTGATCACGAAAACATTGACTTTTATTCGGTATCTTATTTCTGGTTGTCTACTATAGAGTCGGAAAACAATTTCTTTACAGTCGAGATTAAAACTACATTGACATGATTCTGATAATCTATACACTTCCTTTTTAAAACATTTGATTGCACAGTGATTTCTGCGTCTTGTGGCCTCAAAACACCAAACTACACATCAACCGCCACTTTTTATCAGCCGATTACAATAAGCTTTTTTGAGGACTGAAGGTTATGTTGTACATCAGTTACGTTACCTTTAATAGTTCCTCCACCGAACTCCTTCGAAAATAGCTTCTTGCTGCCGAGAGGTACTCCAATCTACAATACAAATAAACTTACTATGACTTCCAGTCTGGACTAGCGTTTATTGAAAAGGAGTAAGCGAAAAAAGAAATTTAATTCGTTCACAATCAATTGACTTCCTGTTTGAGAACACTATCAATTATTTAGCCTTGAAATCAATATTTTCACTAATATACGCCAAGCGTTGACACAAAATTCTGAAAGCTGTTCACTGTAATAATTCGCAAGTCAACAAAATGTCCATGGAAGAGTTGGACGGAGGAAGTCTGGGCACGATCACAACCGTAGTGGCTGCCGAGTAGCGTGCAGCGGGAGGTAGGTGTTAGTGTTGGGGAGCAGGGATGCCGCAGATGCGGCACGCGAGCCCTCACACCACTGCGGCAAGGGTTCGATTCCGGCCCAGCGCCATATGCCATAACACTGAAATTTATTTATTTTAATATTGTTTAAGTTCAGAGAGAACTATTTGGGTCCTAACTAGTAAATGGTAAGTGTAGTTACAATTCGATTGAGATATGAGTTCCGAGGCATCATTTCTCTCGCCGTCAATACGGATGAGACGTCTGCAGTGAATGTGGAGAGAGTTACCATGCCAATTATCATCCAGACCGCTGCATACATACGGGCCAGCAAAGACCTTGGTGACCTATCTCCATACCTATTGTAGGAACAAAGAAAGAAATGATAATGATAATGATTGCATTTCGGACTTGTGTTGAAAATTAAGGATGCTTTCTTTGAGAAAATTCAAGGTTGGATTGTGAAATACAAAAGAATTTGACGTTTCCTTATTAAACAGATCAATCCAAGAACACTGGGACCATGGTGCATCACGGGAACCGAAGAATCAACTCTGGGCAAAGATTCTTCGGTTTCTTTGATGCACGATGTTCTGAGTGATCTCGTATTCATTTGTTTAGTAAAAAAAAAACGCAAAATCTGCTTCTTTATTTTAGAATCAATCAAATCACCCCAAGTGTCGTTCGGAAATTCCATCTCAGTTTTTTGTGTCTCCGTCTTCTCATCCTCTGATAATTACATAGCAGTGGTTTTTGACTTACCCTACTGTGGTCATGGTAGCCACTGCCCACCAGGTTCCTTCGCAAACCCCTTGCCAAAAACACGAGGGGAACTGGAGTGGATTGCTTCGACGATCCTTTTAGAACATAACGAACAAAGAAGATTAATGAAGTTGTTACAAGTAGCATCTACACATCTTATGTTACAGCACGTCCGCCGTTAGGCTAGTACTGATAAAAAATAAAAGAGAACGAAAAAAAGATTTAAAAGAGTCACTAAAAAGTCACTAAAACCTAATTTTAAGGCCTTAAAATGTCATCAAAAGTTAACAAAGCAAATGATCATCAATACGAAACACAAAAACTTGATTTACGACCGATACAGTCCTGTGACATGAAATCCCATCTCAAACTTGAATTTAAAAGCATTTAATTTCATTTGTAGAGGTAGAAAAGAGGAAGAGCATAGAGAAAATCCTAAGAGAAAGAACGAGGAGCTACAACAAATTCAACAGAACTAATACACCGAGCATGAGTCACACTAACTGGGAATTACATGAAGTGTAGATGTACAATGTCATGGTAACGCAGAAAGAGTTCGATGAAAGTTCCACACGTTACCAGTTCCAGCGCAGGGCTTAATGTCGCCTAAACTAGCTGATTTGAAATTGATGATATGAAGATAATTTCACTTGCGGAAAAAGGAAGTAAAATAGAACAAATTTGGGAAAGTTGGTTCAGTTCAGGCCCTGAGTTGAAAATCCAGATGATGAAAAAAAGCTAAGAGCGACTTGAAGACCTGTAAGAATTTTTTCAGTCATATCAGGAAAGAGGCTGAAGAAACAGTGACAAAGTAGCAGCTCCTGATCTAGCTCAAAGACTTGAACTAAAAATAATCCTGTTTCTGCGCGCGACCCGGCAACTACCGAATTTTAAAATACATTACAAGCGCGCTCATTTTTTTCGCCGCTCTTCTTCCACTGACAAAAATACAGCTGTTTGGAAACTTTTTGATTTTTTATTAAGCTATTGATGCATTATAAAATACACATTTTTGTTAAACGTCCAACCAAATGCGTCACAGTGTCTTTTGTTGAGTCACCTGTCTCAAATAATTAGGAATACTTGGTTCCTCAGACAAGTCGCTTATATGACAACCGTGCAATAACCATCTCCAATATTAATAACAGAAAATATTATTATGACTGCTGACACACACAGAACAAAGTCTTCGAATTCATGTGGAGTATTAGAATTCACAATTTAGCTGGCTCTAAGAAAAACTATATTTTTTATTAACCTAGAAAAGCAAAGTGTAAATTTAATGATGGTTTTGCTTAATTTAGGCTCGCTTTTGCCAGCTGGTAGAAGAAACTTCACGGCAAAGGTTCGCAGACCTCTTCTGTGAATTGTTCCACGTTTTCTCATGAACAGAATTCTACAGAATAGTTGTATACTTGAGTCGATATCCCGCGCCCATTTCACCATGTTGTTAGCACGGTTAGGTTGACCAATACTATATCTAAAATTCAAACTAAGCTTGTAGAACAAACTGACAACAAGACTTACCAGCAGCCATATGATAACTCCTGATATCACCGTCCACGTGATGCAAATGCACAGTGTTACCCATAGGTGTTTAACTGACTCGCCAAGAATCGATAACATGTCATGGTCTCCCTTCCGCATAACCAAATACGACGCCGGCGCGTAGACGGCACGCACGAACGTCTTCTCGTAGTTTTCTCGTTTGGCGAAAGTGGGATATGTGAATTTTATTGCAACAGAAGAGGGCGTTAAGCCGGAGGATGTTTTCTCCGTGGAGTTTAAGCAGGCTTGTGTCACCATCTTCAAGAAAAATTCCCAATGCTTTCGTTTCCATTTAAATATGGGCTTCAGATTACGATTACGAACGCGCCAAAACATTGCGTCAGTCCAGTTGACGGAGATGTTCCTGAAGCACTTGCGGGGTGCCTTGAATTCTCTTCCTGTCTCATTGGAAAAATTTCCACAGCACAAATGTTGTGTCTTAGTTAGGTTAGGTGCCGATTGGTTTTCGGAGTTACAAACATTCAAAAGTTCCTTTACACATGAAACGTTGTAAAAATGTCCTGGTAAAACGCATGTAGTTGCCTCATCGCAGCAGCCTCTTAAAGCTTTCTTTAAGAGGAGACTTGGTACTTTTGCTTTAGTCTTTTGCGTATGGCACAGCTTCTGGCAAGTACTAGTGTTATCGAGAAGTTGCCCTATCTGAATTTCAGACACAACTATACTGCAAACTGCAGCGAGAAAGGCTACACTCCTCATTCTAACGAATGACTGTTTAATCTATATTGTCCAAGGCTACGTAAACGGCTTATTTAAGCACGAATTAAGCGCGAATGATAAGATGTGAAAGAACTTCCAGATGTTCATCTTAATATGTTGTATAGCACGCTTGCCGCTTGTCAAAACATCGACATTATGAAGCACCATCTCGTAACGATGGCTTTTGAGAATTGTGTCAAACTTCTTTCATTTCGCTATTGCCATTTCTCATATCGCATGTTCTTTTCTAAGTGAAATGAAAACGATATGACATTAGTTAACCGTACGTTATTGCGACCAAACAGACCAAAACACCTTGTACTTCCATTTATATTCAGACCGGATGTTGTTCTGACGGACATCTTCAATGTTCAGGCAACGCAATGTTCCAATGAACAGTCTTCACGGTAGTGTTATCAATATTCCAAAACTACATGAAATGTTTGCATACGAAAAGAACTCATTTCTTAAACGGGAGAGAAACTTTGTCTAGCGGATCCAGAAAAACTGCCGCCGAGACGCAATCAAGTCAGATATTAGGGGATTGGCTCTTTTCGCGATGAATTTTCTCATTTCTATTTACACACCTTCATATCACTTATTTTCGCGTTTAAAAAACTCGCGAAATTTAACTCCCGCGACGAAAAAGGTGGCGTGAAAATTATAAACGCGAAATTTAGTGACCTTTAAGAATTTCTTTATTAGGTTTTTCGCCTCCTAGACATACGAGTAAAGGAGGGGGGGACTCATATTTTAGTTCCACGCATGTTGTTATATCCTCATCATGATCTGACCTGATCCGACTGATCCCATTCATCGAGTTAGATAGAGCCTCGGTTGCTTATATCACTGTACTTATAGAAATGTTAGTTTGTCGCTGACATTGTTGAGTATTTCAGCCAGTTGTTTGCTGCGTTTCTATTCCGTTATAGTTGAATAAAATAAAGGAATGGAGATTTACAAAAAGAAGCACCAGTTAGTTGATTCTCGAAATCGGATTACCTCAAAAAACTGCGATTCGCGATTCCCCGAAATATTTCTACTTCAAATTCGCGAAATAAAAGTTGCGCGGAAATAAGTGAAAATTAGGTACATAAATGTCATCCAGCGTGGATTGCAATTTCGGGCAGAAAATACAAATATATTGTCCGAAATTGCCTTGTATACGTGTTGGGCTATATTTTAATGCAAATGCGAAAAGCGCTCTCTTGCTCCCGGCAAGTTGGCAAGTTTGACAGTGACGCTTTTCATTTCTTCCCGTAAGCGACTACCCAAAATGTCAAGTGGAGGTGGTCGCTTACGAGAGCTTGGACCATTATGGATGAAAATTTTTCTTCACTAGAATATGATAACTGCCGACACTTAACCCATGTGCCAATGCTGATGCAATGTTTTATTCATGTAAAAGTCAATTTCGAGAAAAAAATACGATTCTTCCCTTTGAGAAATTTGCGTTTCTTGTACTAGCCAGAAATACGATAATGTTACCACACCTTATTTTCCATTCCTCGCTCCATTATTTGCTAACTGGTCGTTTTACGTATACGGGAGGTTAAAAACAAAGGAAAATTTCAAACTTTTAGCTATAGAAATGGTCGCGGTCGCTTACGAGAGGTGGTCGCTTAGAAGAGGTTTCAAATATAGTGATATGACTTGCAAACTTTTGGTATTTTGGAAAACTGGTCGCTGAGGAGAGGTGGTCGCAACCGGAGGTTCGACTGTAATACCCCTCGAGTCAATATGGAAATAATTGTCCCGAGGAAGACGGTCTGTCAACAGACTGCGAAAAACTGGCGACATAGTGAGATAAACAATTGGCGGTGCAAATTTGAATTTTTAATTTGAGTGAAATTCCCAGTAAGCGATTTCAACTCAACTTGACGCTTATTGCTGGTAAACCGGTCAATCAGAGTAAAATTACTCTTTCCCTCTTTGACATACAACTAGTGTTTTTTTATGATAATTATCACTTCATTTCAGTTCACTTCATTTTATTTTAATTTATTTTAGCGAATACAGGAAAAACGAAAACTGGTCAAAAGTCGAAAGGAACTTGCAATATTGCCCCACAAAATGGCATGCAGAGCTCGGCGCGGCTAAAAGAAACCTCCCGTGTGACTTCAAACAGAGGTACGGGATGATATTCATTGCCCGTGTACTTGATGTCCGCATGAATTCGTTAGAATTTATGACGCACTTTTTTCTAGAAGCAAGTTATTAATGAACTCTAAATTTTGTGCCGTATGCTGCTAAAATAGTCTTCAAGAATACATGTATCCACTTTCCATCTCGATGAGTTTTTCGGCAACGTGAGGCAAGTGCAGGACGGAAAACTATGCATTCAAAACATGAAAACAAAAAAGCATCACCTGTACCTAACTTACACACATTATAATTAGGCAGTTGTCTGATCATGACGGGCTCGTCTACTTTAAAACATGCAAAAAGGGCACGGGAAACGAGTTGTCAGAAATATGAATGGATCCTGGAGCAATTAACTGCTCAGTAGTGATGGTTCGATTTCCGCCGGTAAGTTATAGGTTTCCAAAACTTAGGACGACAGGAAACAGCTTCTGTGCTTGAAGAAATATTGTAACATGTTCTCCATATTTAATTCCTTGATGGCTTTGTTCCGCCATTTTTAACTCGTGATTCTAAAAGTCAAGAGTTGTACTGGGTGATCAGATTATGCAAATAATTTTGTCGGTCATTTATCTGAAAAGTTCTGCTGTTGATATATTCTGTCAGTGGGTAATGTACGAGTGATAGCGAAGCTAGGAGAGATCACATTATGCAGAAGAACACGACGTTTATTGCAGGCTGATATCCCATCATCTTCGGACTCGAAAGGTCGGGAGAAAGTCAGCTGATGCACTCTTGTGTTCTCAGTTATTTTGGTAACTTAAAAATTACATTTCAGTTAAGAAAAAGAAATCTGAAAATAATAGTTTTCCAAGATAGAAAAACACAAAGAGATAGTAATAAACCATAAGAGAACAAGGATGGTTAGAGAATGTTGACATCAGACGAGGAGACGTGTGTGCTCGGATTCTGCGTTTGATTTGAGGGCGCTCGTATATCGTACGATTTGAGCTGGAATTTTTCGCTCCTCGGATCTTACTCGTCGTATATGAGAATAAAAAACCGCACGGTTCTAAATCTTGGAGTGGTTGTTTATATCCCAGGTTCTTGACTTAATTTATTGAATAGCTATGATTTGCACTTTTGATGGCGTGACAAAAAAACACCAATATGTAAAGCTACATAAGAAAAGCGTGACATAGTCGTCACGTAGCTTTCATGAAATGTCAACTACCGAGTTCCTGATAGTACCTGGTCGTGCTATGTACTAGTTAATCACAGTCATTAACACAATGAGATGTGGAAAGCCACAGCTGTAGCAGATGCAACCGCTGCCGCAGCTGAATAAAGAGCAAAAGAAACTGTAGGACTAACGCAAAATATCTACATACGTTGAGAAAAAAAAGTATTTAACACTACATGTTATGGTAAGTGAAAATTCCCCTTTTTACTTACTATATTAGTTTCTATGGCAACATGCATGCTTATGTCTCAATTAATACAGGTAGTCGTGCGAATGCGAGTGCAACAATTAAGGATTTACACTATGAGCGACATTTGAAACTTTTCTTGAAATTACAAGAGCCTTAAAGCGAGTGCAATTCGCAAGAACGTTCAAATATCAAGAGTTGTGTAATCCTTAATTATTCTAGCTTTCATATGATTACTTTTGTATTATATGACTGGGAATGCACTAGCGGTGCCCCGAATTTAAAAAAAAATATTAATGATAAATTGATCTGCTCTCAGCCAATTAAAATGAGGTAATTTTTTACGTTATTTAATAAAATCAATAATTACCGTATTTTAAAAAATTGGCGTCCAATGTTTCTAGTTTCGCACACAAGAAAATAAAGCCCGAAAATCAAACCAATGTTAACTTTCCTGAACGGTAAGTATCGTGGGTTATAAAATATTTATATTCCTTTTGAATCCCCCGAGGAAAGCATCCACTTTAAATTCCTTTGTAATGTACATATTATTATCAGGTGAAAGGAAATTAAATTTTGTAAGCAAGTTAAGGCTTTATACACACATTTATATATTTTTCTATTTAATGTATTAACAGACTTTAAATTTAAAGGATCAGATATTATTTTTGAAAGTCATTATTACAGCAACTGCTGTAATTATAGTAGCTGGTGGCTGCTTTCATTCAGTTTCAGTACTATAGGATGCCAACAACAATTTTCATTTTAATTAGTCTTGCATGAACCATGACTCATGCTAGAACCCTGCAATCATTTATTGCCGTTCATGCTTTAAACAAACTCTGCATTTCTACTTTACTGTGCAAGCTACCCAGTCATGAAACGAAAGCACACGGTGCTGGTTTACAGTATGGAACAAATGAAAGTGATTACCACTGTCCATCTTTCGACGAAATAAGATTGCGATGGCACGAGTTTCACCCATTTACTCATTACAACTCATCGAACAACATTCTTGAAGGACTTCTGGTTGATTTTATGAGGATTGCAGTCAGTACGTGCTGTCCAATCGTGCAAATCACGGACGAAAGGATAAACGTTACCAACTCGTACGACATGGAGATCCTTATAAGGAAATATCACGACGATAACCCTACGGTCCACTTTCCGATTTTTCCAACAGAGGCGAAGAACAGCAGTTTGACAGAAGATTCATTGCTCTGTTTGATTCTCCAGGACCTGCAGTGCTGAAATTCAGCCGCGGACTGGATTCTTCTTCACTGACTGGATTTCCATTCTTACTGAAAAATACGTGGAAACTGATGCTTATCGGCCTTTTACATCCGTTGTTAGCTGGCATGGCTATGTGGGCTTTGGTATGTTCACAATAATTAATTAATCACCCTTTCTGTTTTTGTTTTGGAATTTTGATACTTGCTCGTAGCCCGAGTTTCGTCGGCATTTCGACACTGCAACATAGATTGCTTGAAATTACTTTTCTATAATTTCAAAATTGCTAAAATATATCTTACAAATATTTGAAATATCCTCAGCGAAAACGTAAGTGTGGTTCTATAATAAATATTGATCGTTTACACGCTCAAATTGGCATTGTCTACGTAAACACTCCTACTTATGAAACAACTTTTCCTTTTTAACTATTCAAATTTTTATGTAATAATTTCATGATCAGGTGAAACTGTGAAATTCAAGAGCGATTTTTTTACACAATGTAAAAAACTATGTGGATTATTTAAAAAAAACATGGGGTGACATGGTCTTTTCCATATGAATCAGTGAAAAAAATAAGGCAAAAAGAAAGTGTGGTAGCAAGCTGTGTTTTAAAAATAAAGCCTTTATGATTTTGATACCATGTTTTGCAAGTAGAAGTCAAAAACAAAAGTTTCCATTGCTGTCACGGCCAGC
>OMLO01003691.1_pt1 | contig 12646 bp, 8 predicted proteins | sample 1674811 | NCBI WGS metagenome assembly OMLO01 (sample SAMN06265003, study PRJEB25207) | coral metagenome | isolation source: Coral host | place: Mexico:La Bocana,Puerto Morelos, Mexico | collected 2008-11-13
AATTTTATTTTATTTATTCTCTATTTCATTTTTTAAGTTGTTTTCTTTATTTTCAATTTAAAAAAAATAGATTTTTTAATTTTTTTTTCAAATTCCCATTTCAATTTCCCATTCCCCGGAATCATCCCATTCCCCATTCCCCATTCCCCATTCCCCGTTTTAGTAACATACGACCATGTTTTTTTTTTGGGTGGAACGAGGACACGTGCGTGGCAGCATTGCTTCGTTTCGCACGCATTTTCAAAGAGCCAATGATTTCACGTAATTCATTTGGTAAGCCAGTGTATTGGCACCACAAGTTGTTTACAAACTACAAACTACAAATATTCTGACAAACTTTTCAAGCAAACGCTCTCATTTTCTCATTTCTCATTCTCAAAATTGTTTCGCATTGTTTTTGCGGGGCCGTACGCATTTCTAGTAGGACCGTACGCGTTTTTCCGGCCCTATTACCTCGACACGTACGGCCCTCAAACGGGAACTTTTTTCTTATGGTTTTCCAAGGAAATTACGCGCGGGTGATATGATAATATTATGTAACGCAAGTGGTTTACTGGAAATGTACCACTGAGAGCTGGTCACTCACAATGTGGTCAGCTCTCAGTTGGCTTTATAGCTTTCAGGCTTAAATTTCACAACGGCTTAAGTTGTGTATAACTGCGATGATCAATCATGTGTTCCTTGTCTTATCGAGGACCCCCGATGTAACGAATTACGGAAGTTCGTATTTAGCTGGCGCTTTTTTCAGATTATTTTTAACTCGAGAGCTCGTTTCTCAGTTTCTCTGGGAACGTAATTTTGATTCAACCTCGTTCCCTTGCTCTCTCTTCTCTACCTCCATTTGTCGTTGGAGAAAGATCTTTGACAAAGGAGGGCAGTACAGAGAGAGCCTGGAAACGAGGTTGGTCTTGATTCTACAACATATTTCAAAAGAAAATGTAACACTGCACATTAATAATCCGAATCAGCGTACAATTCAATGTTTAATTCAGGTTTATTGAGTTTTCCCTGCTAGCTTGCATTAATTATGTTGTCTTGCAAGACTCGACCGTAACTCTTTCACCATTTTTTAAGCAAGATGAAGAAAACATTAGAGAGCGTATCAGGAACATGTATAAGCGATTTTCGTTTCGAATTTGAATTCAACACTTTTTATATTTAAAAGGCTGCTTTTCTGATATAGACTTAGGATGAAGTAGCGGGAAAATTCTCGCTCAAATATTTAAGAATAGAATGCTTTGATAACCTGTCTTCCAGATGTAATCCCTGACGATGTTAGAAGTTTTAGTTCAATGCATACCGGCTGTTCAGGTTTTGTTTTACAACATGTACTCACAAGACTGATATGTTTTAGAATATTGCCATTTAAAAGTATATAAAGCGGGAAACATGTATGGAGTCCGTTCCAAAGTAAAGCAGTTAAAAACGTTTTGTTTCAAAATATTCTTCACCTCTAATAACTCATAAGCTAGAGATTTCGCCGGTGTATGGTGTAAACACCATATCAGTTACAAGCCCATTTGCCGAGTCTCTACGGACACTCTTCATCTTTATTTTCCAAGGACAGAGTTTGCCGCTGAGATTTACGGACTGTCATCCGAGAGCGGACTGAGAGTTTTGGAGACAGCTGTTTCCCAACAACTCCAAACCCAACAGGAAAATTACCAGAACGAGAAAAGGAAGCATTGCTGACGTTCTTGTGCTTTGAACTCCTCTTTATATTGTTTACTTCCTCCGCTGACGTGGATGGCGACGACTGCGAGTTTCGATTCGTGTTGGAAGGCAATGACTCGGCGGAATGCCCGGATTTCAGACACTTTTCATTGCTGTTCTTCGTAACCCCGCTTGCTTCTCTTCCAGCCACGGGTCTTTTTCCTTTTGCCTTGTGTTCCTTTGTCGTGGTGTTCAAAACAACCGGTGATGATGCTAACCAAGAAAAAGATTGACCCACCTTCGGAGCAGTGTGTTGTTCGTGGCTTGGGCTTGCACCAGCGTTGGATCCGTCACCATTCTTTTCACCAGCTTGACCTCGAGGCGTCGAGTTCTCCGCCATTCCACCGCCGATACTTGCTGTTGAGTGCCTTACCCTGTCTGTGTCATCATCAATGCCTTCTACGGACGCCTCGTGAAGGCCGACGCCATTGCGGATTGAACGCATCTTAGAACTAAACGAACCCATTTTCACACGGGTCAACTTTGCTGTAGATTTAGAAAGAAAACGTCCGAGGCAAAAAATCTACTCTATTATTTTATTTGCTTGACACGTTAAGCTGTGAATTACGTAAATTACTCAATGACATCAAAAAGATGAAAGGGAAAGCTAAGCAATGACGCATACTGGTACCCAGATCTACTCGCTCTACGAGAGAGAACCTCTGGTACTTATTCGTCCTCATAAACCTCCGATTGAATTCAAAACAAAGCTTGATGTAAAAAATGAATATCAAAACGAGTTTCTTGCTTTTCTCAAGTTTTTTTGCTATACTAGTAGCTCAATTCGTTTTCACGTTCCTCAACGAGCCTCGTTTTAACTTCGTTTTTTTTCTTTATAGCGCGTCCTTACATAACAGTATTACTCAATGTAATGTATGCTGTAAGAGAGCTTCACATTCTTAGTACAAACAAGAGCATTCTCGGCCGGAGAAACCGCTTTTTTATATACAAGAATGTGGGCTCTAGCAAAGTCCTACTTCCTGAATAATCGCAGAGCCGGCTCATTCCGGCTTTATTATTAGCGAATCAGCTCTGACCTGAGCCACATCATGGCCACATGAATAAGAAAGATCGGACTTAAACATCACTAGTGCAAACTCCGCGTTCTTGATGCTGACCAAATGAACTTTGCTCTAAATAAATAATTATATTTAGAGAGGAAGCCGTATCAGGGTTCTCTATCCCTGTGTTGGTGTTTCAAGAAGAAGAAACACCAGTGAAAAAACGAAGAACCCTGCGAAAAACCCTCGGAACAAAGTGAGAAATAACAGTACAACTGACAAATGACACCGGGCCGGAATCGATCCCGGGTCACATTGGTGGGAAGCAAGCGTCCCGAAACAGGCTAGTTTTAATTTTTGTGACGTCGTCTCTGTTACAAAGTTGCAGCCACATCCATTCTCTCTCCTAGATTGTCCAGACGCCACGCACCTCTTAGTAACCTCTTTTTCTATTCGTTCTTATTGCCACACAGCTTCACTGTTTCAGACCTAGTGTCCCTTGTTTCGATTGTCTGTTTATTGTCGTCTCAACCAATCTTGTGAGTTGCTACGAGAGGTACGTGACGCCTCAGATTGTCGGCCAGAAAAATACAAGTTCACAGTTGGGCACAAGACGTTCTCTATTCTCGTGACGATATTTTAAATTTAAAACACTTCGGCGCGAAAATAACGCGAGTGAAATCCATCGTAGCGGTTCGTTTGAACGTTAACACCTATGACGGCAGCCATGTTGGTGTCGCTAAATAATGAACCAGCGGCCACGTTAGTCTACCAAACATACCCTGTAGAAGTTCAACTGTATTCTTATGTAAAAACTCTTTTTGTTCCAGTAAATTTGCATGACTGCTGGCCACGTGAGTGAAAATCCACTCAGGGATTCAATTAATATGCTCTTTTTTAGCGTGGATTTATTGCTAACATGTTAAACAAGAATCGTATGATTTCATCAAAGACATTCTGCACTTTCAGCACATGACAAAAAAAAGTCGGGTAGCAGCTCCCGTAAGATGGCTGGGACGCCTTTGAAAGGACAACAAAACAAACAACAGTAACACTGAGTATCCCTAGCTCCGAAACAATAGCTGCTAACAAGGAAAAGAATTTCAAGCTGACGAGGACATGACAAATGCCTGCAACGACATTGTCTTGCAGGATTAATCTGTTGTTTTTAACGAAAAATAAAAACAAAATAACTCTATCTTCCGTGTTCAGTACAACTAATTCATAATTCATAACTGACTGATAGCACCCATGTGACCCTATTTAAATATAAAAGAATGTAAAAATACCACGTCTATATCTCTCAACTGAAAAATATTAAAAATTTAGACAGCATAGCCTTAGAGGCCATACTACATTTTGGTGACGACAGGGAGATCCCAACACGGTCCCGGGGGACCAGGACCTAGGACCCAGTGCTCCCCTTCGAAAATATCCAAGAGATGAGCTCTGGGACCAAGACTACGAATACGCAATTCATGACTGACCCCAAGGTAAACAGTAACTTTTGTTTCCCCGAGACCCTCAAAACTGAGGTCGAGGGGAAACAAAACTCACTGTTTCCCGCAGAGTTAGTCATCAAGTGATTTGTTAGACCTCCCAACTGAAAAATAGAAAAAAAAAACCCTGATGTTTCAAGGAACACGACCTAATCACGTTCGAGACAAAAGTTAAGGTGGTTATTTTCCTAGAGATTTAGTGAGTTTCGTTTGCCCTAGGGAGTAAATGAGTTTTCACCAACGGCACGTGACACGTTCCCCGCCAATTAGAAGACGTATTTGAGTTGGGAAGTATAACAAATAAACTTGAACACCGTAGAAACGCAAATAAATTGCATGTAATTAATATGCTGTTAATGTGTTTGTCACCCATCACCAGGGCATCCTAAAGAATAACTGAGACCCCGTATTTAATCTACTATCCGAGTGCTGTGTTTGTCCGTCAAACTTCACCACATGTCCTGCTTCTGTCCAGCTAAATCAACGTTATGAATGGCGTAATTCCAATGAATCTCCCATACCAAGCGATAACAGTCAAAAGACTAAAATTAGGAATACTGTAATCCAGAGCTAACTAAACCCAGTAGTTCAGAAAAAAAGAGTTGCTAAGAAACATTGAAATGGCAACAAGCTGAAATGAGGGCTCTTGGAGTACTAACTTGAACTCTCACGGCATTAGGAACTGTTGCCGCCAAGACTGATAAAAAACTAGTTGTTGACCTCTGGGTTCTTATTCTGAGGATGTATCTATGACTTGGTCAGCTAGCTTACCCCTAGCTCTTCCCTTCAGCCTCGGGACCTGAGAACTGTCGTGCAGCCCAGAACGTCAGGCTCCCTTCTGTATGTATGTATCATGTCTGAGCCGACCTCTAGCATTAAATACCATAGCAACAGCTAAGGCTACCTTACGTTACTTTTAAGTATTAGTTGCAGGTGTAGTGTAAAGCTCACTGTCTTTTGAACTAGCGTCATCTTGCACCGAGCTTTCATTAGTGTTACACTCGGCCAGAGTTTCAACGTTCATCACGACTGATGTTTCACTGTCTCCACTGTCTAGTGCTTGATTTGGCTCTCGATCAAACGCAATTTCCGGTTCCTGGAGATGTTTGGACGGATTCTCACTCTCTGAGAGTTCAACTTCTGTTAGAGAATTTGCGTCACTACTTTCTCTTTGAGTGTCAATCTCCATGGCAACAGACACTACTAGCATTACTGCATCATTCGACGCAGCACCCGCACGGTTTACTGTACTGTTACTTATCTCAGAATCTACAGCGTTGTCTACAACTTCACCTTCTGCCAAGTCGCCTCTGGAAGCTTGATTATGAGATTCGTCTGTCGTGACCTGCGTGGCTTTATGAGTCACGCCATCTTCCTTACTAGTCACTTGATCAGTTTCCATTGATTCGGAAGTGGTGTCAATACATTCCACATTGCCTGTTTGTTCTGAGAGTTTCGTTGAATCATTAACAGCAGCAACAAGCTCATCAACAACATTTTCTATTTTACCTTGGTTTGTTTCCATAAGCTCGCTTTCCTCTATTGCCACACACGCCACTTCTGGTTCATCTGTGTCACGCTCAAGTTGTGTGATGTGTCCTGCTTGTCCGTGTGCTGGACTCACTTGTACGACATCCTCTGTTGCTCCAGGATTCTCAACCAACATTTTTTCAACGTTTTCCTCTTTTTCAACATCCAATTGCTCAGTAATCATGGACTCGGAAGATGCACTTGTTTCTTCCTTCAGATATTTAAAATTCTGCGCGCTAGAATTCTCAGACAACATTTCTGGAACATGCTCCTCTTTTTCAACATCTCCTTCCCCAGTGACCATGGAATCCGAAGATGTGCTTGTTTCTTCCTTCAAATCTTTAAAATTCTGTGCGTTAGAATTCTCAAACAACGTTTCTGGAGCATGTTCCTCTTTTTCCACATCTACTTCCCCAGTGACCATGGAATCCGAAGATGTACTTCTTTCTTCCTTCACATCTTTAAAATTCTGTGCGCTAGAATTCTCAACCATCACGTCTGGAACGTGTTCCTCTTTTTTCACAACCACTTGCTCGGTGATCATGGACTCCGAAGATGTACTTGTTACTTCCTTCAGATCTTTCAAATTCTGTGCTTCTCCAGGATTCTCAACCAGCATTCCTCGAACATGTTGTTCTTTGTCCACATCCAATTTCTCATTGATCATGGACTCTGAAGGTTGACCTGCTTCTGGCTTCAGATCTTTAGAATTCTGGTCTTGAACTTGCTTTACTTCTTCCTGCCTCCGATTAGCCGCAGACTGATCTGTATTCGTCTGAGAAGTGCTCGGGTTAGCCATCAGAATCCGTGGTGTGAGGGACTAAGAACGAACGGTATATTCCTTTTAATTATTATGTACCGGAAACTGTTGATTAAAAACAGGTCTACGGGTACATTTGCTGTAGTGATGTCATATTTAAGAAATAACTTTTGAACACAGGATCCTATAAAGGACAATATTTGCTACACTATTCTGTTATGGCGCAATCTGACGTGTTTTCCTGAGAAGCATCCGAATATGGATGTTGCAAACAACTGTAAATTGGTTGGTGTGTAATTCGGACTTTAACTGAGCTGTCATTGATGAGTCAGTACATTGCTTCCCCCCCCCCCCCCCCCCCAATGAAAGAGACGCTAGTAATAAACAACACGACATCACACTACGATAGTTTTTGATGCCGAACCGGCAATTAACTGTTACTCACTTATAGGCCTCGCTCGACAGAGCTGGCACTACCTAATAAACTTCTGGTCTAAATGTGGAGTGCAATAAACTATATTATTTAACCTCTGTACCCTCAACTGCTGTTGCCGAAATAGACTAGAGTCTCTTGAAAGAAACTCTCTCTCCTGGCATGTATGGATGCGTGTCCAAATATTTCTCAGATGAGTAATAGGCAGGTAACATTTGCTTGTACCTCATTTTATATGTCTTATGATTATCTTGTATTTACCTCTAGAACTTAACTAGGATCGGTATGACCGTACTTACCCCAACAGTGGGTTTTGGAGGGGACTGGGCACCAGATAGAGTTTGGCCCTTGCCTGAAAACGCCATGCGAGCATGTGACGTGTGTCTGTTTCCAATAGCACCACTGAAGCTTGCCTCACTGGACAGACTACCGCTGGTTCGTTCCTCTGAGGGTATTTGCGCTTGGCGAGTGTGCGCCAGCAATAATGTTTCCTTGTCCAGTGGTTGCACTTGGATATGTCTCTGGCCAAGACAGAGGTCCAAGCGATCTTTTTGAGCATTGTAAGCAAACACCTGCAAGAGTGGCAAAAGCATAAGCAAAATTACATGTAGTTACCTGGTATCCCTTGCCTACAACATGTGAAAAAGGCTGTAGTAAACACTGCACCCAGTGGCTGGCAAAGATGCTTGTATGGGAAACACTTAATCGGTGGCCTCTTATCCAAACCTTCTCAAGGTAAAACCTTTCTCACCCAAAAATTGTCTCTTACATGTGACAGACCAGTTCTTAACTAATTGATTCCCACCATGTGCACACTGCTGTTACTACACGGTACATGTTTGATAATCCTAATTAATATTGAGTTGTACAATCAAATCCCATTAAGGGACACCTTAAAGTGTCTCTGTTAATGAAGTGTTTCAGTTAAATGGTTGCACATTAGACAATTTTCAAGTAATCCTATCAAGACCTTAGTCCATGGTATTGACATGCTCATACTGAGCACTTGTACAATCAGGTTACAACTACAGGGTCATGGTAAAGCATTAAGTAACAATCCATCACTGACCTTGTTTGGTAAGACTGGGAGTGTGCAGTGCTGGTTTGGCTGAAGTGGGCCTAGATCACTGACAACCTTTTCATAGTAATACCCTCCTTTGTCAAACATTTCAGGACAGTTCTCTGCTGCTTCCCACATGTCTCCACCAGTCAATGCACCTAATGCATTGAACAGAGCTGAGGCCATAGCGGCATTGTTCTCAGCTACAGAAAAAAAGATACAAAAGAACAATTGTAGCCATTTACCATAACCAGGGGTTCCATTAAGAGGTGTGAACCGGGCAAATTGACCAACCTTGGAAGAGCATGATTTTGTCTGGCTGGTCTGACCACTGAAGGAAAAGTTCTCCTTGTAAAGAATTTCACTTAAAAATTCTATAAGCCTGGCTGGAAAATCCACTAGCCCCGGGATAACAGACACAAGTTTCTTTGCACCCTGATATGTATACAACGCAACTGCACCACACATGTATTATACATGTATTACAGGTAGTGTATATTTCAACCATAATTTTAATAATTTGGGTCACATGTTACAACCTTGTCTTTGTTGATCACTTTTTGCCTCTGCCTCAGAAGAAGCAGTATTCTCACCCCCCTGAGCTTCTACTTCTGACATAACCACATCAGGGGGGATCTGCTCTGGAACAAGTGGCTTTAAGTGTTCCACCATCACTCTGTCACCGTGTTGCAAGGGAACTGGATCCTCCTCATGGCCGTCATCAGGAGGGTGCAGTTCACGGGGAGGAAATCCATACCTAGTCAACAAAACGTCGATATGTTAGAATTATAGCATTAGTCAAGAATGTCTGAAGAAGAACTGATCATACAAATAGCCCTTAGGATAGGACATGAGAAACAACCAGATAATTTACATGTATCATGAATATTCAAGATAACTTGAACACAGGTTTGCAAGTTAGAAGTTTATTCAGATAGATTAAAAACTAATTTCCACTTCTTCTACTAATTCAATTCTAAAATTAAATGATTGTAAGTCTTTTTATGGGGGGAAGGGCATCAGAAAATACTGGAAGCCCAGGTGCTAAGTAAATTTTACTACATGTAAGGCCAGGTTGTTCGAACTTCAACTTCAACTTTACTTTACATGTGTATTTTCCACTTACATTAAAAATTACAAGACAATAACAAAAAGACAAAAGGTACATATCAAATCAAAGTTCTTTCTAATCCTGGGTTAGCTTAATCAGGCTTTGAACAACCTGGCCTAGTGTTTTTTCGTTTTTAACCTTGGTGTGTCTTTGTGGCAAAACTTACAAACTGTAATGGTTTTAAATCAACTTAAAAGTAACAAAAGAAACATTTGGTACATTTAAAACTAAAATATCAACTGGATATTAGCGGGAAATATAACATTTGATGTACAGGTCAGCTCCAGTTGTTCAAGGGTTGGATAATGTTAAATCAACCTGATAAATCACTATTCTTGATGGATAGCATACATTTGTACATGTACATGTAGTTTGTTTTGCCAACACTCATTCATTTGATAGTTATTTATATGGTGGATGGCACTATCCACCCTTTCCACAACTGGGCCCAGTGGCACTTACTAAAAGAACACTTACAAACTGGGGAGTGGGCATTTAACTGAGGGGACACTTACTGGTTGTACAATGCAGAATGCTAAAACAAATGATTACAGTTTGACGTATAGTTCTTACCTAATCCTAAGCTCCTGTGGTGGAATGCCAAGCTCCTTTTCTATGAGGTTTAGAAGCTGTTTGAATGTAGTGTTCATAGCAAGTGTTAGCATTGACTGTTTTCCATCTGATGTTGACAGACGCACTTTCTTGTCACTTCGTTTTACAACAGGCTGTGTTGCACCAGTTTTACTGGGACTTGTTTGAGCACTGACTTGTTGGAGTTTGACTCCAGTCTGGAATACATGTAATATTATCATCATTAGAACACTTATCCTTAGAAAAATTTCCCAAAGAAAATATTGGCCCTGACTGCTACAAATTGTGATTCAATAACTTCATAGAAACACAGAACTAGTTACACAAAGTAGAAACACCCCTGGAAGTATGGGAGTACTCCAAAAAGCTGTGGAAACACTCACCTGTTGGCTCACATTCCCACAGCATTTTTCGTTCTCCCAAACTTCAAATTGCGTTTCTATAACGTGACAGAAATACAACTTACATGTACATGTACATGTTTTCTATTTCTTAACTACATGTAATATCAGGAAAAAGCAATGTACATGTACAAGTGCAGCCTGTCTAAATTACTGAATGCTCACAGATCTACCGGATAAATATGCAATTAACACCATAGCTGGTTTGACAGAGCAGAGCCTGTCTCCCACAGTACATGTTAACTAAAGGCACATGAAATAATTACATGAAGGGATTGAATGAAGGTGCATAGTGGCTACATGTAGGTACAGTACAGTATCTGTGCGTCACATAAAGTGGTCTTTATTGCTAGATCTTACTTCTGGTTTCTGTAGCATGAAGCACAAAGGAATATCTTTACTCCCCACCTGAATGGAAGTCCATCACAGGGTTACCCCCCCCCCCCCCCATCAAATGTTAAATTTCCCAGTACCCGTTTATACACCTAGATGGAGAGAGACACTGTGAGAATTAAGTATCTTGTAAAAGAATGCAACAACCATGGTCCAGAGTTAAGCACGCTACAGGTAATAGCCATTACATGTCGACCACCATGTCTTCCACTCTGAACATGTAGAATAGGGGATAAATATATATTTTTTTTAATGGAGAAATGTTCAGTACCTGTTGTTTTGGAACTTTAGCTTCTTTATCTGCTGTTTTCTTTGCTCCTTCACCACTCCTTCTCTTCTGCATGATGGCAGCATGATGTTCTGTCCTGGTCTTTAAGACTCTTTCTGTCTCACTCATGGTCAGCTCCTCTTTGTGTAGTGTTTTCTTTTTTTCTCCCGTGAGGATTATCTTAGTAGGTGTGAATGTGCTGGCAACATTAGTGTCTTGATTACTGTTTGCTCCACTTGCATTTTGAGAAACAAAATTAGGACGTGCTCCTAAAAATAATTTAATCAGTAGGTAAGATATACATGTAGTCATTAACAGTGCATTTAGTGAAACTGGGGACACTCAAACAATGAAAACCAATCAGATAGAAGACTAAAACAATACAGATTCCAACATTTTCAATCCAGTCAATCAAATGTCTGTCCTATTTTGAAATCAGGCCAATCAAATGTCCAGTACAAAACAATGAAATCCCGACTTGTTTGTTTGTTTGGCTATTTTTAATTATCTAGAACTGACTTTAATACATGCTTTTGTGTGGAATGAGGCATTGTGAGATCACAGTGTTTTGCCCAGAACACAACACAATAAAACAACCCCAGCCAGGCACTGAACGCTAACCCTAACCCTTGATTTGTTGATCCTAACATAAAAAGCACTCTCACTGCAGAATACACAGTACATGTACTACTAAAATTTAGTGCCATCTTTCATTTCAATATCTTAGTCTGTTAAGCAAACAAAAAAATGTCATGCATATGTACATTCAGGATTTTCACTAACATTTTTAACAGGGAACATCAGGATATGATATCAGGCCCCAAAATCTGATACAAAGGAAATAACGCATACTAATAGAAAAAAGAAAAATCATAGTTTCTTTGACTTAAAATGCCCAAGACTGTTAGACAGGAATAGTACCATATTATACAGTAAAATATTGAATGTGAAGCTGCCAGGCAAAGTTCTGTTCACAACCCATCAATCTACTACGTGCCTGGCCCCCTAACATACATGCACTGTAAATTCAATCATATCCAGGTCTATCATACATGTACGTACACATGTACATGTATGTAGTTGATTATCATCTCTTATTTCCTAAAGAGAATGGTTAGATTTATACTTAAATATTAAAAACAATCATCACTGGAGCAAACCTTTGTTCTCTCCTTCTCTCTTTGCTGTCTGTCGTAAAATGATATCTACTACTTTCTGCACCAGCCTCTCACTGCCAAATTCCCCTGGGAAGTGCTTCTGTACAAGCTTGGTTGCAACATCATACACATTGGAATTAAGAGATGGATCGTGTTCGTACTGGAACCAATAAACTGTCTCTGAGACAGTCTCTCCACCCCATTCCAAGCTAATTGGGAAACTAATAAAAAAGAACAATAATTAGAAGACTGCATTTGTGCTTTACTTAGTAAATTAAATGGAGTACACCAATAAACTTTACTCCTATCTGACATTTTCAAAACAAAAAAACCTTTTAAAAAAAAGAAATTAAGAAACTCAACTACATGTAATTTGTTTTTCTTAGTAAAGTAAATCATAAAACTACATCATGGAAAATTATGCAATAATTTTTTTTAAAATATTATTATTAAATTACCAAAGGATCTTGATAGCACAAGTGTTGTAAATATTTTTAAAAACACAACAACCAATGTATGTATGTATGTATTCTTCCTACACAGGGAAGAAAATTTCATCTATTGTTAATAAGTATTGCAAAGAAAATGTAAAAGTTATATTCTCCCCATTCAAACTTAGCACTACAGTATGTTTAGTCCTAAAGATTTTAATCCGAGTCTCTTAAATCACGTGTTGTGTACCAGTTTACGTGTGCGAGCTGTGGAGCTCGTTATATTGGTGAAACCAAT
>OMLO01003692.1_pt1 | contig 12646 bp, 14 predicted proteins | sample 1674811 | NCBI WGS metagenome assembly OMLO01 (sample SAMN06265003, study PRJEB25207) | coral metagenome | isolation source: Coral host | place: Mexico:La Bocana,Puerto Morelos, Mexico | collected 2008-11-13
ACAAATCACCTCACAACTAGCCACATCATTTGAAAGCAAGTCAAATCACAAACACATCACCCCAAAGCGCATGACATGACAGCCATGCAACGGCAAAAGCTTCGTTCAAACCTCAGAAAAAAATTTGGACATCGCAATGGTCGGTCATCTTGCGCACATTCTATAGGCCAATTCTTTCTTTGCTATACCAGGACCATCATATGTAACTTAAATTTCTGATACGAAGAATTTCAGGACGTTTGCCTCAAAATCTGTGCGTTTTGTGAATTTCCAAACGTCCCTATTTCCAGCCGCCCACTCACCACACTATGGCGGCAAATGCTTCGCAACTTTCAGCGTGGAAGCCCAGACTTTTTCAGACTCGCTCCAGCTGACGTTTGTACTTCATTAGGGTTCGGGTAAAACTTCTCAAGCAAGTGGTCAACGTGTGGGTTCTTCGGCTTATCCGTGCTACCTTTCCGATGTAATCTTCATCCATCCAGCAACTGAAACCTAGCAAGATAGCCGAGCAAACGACCACATGCCTTGTGTAAATGTCTAAGGCAAATATAGAGCACATACAGAAAATGCATAATGCAAAGTGACTATGAGAATGCATCCAAAAAACTCAAAGGGTTCAAGAACGGCCCGGGATGAGGAGAAGATCGGGTATGGTCATCCATTTCTTTCCTCGTATGTGCCAGCTAGCAGCGCGGAGCAGAAGTCAAAAAAATCTGATACACAAACACACACATTCACATTGCAACAACATCATGACTCAAAAAATGCGGTAAAGCGGCACCACATGGTCATGCATATGCAGCTTGGGCTTGATGCGGTACAGCTTCTTATTGCGTGAGCGAGAAATTCGTGCCATTGCTGAGTACCCCTCCTCATGATGACGCACAACGATGTAAAAATTAAGACGCTTGCAACTAACACCAGAAGTCAAACAAAGAAACTTGGTTTAGATATCCAATCATCGCAAGTGAGTTTCTGTCAATCCCCAACCAAGTCGGGCCAACTTCGCAACTTCTGACGCGGGTATCCAAATACCATGCGCATTCAATCCTCTGAACCATGCATTGCCAGTATCCGCAGTAAATTTCAAAATCTCGAAAAGATCTCTATCAGAAGGAGCCTTGGATCCCAACACTTGCGATTTAGCACTAGTACAAACTGCAAACACACTTAACACCAAGCTATGTGGCACCAAAACATATGGGTCAAGAAGCTATATCCTCAAGACGGTGTGTGGATAAAACAACGGAAAGCCATTTGTGGACAACAATGCAGTCATGACCCTGCCCCGCAAGAACCGGATACATCGCTCGCCTTAGAGCAAGTGGCGGGACTAAAAATGCCCCATAAGTTGTCCCATGTAAGTGGGCTGCCTTCAAAAAAAACTTAACGAAGAAATGAAGAATATGCATGCGTGTTTCGAATCCGAGCTACGATTGAATCTTCAACGTTTTCTTCGAAAATTCCGTGATCTTGCAAGATTCGTGAGAGCCAAAGCACCATTGTCTAAACTCATCGAAGGCATTCTCTAGCTTCGTATCTAAAGACCGACCAGGAAACAAATTCATGTCACACATGGTCAAAAGCGCAGATGCACAGAACTCTTTCCCAACTCCAATGGCCCATGTGTGTGCAAGATCTGTCCTCACTCTAGAAGGCCTGTCTAAACCAGGAACTTTCATGAGCAAGGATCGTTTCCTTTTCCAAGGATGCGGCTCACCAACTGGAGACCAATCCTTCAGGCAGCCATCACGACCAAATTGCCACCACTCCTAGAGCAGGACAAAGCACAGTGAGCTTACACACTTCTACAGTAAAATCAAAACATCGCAACAGCCAGCAGCTAATAAATACGCCGAAATGAATTCAAACAAAGATCGGCGCAGGTGCAGTAATGACACAAGCGAGTACATTGGAAGCCGCTTTCCAGTTGCGTAATTTTTCGGAGATACGGCCAATCTCCTTTGATGCCAACTAGGCAGAAGTAAAAGGTTCGCCCGCAAACCTTGGTGTTGCCATTGACCACATGTATTGCGCCTGAACTTCAGCAGTTGTTCAACTCTGGATTGAAAACAAGAAACCGTGACTCCATGGTAAAATGCTTGCTGCAAATCCCCCACCATAAAAGAGCACATATCGTCCAGTGTGGCATCCTTTTTTGCAAAGTTCTTGCTGGGCATCAGGGATGAAAGCCATCGCGTGCTGAAGGAATGCCTAGGATGAGCCAAAGTACAGTGCAAACGTGTCAGTGTTTGTTGCGTTTCCAGTTTCCACGTACAATGCAAACATGTTCAAATCATTGGGAAAACTAAACTTAGGCAAAAACCCCAAACAACGCAAGGTCAGACAGGATACCCTTTCATGTTTGTGTGTTGTTCTCCATGGACCCCAATCACAAATTGATAAGCAGTGATTAATATAGGATTCTTGGCCTTTCCACGGCCCTCATCTCCATGAATACAATATGGGATGAGCGAGCCCATGTCTGCAAACTTTTTGAACTTGACATAGCATTCATGACCCGGGTCCAAGTTGTAGTAATTCTTCCAAAACTGCCGAAACATGGCCGTGTATTCCGCCGCATGATCTATGTTATGGCCTCCCAAAACGTGTTCCGAGTGATGCTGAAGCAAGTACTGGGCCCAATCCTTCATTTCTCGAACTTTTGGACGGTGAACTAGGACCCTCAACTTCACCATGGTGACTTTCACTTGAAGCAATCGCTTTTCTCGATCCAAGTTTTTATGAAAGTTCCGGCTAATATTCTTCAAACTCTTAGGCTTTGAAGTTGACCCAGCTCGAGCGATCTTGTTCAACTTGGGGTCTTTCACACCTTAGCCCGCCAATGGGACGGTATTCAATATTCACTTGGGGCATTTCTATATCCAGAAAAATTGCAGATGGTTGACAGGTGATATGTACCTAGCAACATTAAAGGCATCTCAAGGCACCTAGTCTTCTCATTCTTTTTGCCGCCACTCGGGCAAGTCGAACCACCCTGTAGGCAGATTCAGCCTTAGCACATGATTTGCGGAAAAGACCATGTTTAAAGTTGTGGTTTTTATTGATATTAAATATGTTGACCACTAACAGGGAACCAGTGGTAGCCAGTGTTTGTAAGCCAGGTAGCACCATCCTCAAAGCCCGTGAAAAGCTCGTCGGCTAAATCCGATGGCGTTTCGCTAGACCCTTCTGATTTTTGGCCTCGTCATGAGTGAATGGCTCTGCAACTCTAGACCCTGAATTCCGACATGACAAACCCACAGCCAAGGTCAGAACCATCATCCTGATCATGATCATCATCAGTGAAGGCACCTGCGTGGGGAGAAGACCATGCTAAGTATTTGCTGGATGATTGGCTGGTTTCCGAATTTGCTTCAACACCCCAAGAAGAACATGTTGCCGCTTTAATTTTTTCAACGCTGATCCTCATGCCATGTTGCAACATCCCCCTGTCGCTACTGGCATATCTACCATCACATCCTAAGGCCATGAAAGCCGATTGAACTAGTTGTCAAAAGACGGCACACTCCTAGCTGGAAGGTTGGCCCCTCCTTTTCGACGGCACCTTTCCTCTCACCTTATGCTTGGGAGTGGCCTTTGCTTTAGCCGCCCTTTCAGGTCGAGAAGCAGGCTTCGCAGCAGGCTTCGCAGAAGGCTTCAAGTTCCTAGGCTTAGTCAGGGACCGAAATCAGGAGGGCATGTGGTGAAGGTGATTGGAAAATACACAAAAGATACATGCCTAGACACCTAGCCCGAACAATGGCATTGTTGAGGGCCACATCGAGTTTTGTGATCTGGACAGTCTTCTCCTTTACTTTCTTCTCATCCAGCCTTGAAGTGTCACACAGAAGTGGAACCCTGGATCTATAAGAAACCAACTTGATTTTAAGCCGGTTGATGTGAATCTTAATGTTTCAAAATTCTGGGGGGGTGACGTGCCAACCACAGCATCACCTTGCATATCAGTCAGCGCATTGTAGCCATCATTGAGCTGAGCCAAGAGGTCGCCGATGTACTTTGCAGCCCTTAGCGCCATACCATCGGAGAGAAAGGGTGTGTATAGGTGCAAAAAGTTGGAATCATTGATATCGCGCATGCATTTATACATGAATTTTGGCGATGAAGACCATTGATAAATTTGTGACAAGGCACGCGATCGCCCGAGAATCGCTCTTGCGTACTTCCAGCTTTTCCTACCAATTTTCATAGAGTTGAAGTTTACTAAGATCTGCATGGATATATGCAGTGATGGTTCAGTCATGAAAACCCCCTAACCTTCTCAGCTTCGGCTGCGTCAATCTTTCGGCCGAGCGTTTCAATCCAAGTGGGCAACACGGTTAGAATGCTCACATTCTGCTGCACTGTTGGGAACACTAACCTTGGAGAGCATTCTGCAAAAAGAAATATTCTCAACAATCTTAAATTAGATTTGGAAGCACACATCAATTGGTTCCATGCTCTTGATGCAGATTAGAAACTTGAAAGATCCAGGGGCGCAATGCTTGGGGTCTGTGATCTCTCCTTCCAAGTTTGGGACAATACCAGTAAGGCGATCAGGAACTGCGTGGTTTTGGAACAGCGTGCCATCAGGGTCCTGGCACATAGCCGAGCTTCATTTTAGTAAATGAATGTGGCGCTTTAAGCATATATGGCGTTTTACTGTAGCTGCATGTGCTAAAAATTGAACTTTCCACAGTGCCGTGTTTACAAACAAGTACTGCGTGTAGGTCCTCCAAGTCAAAGGTGCCAGATTGCTTAAACGAAGAGCCTTGCTGATCAACATGTTGGAAAAAGTCTTCCAATACGATGTTGACTTCCTCTTCCCCGTGAATGGGGTTGAGGCGCCAATGGCCAGTTTCTTTGGCCCAACTCCAGGCGTGATCCAACATCTGCCTAAGTCAAACAATTGAGATCTAGGACCTAGATTTTCAGTCGTCCATGTTTCATGAAAATCAGAAGTGGGATTGGCTCTAAGAATCTAACTTCGTCCAGTGCTTCTCGTTGGTAAGATAAGTTTTGGTGGACCACATACCTCGCTTTCCCACATCGGTCATTTGCTTATGCCATTTGGCAACTTCGCACTCCACCGCTTGGAAATCGCCGTGCTTCAGCAACAAAGCCCTGAGCTTCTCACCTTACAGAAGGAGGGGTCGTGGGTACTTAGATCAATAGGGCTAGCAAAATTCCAAGTCCAATGAATTCTTAAGTAACAGGAGCGCGGTGCTCGCAAGCGAATTCAACTTAAGTTCTTGCGCAGGAAAATTTAAATGTGTTCATCCGAGACACGTCCCTCATCATTTTGCCAGAGTTTCAATGCTTCCTCGGAGGCCACAACTTTGCCGTCCTTGCTTCTCTTGTTGAAGTAGCGCCGCATCCTCAGAGAGATCAGGCATGCAGGACAGCCCCAATGAAAAACTTGTTCCCATTTTATATTTCCTTTTTCGAGATTGAAGGTACCACCAAAAGATTGACTGTTTCAAATGAAGTACTGATGATAGACATTGTCATACTTTGATGGGGCTTGGCTAGCAGCGGCCACACCAACAGCATGGGGAGCAGTAGGAGATCGGAACACTGGTTGCTTTGTGTGAGCGCCATTTCCAATATTGGCTGGGGATGGAGCAGGGGATGGAGTGTCATACGGTTGGCGATCACACATGTTCTCATACCTTATCCTTTCCCCAGTAGAATCCAAATCGGTCTCTCCAAGATGGCTTGATGATTTCAAAGCTTGAAGGCGACGAGCAGGTGAAGGTGTAGTAGTGCACTGACCAGATAAGAAACGGCCATCTGCTGCAGCCACTTGAATCTCACCTGTCGAGGCTTGGTGAGACTTACTCCTTCTACCCCAGAATGTTTAAATACTTACTAGACAACACATGTGTTTTGACGTCACTTAAAACATGTATTCCTTCTTAAGGAGGTTGGCCTTTCCAGGTGGGGTTGCCTCATCAGTGATCTTCTTTAGGGGCAGTAAATAGCCAACCCTTCTCAGAAGCATCAAGCAAATACAACCAACACATATCACTCCTAGACTATACACCCATCCATCCAGATGATATCCTGTTGTGTGGTGTTTAAGAGCGGTTAGCAAGTCCCCAGAAGGCCCCCCCCAACCCTGGACTTGCTTACCCCTTCTATTTTGGTGAGCCTGGCTCCAGCACGGTGTCATCTTTCAAGGCTTCTGCAGAGCGATGCTGCGCGCTGGCAGCTAACAATCGCCGCTGGGCCCCAGCAATTTGAAGCTTTGTCGCCTGAAGCTGCGGGGAATAGAGAGGGAAAATTGTTCGACTCGACTCAGAAAATCCTAGAAGAATGACAAGCGATACTATAGTTACAAGCGATTTCAAACAAGTGGCTTCAATCATGGCATCCACATCCACGGGATCTTCTAATGAAGATCCACTGCATTGGGTTTGCAGTAGTTGAGTGCCACGGCGAAGCGTATTGCAGCTTATTGCGCGCTGAATTTCACGCACCATCAGACCAAGAAAGCTATCACAAGAGCCTGTCTATCCTAAACCTGTGCCAAAAAGATCTCACGCAAAACAGGGTTCGATATGCTTTCAAGTTTCATATCCACACAAAACGATTATTATCCGTGAACTTGCTTGTCTCTCCTAAGCTCCGAATACTTGAAATTCTCAAAAATCATCCGAACGATCCGAATTTTCAAAGTGAAACACCTACACAAAAACAGATTCGTACCTGATTTTGGATTTGCGCGCAATTTGCGCGAATTTGCGCGCATTTTGCGCAAATTTGCGCGCGTTTTGCACTCCGATTTCCGTACGTTTTTCATGTTACATTACGATTTCCGTACGTTTTGTTTTGATTTCTGTGCGTTTGTTTTTGTGCATCATGATTTCAGTACGTTTTTCTATCGTACAACCATCGATTCCTTCAAACCCATCTTTTTTTTGCCATCGAACCATCTATAAGATCACTATACCCGACAACTTGCCCCATCATCGCAGCTATGGTGTTGTAGATGCCAAGTATGAGGATGCAGCCACCATAGCCTTGGATTGATAGCGTTTTAATTTGTTTGGCCATGATTATATCTCACCATCGGCAAATCATGAATTAGTCAAAGCTACCGTGTGTCTTGTCCGATCGTATTCTTGGTAGAATTCTTTCATAGCAGTAGTCCACTCCGCTGGGATGTGACAGTGCTTGCAGAGGTATATGTACTCAAACACCTCATCCATTTTAGCATCCTCCCACTGATCCATGTTGCAAGGATAAGCCTGGAACACCTCTGGCAATTCCTTGCCAGCAGCTGGAAGATCATACTTGCGGCGAAGGTCGGCCCGAAACGTCGTGGTAGCAAACGTGGATTCAACGTAGGCTTCAGCAAGCCGTTTCCCAAATCCCTTAGGATATTTCCTCAGGTGGTTTAGACAGACAAACTTAATTGAGCTAAACAGCACCAAAGATCACTGCGCAAGATTCAATGTAGAAAGAAGAGATTGCAAGAAAGACGTGCCAAACAAGAGTCTGACTTTCTCGCATCTCCTTGGCCTTTCCCTGAAAGCGCTTTCTCCCTTGGGAGTCTTGGTAAGTACCTGAGCAATCCAAAAGTTTAGTAATGTCACTCATGAACTAATACCCAGAAGCGGACAAGGCGGGTTCAATTAAGATGCGTGATGTGGATTGCGTTTTGGCACCCCTGCAAAGTACTCCAAGATCCAATCTCCGAATGAATATGTCATTTGACCAGACAAGGGTTCGCTTTGGAGTGACGCTCCCAAGCAATCCCATCCAGAATGACACCCGGTAGACCTAAGTACAGTAGTTAATTCAACCAACATGAATCGGCTTTTCAATGGAAACGACACCATACAAACCTTGAACAGCTTGTACGTTAAAAGACTAGACACATAGGCAACTTTGTTGCATAGCCATTCAAATCGGTAGTGCTTGAAAATCGAGCTGCTTGCCGGGTTCTCTATGACAAATATGCAGCGTTTGCTAAGGATGACCAGGCAAAGAAGTATCAGCCTGGAGAAGGGGGCTTGGTAACAGTTATATATATAACGAAATACTGTAAAGCGAGTACATGGTCATATGACGCACTCTCCATCATCAACTTTAATGTAGAAGTCTAGGAGCCTACTGACCATGATGTTGGCTGAAAGCACAAATGGATACCGTCCCTGCCCTTGCCAGTTAAAAAATGATCTCATTGATGTTGATCGTGCTGGCAAGCCCCAGGAGGAACAGATTGGAGCCATCGCATTCACCGCGTTGTCTTCTTCCTGAAGGATGGTGTGCAAGCAAAGCCTTGGGGAGCATTGGGAAACGAGCTGGGTCAGGCCATGTAACATCAGCGTTCAAGCCAAGAAACAAGAAACCAGCACGTCCAAGAAAATCCATCGCATCAGAGTCGTAGTCCCAATCAAATGCAGCGCACTTGAAGCCTTTCTTTCGCCTTAGCTAGACTGAGTGAAAGTAATGATCTGGTGGAGAAAGCATTGATTCATAGGGCGTAGCTTTTGTGAACTGCGCGTAAGTATCCAACCAATATTTTGTTGTCTCAGCAGCACCGGCAAAGATTTCAAACAAGTGCACGGTATCTGGAGCAGAATAGAAGTTGAAGTCGCTCCACGATAAGAGAAGGACCTGAATGGTTTCCAAACATGTTTGATTTGATTTTGAATAAGGGGTGAATGTGGCGTAAAATGCCACAAGGCTTAGGGTCAAGCAATGGCCACCAGAACCTTAGGCACTACCATTTTCACAGCTGTCCCCACGCAGGCAAAGCATGTTGATCATTGGTATTTCTTTGCATGGGTGGAAATCAAAATTCTTTTCAAGTAGCTTTCGGTGCTCCTAGCTGCATCAAATCAGTTGCCACAGCATATGGCCGAACATACGGCATGGCTCTAGGCCCTAGGCACTATTAAACTTATAGTTGAGCCACAATCTGGTGGAAACGCAATTTGGCCGTGAAGTGCCGAATTTAAGATCACCAACAAAAAACTTTCAGTTGAGCCACAATCGATCTTGTTGAAAATTCTTGCAAATCCAAATCTGATGGATAGATTCACAAAGCGAAGTTTCTAAAGGAAAGCAAAGGGAGGTTGGATGGAGGATGGCACCTGTCATCTTTGCTCGAAGCATCCATGTAGGAAGCCTTCGTGAAGCCATGCTCCAGCCTGGCACTCAGACGGGTTGAAGCAAGTGTGGGACACAGTGCCTTTTTTGTGGGTCCTGGATTGGGGCCGAAATTGGACCCACAAAAATGCTTCAAAAATGGGAGACAAACAAAATGGAGCCTCGCATGAGTTTAATGTGCTCGGGACAAGTGGCATGGTTATCGGCCCATCTTTTTTCTACACACTTGTTCGAAAGAGGTTCCTCCTCCAGTGTTTTCTTATAAGATCTAAGCGATCAAATTGCGAAGCCAGGGTTCCCTGCATTTGCAAGGGTCTAGCCATACTCCACCAAACAATCGCATCGTTTCATGTACACCGCCAACGGAGTACCACAACCACCCCACCACTGTTGGATGGGCCCAAGATACTGCTAGGCAGTATCACACCAAGAATCCCGCACTCTCAGCGAATGCTCAAAAGTTTCACTCGGTAGCTTTGTATGCCTAGGATGTGGGGTTAGGCTTTCTACTTGGGGTAATGCGCCCAAAATCTAATTTCCAACCATTTTTTGCGGTTTGCAATGAACGCTTCAAAAACAAGTTAAACGGAACTGGATGTCGCTGAGTTGCCGCTTTTGCCAAAGTTTTGCATTCCTCTTCAGTCTTTCCATGATCCTTGGCTGCCTTGTGTGCTGCATGGTACGCAGCGCTTTTCCTGGACAACCTTTGCTTCTTTGCAACAATGGCTGCATCCTCTTCCTTATCTTTGGCTCCATTTCGCTTGGTTGGTGCTTTCTTGCCCTTTGCGCCTTTGTCATCCTTTGCTTCGCCACCCTTTGCTTTGTCAGCTTTTGCTTTTCCACCCTTTGCGCTTTTCTTGTCATGTGTGTTTTTCTTGTCAGTGCCTTTGCCCTTTGCCTTATCTGCTTCCTTGCTCTTCTTTCCTTTGCATCGCTCGTTTTTCTTTGGTTTACCCTTCACCTCTTCCACATCTTCCTGCTCTTCTTCCTTCCGATCTCCTATGTCTTCCTGGTCTTCTGATTCCTCATCCTTTGTCTCGTGGTCTTCCTCAAAATCCTGTTCCTCTTCCTCCTCACCCTCTACCTCCTGGGGTTTCCTCTTTCGATTGACCCTCTTTGGTGCCGCTCGAGCCTTTGCGCTAGGTCTCTTCATGGCCGCTGCTTTGCCCCTTGCCTTCGCCTTGGCTTTTGCCTTTGCTTTACTTTTAGCTTTTGGCTTGAGTTGCTCATCAGGCGAAATAGGGTCCAAAGCTTTCATTGCTGCAGGTGGCACTGGCCCATCCTGCTTGTCAGTCGAAATAGGTTCTTTTTGACCATGCTTTGCATCTCCTTCGTTGCTCCTGATCTCCGTTGGTGGATCCTTTGCTTCTTTGTTTCCTTCCTCCTTTACCTCTAATGCTGCCTGCCCTGGTGCCTCTTCCTTCTGTTCTAAGCCTTCCTCAACCTTCTGTTCAGGCTTTTCTGCGACATTCGTTCTTACATCTGCTGACTTTTCATTTGAATCCTTCCTATCTTTGGTCTCTTCATTCTCCTTTTGTTTTACCTCCTCCCCAAAAGCTTCTTTTGCAGTAGGAATCTTTGCTTCAGCGACATCCTGGTCCCAACATAGCGATTAAGTGATATCTGTATTTGCAAAATTCTAACCACCGATTTGATTCTAGCTCCAAAAAAATCTACATATGAGACATGCTGGGACAGAAGCTACCACTTGAATTTTGAAATGAAGATGAGTCGTAGCCTGTCCTCAGATTTGGCCACAGCATCTTCCAAGGGCTGGGTGTCGACATTATCAAGACCTGATAGTTTTCCCACTTTACCCGTGTCGGTGAGAGTGAGAGGAACCCCTAAAACGCTGGAAGTGCCTATGTTTTGGCTGAGGTGTGGACATACTGCAGGAATGGCTTTAGCATTGGAGGACTTCGCGGTCATGTCGGGCTTGTTTTCTGCATCTCTCTTCTCAAGCAGCTCTAGCAAATGCGTGTTCAAATCTTGAAGACGTTTCAATTGAGCAAGTTTGTCCTGTTTTACCAACAGCTCTTCTTCTTTACTACCAGGTTTGCTGAATGCAGTAAGGGGGTTATACCGAACACATGGAACTGCTTTCAGCACATTCAAGTCAGGGGCAAATGCAGAACAATACTTGCACTCAAATCCATCGTCCACACGCATGCGTGAGTGGAACCGTTGTTTCCGAGTTCCGGCTGGATCTTCCACTTTTTCTGGGCTAATCTCCGGTGGATCTCGACCTCAAGCGTGCTTCATAAGGGAGACCATGTACTAGTAGCTTACTGCTGTGATTCGCAATGAAAATTTCAGCATCATCAAAATCAAGTCGGTTGGGTCTTCATCAAAATCAAGTCCATGGGTTTTTGAAGTATTTGCCAAGAAACCATTTGGGAGCTGAGTGATGATCGAATCCTTCGTAGCATTGGAACCTTTGCCGACGCTTTGAAAAATTGCCATTGACAATGCCATTCAAAAAACAAAGTTGGATGCGATTGAAAATCAAGTCGATCATACAACATTCTCGATATGCAGTCAAATAGCATGTGGGTGACCCCAAGCCCGCTTCTCCATTAGACCCAGCATCAGGAGCAGCTTTCTCAACTTCACAGCCGGGCTCCACAATTTCCTGTGGGCTGATGGATGGGCGCAAAATGGTGAGAGACCAGAGGTGTCTAGATTGTAAAAATGCGGTATGTGTTTCAACCCAGCCTCAAGGAATTGAAATGGTTCGTCATCTTCTAAGGGTTCCTCCTCACCCCCCTCTTCATGATAACCATCATCGCCATCATGCTCCGCTTCATCAACAGCTGACTTCTCCTCAGCACCTAGGTTGAGATGTTCAGTCCAAATTTGATGCTGGTACAAATTTTCTTTACTAACTCCAGTAAATAGATTGACGGTTTTACTATGGTTTTACTTTCCCATGGGAAGACAAGGAACCTTCAGGTAAAGGAATCCCTGCGCTGATGTAAAGACTGCGCATAGCAGGTTCTCTAGGAACATGTGGCCGCCTGGCCGCCCTGGCAAACTCTGTGATAAGATTGCGGAGCCCCCAGGCTTGCATTTTTACCACATTTCCTCAGCAATAGCAAGGTTCACGAGGGGGTATGTATCAGGTAGGGGCGATACAGCAACATGCAGGGATCCTATGATGTGCGCATGAGCCATGATCTCATTAGGGAATCCATGTAATTTTGAAAAGGTTCCATCAACCGGCGGTTTTCCTCGCGGGCGCACTCTCCAAAAGAAGTCTTCCACAACATCGCAAATCTGGTATACGGAGGGCCGCATGCCTAGGCTGCGCGAGAGTGTGTAGCTGACTTACTCCATCTAAGCATGGTATGAACTTGAAGTACACCCACCCAGATCTATAAATTACTGGCCAAACTACCAAGTTCTTGGATTAGTGGCCCCAAGAGGTCTGCGTTGTTGATGACATCACGGCGATTGAAGACTGCATTTTTGGCAGTGTAGGTGATTAGGCCCCCCCCTTGACCTTGGGTCACCAAATACGGCA
>OMLO01003693.1_pt1 | contig 12643 bp, 6 predicted proteins | sample 1674811 | NCBI WGS metagenome assembly OMLO01 (sample SAMN06265003, study PRJEB25207) | coral metagenome | isolation source: Coral host | place: Mexico:La Bocana,Puerto Morelos, Mexico | collected 2008-11-13
GCTTTGTGGTCCTACAAAATATAGATGGCAACAAGTATTCAGAATGTCGTTAATATATATTAAAGAAATAAGTTTAGTTCACATTAGCCGATATGAAACACGATTAGACCTTAAAAATGGAAGTGTCATGGCACACTGCATTGACAACTGAAGCGGATAACAATGCTAGACCATTACCCCGATAATATTCTATTCTTTTAAAATAGTTTTTCTTTATTCACCGAATTCTTTTTCTTGTCACCTTATTACGGATTTTTATCCTGTAATTTTTCACACATTTTTACCCTATATATTTATTCATTTGCGCCATTTTTAACATTCATTAAAGGCTGTAGTTTGACAGCCGAAAGCTTATTTTTAAGAAAAATCTTTAACCAGAGAACGCTTTAATTTTTACTCTTTTTGCGATTAGACCTATTGAAAAGATATATCCATGGGAGCAAAGAGCACCCAAGAGATATACATATCCGGAAGTTATTCCGCCTTCTGAGCCTAAAACATTAAACAACTGATTAAGAGTATTTACATTGGATCTTTGGATGGGATACCATTCTGGTGTAGGACTCGTTACCCGCTTGCAGACAAGCTGGGAGGAAATAGATCATTTGAGAGCAGAGCTTCTTGGAGAACTGAACAAACCAAAATTTCTCGCAGTCGTGGCCGACTCGAAGGACCACTCCATCCAGAGTCCAGTCCATACATGAATCATTACCGGACATGGTAAAACATAGTTATATCACACTTTCTCATTGCGTGCCAAATGGAATATTCTACTTGTCACTTGTATTCTATTCTAGGCTCGTATTTATACGGAGAGAATGAATCGCAGTGTATCCCATGGCATGCAATGCACTCGAGAGCGTTACGACATAACTCCTCCTAGATATATTTAGGAGGAGTGATAAAATTCCCACGCTGTTTACCTTGTGTTTTGTAACGTTTAGTCTTGGCTTTAGATCAGTCAATGCTTTTGTCAGTAAAGGAGTAATCTTCACGCTTCCTGGTGGATCGTAACCTTCGAATAGAGAAGTATTGTTTAGAGTTTAAAGAACCTGTTTACACTTGATTCACAAAACCTGGCTTCAAAATTCAGATTAAAACAATAACAGACGAACAATGAATCTTTCAAATCTTTTCATGAGCTAAAACTCCAAAGCTATCGTTAATTATGTTTAGAACATATAACTTGAGTCAGTGTCCACTCAGAGTATGTTGATGTGTACAGGGATAGAGGAGCAAATTATATGTATCATGTGCTGACCTGTTTTATAAATGGAATTACTCCAGTATCCTCCACAATGGCTGTCTTTTTTATTTGTACACTCGCTCGAGCACTTCCAGTCGGGCAGCTGACCATATCTTCCTCGCTTGTTTCCACAGAAACAGAGATACGAAAACTGTAGAGCAGCGTATCTGTAGAACAGGTCCTTGCAGCTCTTGGTACATGACTTAACTGTCACCTCTCTATCGTGTATCCTCTGGGGGAGATCCCTCGGGTCGGAATCTTTATAACATCCTACATATTCTGAGAAAGATCGATGTCTTATACTTTCAGTGGGAGCTTTAATTTAATAGAGTTCTTTTTGAGTCTTTTTGCTTATCCCGTTGAAACTTTACATGGTTTCATTGCATTACTGCTGAAAGGAGATCAGTGAGAGATCAGAGATCAGAGAGAGAGATCAGAGTCCTCAGTGACGTCAGCTCGGTGTGATGCAAAGTTCTTTAACTTGTTGTTTCAGTTCAGGGATCGTCCAGCGAGCAGATAAATACAAATGTACTGCTGCCAAATGTGCCGGCATCGAACCTGGTCCACGTCGGTAGGGAGGCTTGCGCCTTCAGCACTGCGCCAATCCGTGCTCCCCTGTAACATACTCTATGTTGGATTCTTTTCTGCTGATCTCTAATTTCCATTGCTGTTGTAATCACGAAATGGCGCGCAAAATTCAAGAGCTAGAAGTCAAGTGTACTTGTTGTTACAAGTTTTTTACAAGTACTGGTCTGTTGGGTTAGCAACTTGTTAATTGTTTCTTTGAGAACAGGGTTAAGACTAAATGCGTTTTAAACCGAAATTGCACAGAGCACATAAGCAATGCAACCTTGTGAGTTTCACGGTTTGCAGTTTTATATTTGTTTTAGTTTCTCGCTTTATGATTATACTAAGCTTAGGGCAACTTGAGGTTATACCCGCCGTTTAACACAAGATAAACACAAGCTCCACTTTCAATACCTTGACAGGTGGCACAAGACGCTAAAATCACCAATAAAATAATTTCGGTGCCTTGCATGGCTATCCAGTGCTTCACGTTTTCCTGTTCGCTTCACTTTCCTGAGGAACAACATATGTGATATGAGTGAACGAAAGAAGTGTGTACGAGAAAGCGATTTACCCAATCAAAAATTCGTTCTACGACATAACAAGCGGCCCTAGTCACATGGTAGCAGATCCGTCTTCGTTTGAACAAACTGGATACGTGATGCTGTTACAAATCTTTATAACACAGGAGACAGGTCGGCAATAAATCTAATATTTCTGATGGTTTTAGGTATTTTTTGGTGTTACATAACAAAAGGGCTCGGGTAGCATCTCAAGGGCATAGTGGATAACAAAGTTTCACTCAAGCGAACGATATCGCCATTTCAATACATGAAGTAATCTTGTCACCACTGAACAGGCGGGACATGGAAATTTAAAACTACAGAATACTTATTAACAAGAACACTTTAAAGTTCTAAATTTTCATCAGCCAAAGTCTGATCTTAAAGATACGATTCCTACCTTTCATCGAATCTCTCCTTTTCAGTCCGAAAAGTATTTTTATCCTATAACGATCTTATTCTTTCGAGTTCTTTACGGTGGTCGCTTGCGCGGAATTTGAAACTGAATACACAATCCAAGAAGGCAGAATACTGTGCACAGGGAATCTAAATTTCAACTTATAGTTGTTTTGGTATATTTTTAGATGACAAGAGTGAAAGAAGATGATTAAATATTCATATTGACAATAGATGTCCTTAGATAACCCGTATACCAAGATGCACGGGTGTCGATTGGAGACGAAATAAGGGTTGGGGAGCTTTCCGTTCACGTTCAAGTCCCACTTGAAGCTGGGTCTAGCTAGAATCATTATTAAATTCCTCTGCATGTACAAGCATTGATTTACTGCAAGGAGAGAGTATTAAAAACATTACCTGCGTGCCTGCATGCAGTTGTTCGAAAAAAAAAAACTGCCTCAGTAAAGGGAGAAATAAAATAAATCTTGAAAAATCTGTTCTGGTCCTTGTGCTGCTTTTTAAAACAGCAATTTTGAGAAAAAATTATTAAAAAAGGGAAAGAGAAAATTTCAGTTCCTCTGTCATTATCTTTTCTAAGATGGATGACTGTGAAAATTCTGGGGTTATTTCACTTTTGGGATGAGATTGTAATCGGACTAGTATCATGATTATTTTGCCTTTTGACGTAAAACGACAAAATATATTGTAACTATCAATTTAGTCGAAGGTTGAAATGTGTTCTTACCCTTTTATAAATCTTTATATATGAAACCGGTATTAGGTAATTTTTGAGGTTCTCTTACTCTGATTATTCAAAAATTATACCAGTTCACTACAAGAAATCCAAAGAAGTGTTAAGGATGCTTATCATTTGTCTCAAACAGAGAGCTTTAGGTTGATTTGTTTTAAATTAGCCATAGAAAGACAAAATAAAAAAAAACAAACAAACAAAACATGTCAAGTTCAAAATAAGATACGTCTTGTGAGGTAGAAGTTTATTTTAACGTTGAACCAAATTAAGCTTTTCCATTTTTTTGTCATCTTTTATTTTGTTTATTTATAGCTTCAAATTTGGTGGTAACATTTTTCGAATTTATGCCAAATATTTACCTGTCTGAACAACTGCTATTGCAACAATTTTTCGGACTTAATATTTCAGATTTAACATCCTCTGAGCATTACATAGAACATTTACATTGGAAATGTATTATCTTTCATTTTTGAGAACATTTTGTGTACATATAGCGCACTGCGGCTGCACAGGCATGTAGCTCGACTACGAAATATCGATACCGTTTCCTGTTTTGCGTTCGTTTCTCTCTACGGTAAAACACCGCAAAATCTTTCACGTAGCTAGTGTTTTATATATATGGTACTATAGTTAAATAAAGTGAATACTGAATATAATAAAACTATAACTGAATTACACGTTCTCAACCATTTCGTATTGGCAAACGATATTAAACTAACAAACTACCAAATTAGTTCTACTAGAAGGTGGAACCAAGCGGTTTGACTTTCATTATGCATGCTAAGCGTATGCCAAAGCAACTATGAATGAAAACTTATGACAAGAATAACTGTACTTTGGAGTCAGAATACTGTAAATGTTTAAAGCACTTGGAATTGCAGCCATGCCAGTCTCTAGCGACCTGGTGACATGTCAGTTAGTTGTTTTGCCGTTTTGCTTGTGAACATCAAAAGCACTACGAAGCTGCCCATATTTCCTCTTGTATTCCTCCTTTTCATTCCACACATTCTTCAGTTTTCTTCTTTCATCTTCCAGCTGTCTTTTCAGCGAGGTATTCTCATTTATCAAATCTTCGTGCATGCGCTGTTTCCGAAGACGGCAAGTCAGAGCATAGCTTCGGTTCTTCAAGTTACGTCGCCTCTTTCTGATCCTGGAGGCCTCGTCCCTCGGGAGGTCCCGAAGAAGTTTGTTTAGCTCCTGCACACGCAGACTTTGTATTTCTTCATCGCTAATTTCTTTCACATCTGGAACATGAAACAAACTCTCGGTTTCAGATTCAGATGAAGAGTCACTGGCTACGTTGGTTGCTTCACCGTCGAAGAGATCTTGGATATCGCGATCTTCGCCGACTGAAATGAAGTTTTTCTCAAGCAAATTAGCTCGCTCGGTCCATGCAAGTTCCGTAATACGCTGTTCTTCACCAGTAAGGTACAAATTAAACATGTCGTCAAAATTTCCCTCCATGATATTGCTGTGAGCAAAAAGTTTCGTGGTAACGTTGCAAATGACTCATGTTTTGCAGAGAAAATAAAATAATTCAGTGTGTAAGAGGGTATTTCCCCCAATTTTTTTGCTTAGCGAATCACATTTGCCATAGGGAAAAATAGTTTCGTTTCAGTTGCTTGGGGAACACCCCAATGATTAGAATTTGCAAGTCACTTTCCAAGAATCTTGCAGCCACGAGGCAGGCTGTATTTTTTCTCTTTGGAAAAAGGTAACATTTTCATTCATTTATTTTTTCCCGGGCCTTGTAGAATTTATAAATAATCTCAAATGACATGAGGTTTGACCCAAATATCGATAAAGCAAAATGTTGAAATCGAAAGTCTTTTTCTTTGTAATTTGTTTTAAATATTCTTGTAGATTGATCTTTCTATTTTGTTTTCGTCGTGTGTTCATGTGGCGTAGGCCTGCTATATGATTGGTCAGCGGAGGTTTATTACCATACCGTCACGCACTGGTTTGACTTTCGCTCGACGAGAATCTAAGTACATCGAAATAAAAGGACATAAAAGGCTAATGGAAACATTTCCTTGGTGGATGAGTCAAGAAAACACCAATGCTAGGCCTTAACGTACTCTTAAACCCAATAAACCAGCTATGGACTAACCTCCCATCCAGGGAGAAGTGAAAATACTTCTCCTTGTCGATTTACGCTTCGGAAAACCGAATAAACTCCAGTGGTATGGACCACTTGGCACAATTCAAGGTCGGAAACATACAAGGCAAAGCTACTCAGCTATCAGTGCGTGATTATGGTGGCGTGATAAACTTGTTCGTCTCGATTAGTCACGAGTATTTGCATTTCAAATGATCACATTGAAATTTAGGTACCTAGCATGAAATTGAGAACAACAAAATTTAGAACGGCAGAAAGTCATTTAGAGGCTACTTATCAAAATGAAATTTTTGCTGATGTCTTTAAAATAACATTCAAGTTTGTTGTTGTCAAGTCAACATGATCACACAGGCGTTGTCATGAGAATTAAGTATCCTTGGGAATTATCACGAGATGGTGAATGCTAAAACAGTCCTTCTTTAAACAATAAGCTGAAATGTATATTGCAGTAGAGTTTACCTGTTGAACACTGTTTTAAAGGGTTAAGTTTAGGGCTTATCCGATTGTTCTGAGAGTTTAATATACTAAAGATCTCATGTCAAGGACCTAGAAACTGAGTGGTCTTTCGAAATTGCAGAACCAACTGCACGTTAAACCATTTAATGATAGATCACTGATTGCTACATTTATTTGAAACGAGTACTTCATGAAAAGCGTTAACGAAGAGACATCCCAGTTTTTTCGTGAGTTTAATCCCTACTTTGCTGAGGATTTCGTAAACATTTTCTCCAAGGAAAGTCAACTGCAGTAGTAAGCCTGATAACCCATGCCATAATGTGTGCCACCTTCCCAAAGCTCTGAAGGGCTTTTTTATCACTGCACTTTTAAAATAATGCCACACGAAATGCCACAATTATTTTCAGTAAGCAATTTATAAACATTTTTAAGAGAAGTTGCACTTTGTGTGCAACATTGTAAAGTTATAGTTCTTTGCACTTCAGATGGAGTTTGCAACTTCGGTATCTTTTGGTGCGTTTTTCTACTTCTGTCACCGGTAAGAATATACTAAGACTTTCAATATACAAAACATTATATTCACTATCGACACGACGTAGAAAATACATCCATGACACGTGTTTGCCAGTATTACTTGGATTCAATACATTGATTAAAGTTTATTTCTCATCTACAATTAAATTTTCCGAATAAATGAATATGATCTCCGCCTCCTGTACTATTTACAAGAATGTGAGATTATAGTGTTAAGAAAATATCTCTACCATAACATCACTATACAGAATTAAAGTGCACTCAACCACATTATTTTATTGAGTCAGTATCATTTATCCGGCTTCAACAAAATATTTACATTAATTATGCTGTTTAAAACTTATCAAAATAACACAAGGGCTCTAAAGACTGAAGATCGAGTTTTACTCTTGACTTCAAATGTAACCGAAATGTTACACATACTAAGTAAACTCGGTTCTCCTTCTGAACCAAAATATCCTACGCGGCTTTAAGATACCCCAGTAGAGAAATAAACGATTACATTTAGACTAACCTTTATCCAAGGACAGAGCTAAAATTATACAAAAAGTAGTCTTTGTAGTCTACAATCTCATTTCACATCTCAGTCAAAAGTTCCTCGTTCCATCGTAGTACTTAATAACAATTACATCACTGTTTATGTGGCATAACAAAAGAAGACTTATTCAATGTTGCATAAGCTAAAATGCGTAGTTGGTCGAATCTCTTTTTGTATGAGTCCCTATCTTGCACTGCTCTGCGAAGATGCTCTTTCGCTTCTCGTAGCTGCTCTTTAAGATGCTGGTTTTCTGCTTCCAGTCTCTCTTTTAACGCTATGCGCCGTTGTCGACAGCTTGTAGCGTATGCACGGTTCTTCAAGTTTCTTCTTCGTCTTTTTAGCGTCTTCGCTTCAGCTTTCGGCAAACATTTTAACCTCTGGTTCAGATCTCGTACTGACAAGTTCTTTAACTCATCGTCGGAGATATGTTGCCTGAATTCTTGCAAACGTTGCAAGCCTTGAGGCGTGATGTCCATATCTGTTTCATTGCAGGTAAAATTTAGATGCGACTTTAACAGCGTGTTTTCTCCATCGTTTTCTTCGCTAGGGAGGTCATTGTTGGTGAAAAACCATTCCAAAATTTCTTCCGGAGGAGAATTATCAACGAAAAGCGCTTCTTCGGACATACTTGAGGAGCAGCAATGATCACATGTTCGTCCTAATTCTGCTGCAACGTGGGAGTGTACTGACTGAACTCCATCACCAATTAGATTGTGGATTTCTGACAGATTGGATGGCTGACTCCGCCTACGAAGATTACGTAAGGGGAATCCCCCAGTCTATAGTTGGCAGTTAACAAAATTGAAAGTTTGTGTCGCACTGTAACCATGGTTTCAATAAGTTTGAAATGAAACCTTTTTAACTGGTTATTCATGATTTAGCCTGGCATTTCATGATCACGTTGCTGAAAGAGGTTCCGCTCGAGTAATCATCGATATTGAATATCATTTTGTACAACATGAAAAATAAGTCAAGCTGCTGGATTTCATAATTTTACATTTTGTGTACAAAGTCTAAGTTCATACAAGAATTTTTGTTGCTTAGTTAACTCCATCAGCAACCTTTACTCTTCCAAGGCTTGTCTGTTCCTTTGTACGGCAGAAATAGAAGTTTTTAATTCAGAGCATCTCTTGTGGTAATAATTCCTCTCCTCGATGACCTTTCTTAGCTCTTCCTTCGCTTGTAGTAGCTCTAACTCAAGCGCCTCATTTTCTTTCGCGATCTTATTTTGCCTCACCGCACCATTCTTTCGACACTTCAGAGAGTATTGACGATTCTTTAGGATTCGCCTTCGCTTCCGGAATTTCTGTCTCAATTCTTTCGGAATTCGGCGAAGCTTCCTGTTCAGGTCTTGGATAGTCGCCTTTTCAAGGTAATCGTCGGTTAAATTTCTCATCAACTTCAGTGAAAGCGGGAGACTTTCAGTTGGATTCGTAGACGTTAGTAGAAACCATCCTGCGGCTTCTTGGGACCTCTCCATAGCTATAGTCTCTGGAACAAACCCAGACTCTTCAAACGTGCAAATGTTATTTAAGGGACATCCATCATTATCAATTTCTTGTGCTTCATTCCAGGCAAAACTCCCTTCTTGAAATGAATCAACAGAAGGAACAGCCATCTGCGAGATAAATTCCTTGTCCCTTGACTTCATGTTGGCAATGAAAGCTCGAAAGTAAGATGAAACGTTATTTTCGATTGGAATAAAAGGGGAAATACCCTGTTCTACAAATTATAATATAAGGGGAACCCCTCGATGAAACCTCTACGAAAACAAAGCCCGTGTTATTTGGCCAAGCAGGTGGTAAGAGGTCAGCAGTTTCTCTCTTTAAAAAGTTCCCTATATTTGTGAAATGAAATATCCAAATCGAGGCAAACTCCTCCAAAAGTATCCCTTTTATGCACAGAGTACGGACAAATTCGCGGAACGAAACTGATATTTTAAGATCAAGGGTGATATCGATCGATGTGAAAACACAGGAAGGGAATTTCCCTTTCAAAATATAAGACAGGCAAATTTTGTTCAACGCCTCGAGATTTTAATCGTGTTTTTTTTTTCACATTGCAAATACCTTGTGTGATTAACAACAAGATGCTCTCTTCAAATATGTAATCGAGAGCCACATAATTTATCACAAGAGAACAATTTCTCTTGTCCGCTCAATATCAAATTTGTTTTAATACAGACTCCAATGAGCAGGATGTGACTCATGTTGGAAAACTCACCGCACCACCCTCTCCTCCCATGACAAAAGACTTTTCAGAAAGCAACCCCCCTTCTCCCCTTGTCTCACTCAAGGGAACAACTTGTTCAGCGTTGATCTAGAACTCTGTACCGTTTGAGATGCTTGGCATATTTCGCATTTGATAACTTGACGTTTTGACATTGAATTGACAACCAAACTGTTATGAAAACAAGTAGAGTAAACGCTCCAGTGGTGAGATTTGTTGTTGGCCTCCAAAGGTTAAGGGAATTTTCCCTTTTTCAAAATCATGCAAAAGCCATGCGCCAGGGAAATTTGACTGAAATTCTAAAGGCTCAAAATAAAAGTCAAAATCGGACTTGAAAGGAAAGTAACAAACAAATGCAACAAAACGAAAAAACGGCATACTAAAAAAAAGAAACAAAACTATTAATTTTATAGCAAAAAATGACGATTTAGTTTCGAAAGTGAAATTTGCATGTGAAATGAAATTCTTTTCAGAAGGGGTTTTTCCCTTCTCATTTACTGGGTGACACTTGAAAGCCCCCGCGCTCATCATAGGTGCTTGCCGCTTTAGATAAACTTAGAAAAAGTATAATTTTGCTTCCGAAGATTCACTACCCTACAAAACACGCGAATTCCGAATTATATTCTCAACTATCTCGTTTTATTATTATTTTGTAACACCGAGGTATTCAAATTTTTCGCATTGTTTAATAATTAGTGATGTTGGTCGGCATTTCAGTTCAAAAGGGACTTTTCCCTTCGCGAAGTTGGCGCGGTTCACCCGTTCTGTAGGAAATCGCTCGAATGGTAAAATCAGGTGATTGATAATTTATCCGAACACGTTTCTAGAAACGGTCAGGTTAGAAATTGAATCACGCGAACTATATTTTTGTGTTTAAACAATAGGAGTCTAAAAATGTGACGAGCTATAGATGACGCAATCAAAAGCCTCCGAAAAAATATTTCTGCGAATTTCCGTTTTTTCATCAAGAGATTTATTGCTCAGACTTTTTCATCATGGAATGATGAAAAGTTCACGATTTAAAGTTTTCAGAGATGATTTTTACCCTGCTCAAGTTGTTACGTGCTTCACAAAAATCCTGAGTGTGCTCGAAAGGAAACTATTTAGGGGATTCCCCGTTTCAGGAGTCTGGGAGGGTGACATCTGTCAAAATACTGAAATTCGATTGGATGAAGATTAGTGACCCCCTGCGTCGAGCCGAATAATATCCACACTCGTAGCGATCTCGTACAATCAGGTGTTTTATTTGGGCTTACCAGTTAGTTAGGATGAATTGTGAAGAACTCTTCCCTGATATTTCGCCCATGGACGAAATGTTGGAAAGGGATTTTACTGGCAACGTTTGCAGTTCCAATTGGTCTCAGAGCCATCGTTTGGAAGACCTTGTCAGCGATGAAATGGAGAGTCTATTCTTGGAGACAAGACTGAACCTAGACGGGTTGGACAATACGTTCACCATTAGCAGTGTGCCTTCAAGTCCACAGAGTTTTCAAGACTACCACGAACATTTTACTGACGATGAGTTAATGAAGTTGTCTATAAGGGATCTTAATCGGCGGTTGAAATCGCTACCGAAAACGGAGGTTCACAAGATCAGAAAGCGAAGAAGGAGTTTGAAAAACCGAGGCTATGCCACGAGTTGTCGACAGAGGCGAACAGCATTAAAAGAAAACCTTGAAACACAAAACCAACGCTTGAAAGCACAGCTACGTGAGGCGAAAGAAAGCCTTTGTAACGCAGTCAGAGACAGAGAAATGTACAAGAAGAAATTCGAACAACTGAACAAGGTTTTTAGTGGATACACGCAAACCGCGTCTTCCTGAGGAAACAGGATTTAAAAATGTGAATATTTAGTTCTAATTAGCTGTGTTGATCTGGGCTGACACAGGCTGAAAGACTGAGTGACTGAGCGTGCCAAGCTCCGGCTGGCAAAGTACAGTGAATTCAAATTTCACTCACAGGAAGGGACGACTGTTCATTTACAATTTCAATGTTCGTGTACTTGAAAACGATTTGCCCAATTACACTACAATTATACACATCGGAGTCTTGAGTTTCATGACCGGGCGAGGTAGATACATTAATCTTAGTCGTGTTGTATGTGTATGTACAACTTTCATGTATTCTACACATTATTAAGTTGTGTACGCCAGCCGAAATTTCACTGCGTATTTCATTGAACGACTAGTTTTCTATTTCTGTCTATTTCTCAATCCAGATTTCTGTATAAATCTGTATCGATCTGCACTGTCCAAATTAAAGCCAGTAAGTTTTTTGTGCTGTTAAAATGTTTTGTACAGCGCCAGGACAGTGTTCTCAGTGTTTTCCTAGGCATGTGATGTTCTGCGATATAATTGATGTTTTGTCACATTCATGTAATTCATAGTTTTACGAAAATGTTGTTCACAGGTTGTCTCTGTCAAAGTGAGTTTATATGCAGGGCAACTCGACTGACAAAGTTATTTAAATTAATTGCTATTACTTTAAATCTATGAGCGAAATTGTACAAAATATCACGCCAAACAAATAGAATTATGTATATCGAGATTACATTTTGAAAAGCATATACGTGTTGTTATGTTGGAACATTGTGTGGGTGTGTTATTACCTTGCGAATGCATCGACATTGTATCAGTGACTCGTGACTATATATCCGTTTCACTAAATATTGTGTTGCTTACACCGATCCAGAAGAAAAGCTACCCAGAGTCTGGTAGTATTAAGCGCAAAATTTTCTCTTTAACTTTGTCAAGACTTAAGTAATGGGAGATGGCATAATTTCAAGTCAATATAATAGATAAGATTCAGTAGCCAGGGTGCCTCATTCGTAGAACGTTGAAAGGCAGTTGAAAACATGCAGAGCGACTTTCACAGGTTTCATTAATGCCTTCCGGAAGGAATCACAGTGGAATAGTTCCTTACAATCAACGCCAGTGATATGAAAACCTATAGGCACACCACTCCTCAAAGCGACTCACACGAGGTTTTCATGGAAATCGGCCTCATTTCGTGGAATTAATTCATGAATGCCAGTGAAATGACGCATAAACGAAAATACCGAGTACACGAAAATCCGATTTTCGCGCAGTTGTGAAAATTGAAGTACTTTTTTCAAACCGTTATCACTGGAAGTACTGGACTTTGGTCTTCAACATTAATAGTGGCAGCTAAAGGCTGGTTTTCACTAGAGCATAAGCACAAGCACAAGCATAAGCATAAGCACAAGTGAAAACAGCCGTGACAT
>OMLO01003694.1_pt1 | contig 12643 bp, 13 predicted proteins | sample 1674811 | NCBI WGS metagenome assembly OMLO01 (sample SAMN06265003, study PRJEB25207) | coral metagenome | isolation source: Coral host | place: Mexico:La Bocana,Puerto Morelos, Mexico | collected 2008-11-13
ACGAGATGGAAAAGTTTCACAATGGGAAAAAGTAAACAGCCGATTTGTTTGATGTGGAGCGCCTGTCAGTGGTTATTCGTGCTAGTGGCCCGCCCATGCGAAGCAGAAGCTTGAGCAGAGAAGCCTCTTGGCACCGATGACTCAAGAATTTCAATATGACACATTCGGGTTTGATAACGAACTTTTGCCAAAAAGATTCCAAAAAACACGTCTCAGTTGCATGGGTTGTCACCGCAGCATTTCCAGTCTGGTGTTCAAGCTGCCTGAACTCGTAAAGGCCGCCGCACTGTGCAGAGATTTGCAAATTGGTACTATAGCCTCTATATTCTTCAATTGAGGATGGCTCTGCCAAACCTTGCGGTTGATGTGCAGAGGCTGCACTTTCGTTCTTTCGCTGGCCAGGGCTGAGGATGTATTCCGACTTCTCCTGGCTGGGTGCTCCGCTTTCTTCTGGAAGCGTGCCTATCATGGGCAGTGTGATAATTTGCGCTTTTGGATACCTTTGAGCAGTTTTGGCGCAAAAAAGACAGGAAACACATGGAGACACGTATTGTTGTGACGGGCTTGTCAGGTGCCAGCTGGTGGATATAAGATCGACACCTTCCTGGTGGCCCACAATGTGTTTCTCTGTGCAGGGCTGCGCCCAGCCAATTGCACATCCTGCGATATGTTTGAAAAGAAAGATGCAACGGGAACTCATACAATGCAGCGCAAAAGTTATTGCTGCGATTTGAGGCGCGCTATCAGCCGTGATGTTTGTCGGCTGCACTGTGGAGATGTTCCGCCGAGTGCGCAGTGACGGAGTGGAATGGCTGCTTGAACCTCAGGGCCACAGGGTTTACATCTTCAGACATGCAGCGACTCAACTATATAATTAGTTGCGTGTGGGGAACAAACTCATTAGCGCGATATTCCGAGGCTTTGCGAAAAGAGCGGCAGCCCAGCTTCAGGCTGCTTTCCGAGTGGGACGGATTTTTCCACGAGTGCTGCCGGGTAGAGACGTTGAGTGTTGGATGAAATTCTGGGCTCCCAAGGCCGGCTCTACTTTTGGAGCTATTGCTTTTACGCTGCAATCTCAGAACAGGCCATTCAAGCACAGAGTTGGCTCGACCAGTTGAAACACTGAATCACAGAACGAGATGAGGTGAGGAAATTATCGAAGGAAGTTTAGAAGTCTAACTGCCGATGATATGGACAGTTGTTAAAAAGCAGAGTAGAGAAGTCAAGTCAGCAGAAAGAAGGTCAACACGCGAGTAGAGTCAGCAGAAAGATCAACATGCGAGTAGAGTCACTAGAAAGAAGATCAACGCGTGCCAAATGTGAGGAAAGTCGCGGGCCGCCGTGTTTTCTCAATGGTTCGTGGTTGCTGATGTTCGAAAAGTAGCCTCGCTAAAGCGGCGGGTGCGGAGGTGAAGTTCAAGCTCTGCACATTGTAAATGACGTTTCATGTGTGACGGGGATCAAGCATGCGAGTCGGTTTGCGTGGCAGGCGCATGATTTGGTGACGTTGGAGGGTGACTTCTGTTGCTCCGCGCCGGGTAAATGAGTAATACTGGAGTGGTACTGTGTAGTACGGAGTAGTACTGGAGTAGTACTTTGTAGTACGGAATACAGGAGTAGTACTTTGTAGTACGGAGTAGTTCTTTGTGGTACAGAGTAGTACTTTGTAGTACGGAGTAGTACTTTGTGGTACAGAGTAGTAGTGGAATAGAACTTTGTAGTACATGGTGATTCTTTGTAGTACAGAGTAGTGCTGGAGTAGTCCTTTGAAATACAGAGTGGTGCTGGAGTAGTTCATTGTAGTTCGGAGTAGTTACTGGAGTAGTACTTTGCAGCCGTGTGTGGTTCAGGCATTGTGCAAGTTTCTAGTAGTTCCCCCAGGTATGGAAAATACAGGTGGTCCCAGACAATGGGGGACCACAACAACCGGGACATGGCCCAAAAAGAAGCCCAGACAGTAGATCAGTACAGAACACACCAATACTCAAACAAAGACAGGGAGAAGTGAAGAAAGAGAAGCGAAAGATGAAAACATACCACCGCAACAGCTGGAAGCAGCAATGAATGTTGCAATCACAAGTGAGATCAAGAGCAAGATTCACGACATAGTGGAAGACACCAGAGACCTCAAAGATCAGATGAAAAGATCGCGCAACCAGCTGGCATACTCACTTTACCAAGAGGCAGACAAACAACGTGCAGAGGCAGCAGGCAAGATTATGGTGAAAAATTGGTGGCAATTCGCGGAGGCGGATGACAACCATGACCTTCTCATTGAGCACAGGGAGAACATCATTCACTGGGCTGCCAAAGAAGCAGGCATCAACCCCAAAGACATTGGCAAATTCCGCTATGAACGCCGACAAGGAAGAACAATGTCCCCATTTACTATGCATGTTGGCTCCCACCACGGCAAACAGAAGATGATGGAATGGTACACCCTAAACTTTCACAAGAAGGGCATGGCAGAATGGCCCAATGAAAAATCGAAACATTTGACCAATGGCAACAACAAACCAGAAGGGAATGGACAACTGAAGTTTGAACCTTGCATTGCGGCCTTTGACCGCATGCAAACAGAACCGCTCAAGGCAATGATGGCAACAATCACAAAGCTGAACCCCGGCCTCAAATGGAAGCATTCGTGGAAACACCTCACACTACAAGCCCAAGACAGTGAAGAATACATCGCAAGGTTAGCCCTCGCCCACTTGGAAGGCATTGCAAAAATCTACATCGACCAACAACACTTCGCAGCAAGGTAGTTCGAGGATGAGTTCAACACAGCATTGGGCGCCATCATGACCAGGAAGACGATTGGGAACGAAGGCAAGAACAAGACTAAAGGGAGAGAAGGAGTACTGACACCGGAAGACTTCCTGAAAGCAGTAGGCCTACGAAATGAAGGAAAAGGCTCATGCTTCAAAGTGTCTACTCGCACAATGAAAACTAAAGTGCCTTTTGCGTTTACCATAGCCCAAGCAGAGTTTACTACCAAATACGCAGAGCACTTGACCAGGATCGCGAAGCGCGTCCTGCAACCTGACATGATCCTATAGGAACTTTGCCTTCCGGCACACCAGCGGGAAAATAGAAACCAGACACAGTGCGCGCCAGTTATACGCAGAAACTCACAAGAACAAATAAAAACTGTTGCAGCTAATGCGACTTACAGTCGCAAGTCTCGTCACCAAATGTGTCGTCACCAAATGGATGGTCACCGAATGTCAGCACGGATGGAATTGCCTTCGGCTTTTCCCTCTGTTGCTCCCACAAAAGTTTGGGAACATAAGAGCCATCGCCAACAAATTTGTTTTGCACAGCCTAGCTACGGCCGGAGTTACGCCCACCTTTAAAGGGACGGCGCGTGAACCAAAAGAGCTTAGAACCCAAGGGTACCCACTCCAAACGTAATCATAGACGTGGCAAACGCTCTAGTATACAAAAACTAATCCACAAATGTAATAGATGTCAAAAAAAGTTGCCCGCAGCAGAGAATTCAGGCGAGTGAGGTCGTGCTGGAAGGCTTTAGCCAGGCGCCCAGCTTTACTTTCATTGGCTCAAGAACGAAATCTTTGCTGAAACGGATACTTTAGACGTTGTGGATACAGATAAACAAGAAGAACTAGCAGTCAACTAGTTAAACAGTTAGTCACTTAACTAGTTAGTCAGTCAGTCAGCTAAATAATTAGCTAGTGAGTCAATCAATCAGCTAGTCAATTAGTCAGTTAGTCAATGTCAATCAAACAGTCAGTCAATCAATCAATCCATCAGTCAATCAATCAATCACTCAGTCAATCAATCAAACAATCAATCAAATAAAACAGTCACTCAATCAACCAAACAATCAACCAATCAATCACTCAGTCAGTCAGTTAGTTAGTTAGTTAGTCAGTTGACTACTTCGTCAGTTAGTCAGTTAGCTAGTTCGTCAATTAGTCAACTAGCTAGCTAGTCAGTCAGGAAGTCAATTCGTCGGTTAGTCAGGTAATCCATCAATCAATTAGTCAGTGAGTAGTTAGTCAGTTAGGCAGGTACGTTAGTCAGTTAGCTTCTTAGTCATTAACTAGTTAGTGAGTCATTCAATTCATCAATTAATCCATTAGTCAGTTCCCCAGTTAGTCAGTTAATCAATGAGTCCGTTGGTCAATTCGTCAGTTAGTCACTTCGTGAGCTAGCTAGTTTGTCAATCGGTCAGTCAATTGGTCAGTCGTCCAGCTAGACAGTTGACAGGTTGTCAATGTTTTTGCTTTGTCATCCGTGACCCACAACAACCAATCTTTCCTATACGTTTCCTATTCTTGAAACTTCCGCCACCGTGCGGTACTACGGGTTTGAGTTATTGGACTCAGTCTTGGTCGTGCTTCGGGGCTCCAAGCAACTCAGCTCAAAAGACACCAGTTTCAGCACCGATGAAGACGGTGCGTCTGGTTTAATACAGCTTAATGACTCATGATGACTGTGGGAAGTGGAAACTGCGATGAAAATGGTTGTGCTCGAATGGTGCCACGTGCGGTTGCCTCGTTGCGGGGCAGTGGGTTTGAACGTTGATTTGGTGCAGACTTCGACATTTTTGGCTTCACATCTACCACCAGTGCACACCAGTGTTCCAGTCGGAATCCTGGTATAGAGCTCGCTGCTTGTGCAGCGCATACAGAAGAGGCCTCGTGAGTTTCGAGACGCGGCCCCAGGTGATGATCTGGTTGTGGCTACAGACGTGCGTGAGCTTGCAATTCGTAGGTCAGGATCTTGTTGCCGATGCTATTGGCTCTCTTCAAAGTTGTTATTGTGATGGTTGCGAGAGGCCTGCTTTGGTACAGCTTTGTTCATATCGTAAAAATGTACTGCTACTATGATTTTTGATTTTATTTTGAAATGACGCAACGCCGCACGGAAGGCCTTGCAGATGCCAACGACAGAAACTTAGAACGCCAAGGTGCCATGAAATTCAAAGATACTGAACGTTCGGCGTCTCTTTGCGCCCCTGAGGCCGTGGAAGAAGTGGGTCGCACGTTTGCAAATCCTGCAATTTGCATCTAGTGTTCCCTTTGCCTTGGTAATTTCTCCGAAGATCAAGGAAGGGAGACGTGCTATTCAAGCCTTTTGAGATTGTTTCATTGGGGTTCCTCCAAGGATGCCCCATTTGGCGACCAGTGTGCCGGTCACGTGCCATGTGGGCACCTGCCTCAGAGCAACTCATGGATTTTGGTCAACAAAGCTGTATGTTTTTCTGAGGTAAACTTTGCTTTTCAACCTCCCCCTTCTTCTTTTCGTTGGCGCGCAAAAAGTTCAGGAGAGATCCAGTGGGGATGATGGGGGGGATCAAGAGGTTTTTAAGAAGACTCTTGAGGAGCGTGATGCTGGGTGCTTGCGTGGCGAAAAGGCTGCATGGCCCAAGTGCCGCCATCAAACAGGCGTGCTTTCTGATGCAAAAGTTTCAAGCAGCTGCGCGGCCATGGATGTGATGAATGTGTTTGTGCCGGGGCTATCCCTCTCAATCAAGCTGCTGCCATTTATTGACGCACTTGGTGCATTCGGCGCAGACGGTTTGTCCCCATATGTCGATGAGGCCAGGTAGCGATTTTTCTTGCGAGTTTGTTCAATGTGCGCAGGTCATATTGCCAATTTTTTGTTTTCAAGGGTGGGGTTTCAGCCCAGATGATTGTGCCAGCTTTTGGGATAGGCTTGCTGTTCTGCCAGGAACAGTTCTTACAGGACGCTGACAATCAGGAAGGCTTCCACCGCGAGACGGTCAATGCTGTGGCAGTGGTTCACGCAGAGGTTCGGGCGCCCTTTTGTAACAGTGTGCATGGCAGTCACGAACGCTTCACTAGTAGCTGGCTACAGGCCCGGAAGGCGGAAAGACAAATTGGTGGAATCTTGGAGGCGTGTTCGAGTGTCCGGGTGCTGCTTGAAACATTTTGGCAGATGTTTGATTTTGTTTTTTCCTGACGCCACCGGTCATGAATTTTTATGACTGCAAAGGCCTTTGTGGAGCATTTGCTTGGTGCTGTGATACCGCGGTGTCGCAAATGGATGAGATACAGATTTGAGGCGGGGCCCTAGTGAATCCCCTGCAGCTGTTCTAATCCTATCGCGAGTTATGCTGTTCTGATTCGATGTTTCATATCTGGTGTGTTATCCTTACCTGCTTTGGTCCGCATGTTTTATTTTTGTTTTCCTGTTTGACTCATTGTGTGTCACCTTCTCAATGTTGTTTTATTTCTTGATCGTCCCGAGAAGGAACTTGTTGAACCAATTCTGAAGTAGCAAAGGGGCAAAGGATTTGACGATTTGAGATGTTGTTCGCATCAGCATGGTTTCCAAACAGTTGTTCGCCACAATGGTTTGCTGCCATTAGGAAACAAACCATATCCAGGTGTTTCTGATGGCACAGAATTTTGCTGCGATAGATGAATGGAATTTATCGGGTTCAGTCATTGATGGCATGCCAACATGTCCATACGGCTTTCCGATTTTTCAAATAAAAGACAATAAGAATGCTGCAAGGTCTCACCCAATCAGCCACCCGTATAAGCCGAAATGTAAAATGTTTGGGCTGTGACAATCATTGTCATCCTGAGCTCTTTGCCCTCTCTGGGGTACCAGAAGCATCGCAGGCAGCGTCTACAGCTGAATGGCCGTCACTGTGATCCGGAAGATATGCCTTTGGGAGACGCGTTTTTTGGATCTTTTTGGCAAAAGTTCGCTGTTAAGCCCGAATGTGTCATATTGAATTTCTGGAGTCATCAGTGCCAAGAGGCTTCTCTGCTCAAGCTTCTGCTTCGCATGGGCGGGCCACTATGTGCCATTTGTCAGCTCCACGTGGTTAGACGCAATGCATTTTGTTGGATATTGTCGCATGGGCTGATGGAGTTTTGTTTTCCCTTTTCTGTTTTCCACGATTTGCGCCAATCGACCCAAGTTACCCATTTATAAATAAGGCTATTTATTTTAGGACATATATATTTTTTTTCCATGTATAACGATCATTAGGGGCCCTCCGAGTCATTGTGGATTTTTTTTCGCCAGTGCGCCCAGTTGGGTGTTTCATGCAGATCCATCCAAGAAAAACCTGTTTGCTTGTGGCGTTGTAAGGGAATAAACAACCAACCTTTACCACGAAGCATTGGCTGTTAGCTCGGTAGGTTGTTCCATGTTGAAGCATCCGAAATTCCATTCTCTTGGGTTTATCTCATGAACAAGTAATAAGTAAATCATCCAGATACAGGTGGAGCTTTCATCCATGGTTGACATGCATATTGTTTGAACAACAAAACACCTTGTTTTCCTACAAAGTAGCGGGTGGTCATGGGCCATCCTGACAATGGTGGACGTGTCGAACAACAACTCCACTTGGTTCTTGGCATTATTTGTTGAACACAAATCAGGCAAACAAAATACCAAACAATATAAACAAAATATGAACACAACAAATCATGAAGCAGATTCTGAACAGAACGCATCCACTTGAGAAGAGTTCAAAACATTTGTGATTTACAATGTGTGTTTCAATTTCAATAAAATGAGGCAGTAAAACACAATGCGTAAAGCAGCAAACCATGGTGTTGAGTCAAGATGTTGCTGTTATGACCCGAGTTACTAACAGTTATATTCGGGCCATTTATAGGAGTTCGTTTTCCTCCATTTACAACGATCGGTTCGGGGCCAAAACAAAGGCTGGCGGACAGATGTCATGAACTAGGCGCGGGGCTCGGCTTCAACCCCATATAGCTACCTGTAAGTTAAATAATTCTTTCAGAAACCCATAGGATCCATGGGACTGGCATATTTACCTACATTACCATAAAAATCAAGCAAAAATGTAGGGAAATATACCAGTCCCATGGATCCTATGGGATATGAAGGCGTTTTGGGAATCTTTGGTACCCCTTGGATTCCTATTGATTGGAGTGGTCGGTGGTAAGGGTGGTATGGATGCCATTGGATGGGGCCCCGAACAATGAGTGAATGGTCAAGAATCAGTTCCACATCTTGGATATTACACGCAATATTTAGAATCTTTTAAGCCAAGAATTCAATATACATAACTATATACATAATGTGTATTTATATTTGCATTTACATATAGAAGATATATATATATATATGGTACTATCTTCCATATATATATATAGCTATATATACATACATTTGCACAGGAAATGGCTTTGCAGAAGTCATCAATTTTGGTGGGATGGTGGCCGTTTTTCATACATGGATTAGACCATTCTACCAAGAGTTACAGTGTTGAACATAAATTACGTAGTTTCTCCCACACAAGAAAACATTTGCTGTATTGGATACAGCCTTGAATTTTAGCAAAGCCCCTGAACTTGACGTAGTTTTCCAACCCCATACGGGGGCCAATCACCGAAACTCAGAATGGTTTCATGGAACCTAAATTTTACCTATGCATTTTCCAGAGGTGATTGATTGCACATCCCTTGCTCATCAAACTGAGAATCTGACGATTGATGCCTACTGGGATGTCCATGGTACTTAGTTGCTGGGTTATAACCCCTATATAAGTAGGTTATTTTCGTCCCTTAAGTAGATTATAAACCAACTTACAAACTAGTTACTAACTTCCATGGACACCCCAGCAGGGAACCGCCATGTTTGCTCTCAGTTAAAATGTGGTTTCGAAAACTTCCAAGTCGTCGATGTTTTTTCGTCACAAGTACGGTACCTTCGAGGATTGGTACAGGCCGACCTGGATGAGAGGTCAACTTGTGGAAAACGCCAGATCCACAAATACAGCTGCTTTTAAATGGAGGGTTATTTATTTTGTTTTGTTATATGTATTTATTCATTATATATATATATATACATATTTTGAATATAAACACAGTAGTGAATTCGTACTATTTCGTACTTGTTGCGGAAACATCAATTTGTAAGCCGTCCTCGGAGTCCCCTTCTCCAAGGGATTATGACTGATTATGTCGAATATATATATATATACATATCTATATATATGTATACATATACAGTATATGATATACAATACAATACCTGGTTGATATGCCTCGAATGGTTAAAATACTGACCTCAAACACCAGTCAAATCATCAGTGCAACACTACCAAGTTGCAACTTGTGTTTGCCAAAGTTGCCTTCCAGGTGGTGGTGCTGGAGCTCATATTCCAGACTACGAAATTGCTGAAGCTTTACATCGAAAGTACCTTGGTTTTATGGCAAGACGAGGGCAAGGGCGGAGTTGAAGTGTCCATGTTTTTTTTGGGGGGGATACACCTTTATGTAGTGGTCCTAAGGATTGGGTAGCCACTAGCTTGAAGTGATTTGTGAGGTCGTTGTCTTATCTTCCAGTTGTCTCTGACATGATGCCTATGGCTTGCATGCCTTCAGCATCACCATTGATCATATTGATTGAGGGACAATGCTCAGTACGGTATTTTCATATTGAATACTCCCGACACCCTGAATTCAATGGTGGGCCTATCGTAAACAGTATTAAACAATATTAGGACTCTTACATTCCTGTGGCAGTGGCCCTTCTTTTTGTCAACAGTTGAGGGCCCCCACGGCAATGGATTTGCTTCCGACTTGTTTACTTCCTGCCATGGTAAATCAGCTTTGACGGGACATGTGATGTTTCCGGTTCGATCCCCTCTTAAGTAAAGACCCGAGTCAGTTGAAGTATCTTCAGATGCTCTTCTTCGGGGTATACACTAAACAACCAGGGGTCCTTTTTCATTGCTCACTTATTGACATGTCTGCGGTGAAAAACTCCTGATCTTTGCTGATGTTTCTCAGCAGAGCAGTTGATGTTGTCTTTGGCATAGAACCGGTTGGGTTCTCGAGTTTGGATGTATACATGATCTGTAGATCTGTAGACGGTCCGTAAACAGTTCCACATGCATGGATGACATTGTGTTTTGTGACATAAGACTCATGGATCTGTGACATAGGACATATATGATGAGTCATAATATATAATGATATTATAGTTCTTTTAGCTTGACTATATTTATTGCTTTCAACATGTGTGTGAAGACTTCAACAGTACTTAGCCAGTGGAGCTTCACACGCAACGCGGTCGTCTTCGTCATTTGACCTTTTTGTGTCCAGGAAGTTTCCTTCCGATGTGATCTTGGACGCCCGGATGTGGCTTGGCAATATTGCAAACCTGACGGGAATCTAAGGGTACTCCCCCCCCAAATGCCATGGTTTTATTATATTATTAAGGGGTTATTAACAACCATGAACCCTTAATGATCCCTTAATACAAAAGGCCTTTTTTTTTTTTCGGCATTAAGGGGGTATTAGATTCCCATCACAAGACAAAGAACTATTTGTTTTTTTTTGGTTTGCTTTTTTGATGGCTATTGTAAGAATCAATTCCGGTTCTAATACAACCACTATACTTGCTTCGACCTTCTCGGAAATGCATCCAAATCACCAGGTGTAGATCCGAAAGATGAGGTTGTAGGGAATCTACGCGAATCTCAGTATCTATGTAAATGGCTTAATTGCAAAGTAGGCCCCTCCCAGTTGTGAATGGAGTTATAATCCCCACAAATGGCATTCTTAAACACAGGTATATAACTGGTGTTATAACTCATAAGTCATAATTGGAGTTATAATCTTACTTTGGCCACTGGTAGGGGGCCACTTTGTGGCTCCAATTAAGACTTGAAAAACCACACCAAAAATCGGATGCAAAGCCTTTGTTCACAGGAGTTTCTGGTCAAGATTCTGGCTGTTCAGCATTTGATGTTGTTTTATTTTGCGTAGAATCATGACACGATTTCGTTGGGGGGTATTCTCGAAACCATTCAGCAGGGGAGGTTCCGATGTGAAGCTACCCACTATCGGGGACCTCTGTTTGGGCCGCTGAAGCTTGAAAAGCTTCAGGTTTCCTGATCCTGATGCAGCTCTACTTACCAGGCATGAATGCTTGATGAAGATTGCAGCCAGAACCTCCATGCATTTGTGGTTTGTGGTTGATGTTTTAGTTGATGTTTTGGTTGATGTTTCGGTTGAATTAAGGGCGTGCCGGGTCATTGAACGTGAGATTGGTGGAGGTCTTTGAATTGCTGACATGTATGCACGGCTAAGAACAGCTAAGACAAAATACGATCAGGATGCGACTCTGCAAACAGTTAAGGCGTCAAAACACTTGAAAACCGAACCAAAATAGAAATGATATCCCTAACAGGGATTCGTTACGATAGATGATCGAAATCCTCCAAAAACAAGGTATAAACAATATTAGTGACTTAAATCCCTCTGGTAGACTAGACCTGATGGCTTTGGTTCCCTTTTCAGTTCTGTTTTTTTTTTTTTTCCGGTCCAGGCACTCGGGACGTCACCACCTCATCATCGCTCGGATTTGCCAACATAGGACTGAGCAGCGCCTTGGAGTTGTCCAACATACATGATGAACATGACGAACGGTAGAATTTACCTATAGTAATTTATCATAGAAATCAACCATTCATGTAGGTAAATATGACATGGATCCTATAATAGTAAATCGCTATGAAGCCACCAAATTTGGAAGAATATGTTTGTTTTTTTTCATTTTTTCATTTTCCAAGCATCAAAGTTGAGATTGTTGTGATTGTTGACCCCAAACACCAAGCCATTACACCTATCCACTGGTACCCCACACAAAAGTGGAACGTTCAAACGGTGTAAATGGATCCATTTTGGCAGATTCGGAGAGTCTCAAGTAACATTTCGCAGTTCTGTTTGCTATTAGTTTTTTGAGTGCTGCAAGATTACTATGCCCATTTCTTAAGCCATTTTGCAGTTGAGTTTCACTTCAACAGACTCCTAAATCTAGCGAAAGAAACCTTGACAAAATCCATCTAAATGGCAGCCGTTTAGAGCCATTTACTGTATAGCAGCTTCATACTGGCAGCAATTTATATAAGCATGGTTTGCCAAGCTTTCGAAATGCTGGCTGGAGTGTTGAATATATTGAATTTTTGAGATTTTTGTTGGAGAGATTCTTGTGCAAGACACAGATTTGAAGCTTGTGTTAGTGGGATAAAAGAGTCAACAAAAATCGCCTGATTTCTTACTTCAACAGTGTTTTTTTCCACCAAAAGAGCGCCCTGAAATTTGCTGGAGTTTGTAGACACAGCTTGTTTTAAGCAGCCACAAGATGGAGACACAGCACCCACATGGATGTTGATCATCAATCAAGGCTTCTGCTAGGATGTATCAGGGAAGTGCATTGATTTTGTAACTGGGCTGATAGCACACTTACAGTAGATCCCATAGGATCCATGTATGGTAGAATATGTTTACCTACATTTGGTTGATTTGTTTAATGCTCCTAGCACTATGTATACCAGTCCGACAGATCCCAAAAAGGTATTGTCAGTTACATTCCATGCTACAACTTCCTTACAAGTTGGGCCCCGGATCCAGTTATAAGTGAAGTTATAAATTATAACCCCTTTTTTTGCGGGGCAAGTTACCCAAGTTACCCATTTATAAAGCCTACTTGTAACGAGTAGGGCTCCACCTTGTAGGAAAATCAGGTAGTGTTGCGATGTTTTACTGACAGTATATATACTATACGTATACATCTGTATTTTTTTCGACAAAAAAATCCATCCATTTTTTTTGGCAGGAATTTCCGATGGTGGTTGCAAGACGCAAAG
>OMLO01003695.1_pt1 | contig 12642 bp, 9 predicted proteins | sample 1674811 | NCBI WGS metagenome assembly OMLO01 (sample SAMN06265003, study PRJEB25207) | coral metagenome | isolation source: Coral host | place: Mexico:La Bocana,Puerto Morelos, Mexico | collected 2008-11-13
ATGAATTTGAACTTCGTTAAATGCAGCCAAGAGAGATTGAGTAAAAAGCACTCAAGAGACTATGCACAGAATTAATAACATACTGTTATAAATCAATTAGATTGAAATTGCTAACAGTCGAAACTTAAGTCTTCCAAACTCAGCAAATTTTTGTTTTTAACAACTTTGATTACAGGCTCCATTGACCAGTCAGGGGCAATCGTCTCCTCAGAATGCAACTGGAACAAAGCAAGGTGTTCAGCCGCAAGGCTCTCCAGTGAAAAGTCTCCAGCAGCAAGCTGTGCAGCGATCAACACAACATGCAAGCACCCACAGAAAATTGGCTGTGACTGGGAATGCCCCTGACTTCGGTAAGAAACTCCATGAAGCATTTCAAACCTCACAGTCTTACCAAGCAGAGCCTGCATATCAATCTGGTTACAGTCCAGAATCACAGTATGACCAACACCAGCCTCAGAATCAGCAGCAACAGCAGTATTATCCACAGGAGGAACATTATGAGCAAGAGCAAAATTACGGGTCAGAAATGTATGGGCATCAGCAAGGTTACACATCTGACCCCTATCAACAGGGGTACTCCCAACAGTATGGTCAAGATAGCCAATATGGCTATGGACAATTTGCACAAGACCCCAACCAGGGGTACTCCCACGGGTACACGAATGAAAATCAGTACCCCGACGCCTACTACGACAGGGATCCAAACATGGGATACCAACAGCACTACAGTCATGGCATGGAGAGTCCCTATCAGCAACGGCAGGAGTGGTACGAAGATTCCAGCAACTACTATGGGAGGGAGGGTTACTACCAGTGAACTGCACTGTGAATCGTGAACAGCGAAGTGGAGGAATTTTGACATTGAATTTGCATTTGATAGCTACCAATTTAATTGCAGACAAAGTGGCTTTGTTCGAATTTGGAGAACCCAATTGTACAATAGACAAGAATTTCTTCAATTTTCACTTTTTGTATTTATTTTGGCATGATTCGTTTTTCAATTATGCAAAGTGCATGTAACATAGGATAAAAAAGAGGTGTCCAAATACGGCTTAGAAATTATTCATGTATAGAATCAAAGTCGCCGACGGGCCAATCAATGCAGTGCGCTCGTCATTAAGCGAGTAGTAAGCCTGCAAAAAGGTAAGGTCAACTAGGACGAAACTTCTGATTGTGTTTATTATGTAAGACCTTCTCTTTGGCCCGAGTACGGAATGGATTGGGGTTGCAAACATTGAATCACGATAGCACTTAATCAACTGATCAAAACCTTCGCACCAATTGCCTTTTGTCTCTTCCTTGTGATATGAGGGAGTTTTACAATTTTGAAAAAAAGTTAGATAACTGGGCCGTTCAAACTACACAGCGATTTTGTAGAGCGGTTTTCAATAGTAATCGTATGTTAGTTTTGGGTTGGCAGAGTGCCACATTTCTCCATTCGTAGCACCAAGTTGTTGTGTATTTTAGCAGTCAATCGAAAGGATTTATGCGCGTCGGGTTTTCCCGTGCTTGGCACTGGTTGCATATTTCAGATGAGACTGCTTATTGCATTGGTCTCTTGTATTGTTTGCGTTTGTTGTGATTGGCCAATTAGGGTGGCTTTGGTTACGGTTTTACCAGAGTCGGTTAACAGAGAACCGCTCTATTAACTTCGCAATAATAGACCGCTGTTAAGTGCTGCAAATATTTAGCATAGGATCAATGACATCCGAGAATTTTGTAACTGCATGAAAGGACTGTTCATAGTTTCCTTGATGTGACTGATAATAAAGCTGTCAAGCTTCTTTGTTGCTGTTTCAGGGTTCCATAGCAATGCAATAATACTTTTTGGGAACCGATTGGGTCGAACGATCGTTTAGGAAAGTAGTCGTCGTAATAAGGTTTGAATCAATAGTCGCACCTGTTCTGGGATCACGTCAAGTTGCGACAAACGTGATTAGCGGCTCATTCATTTTGAACCTTGTTGTAGATAGGAAGTATAGTGTAACGCAGATGTATAATGACTGGCCCTCTAGTTTCGAATAATTTATAGTAGGACGGGTTCTATATGTAGAGAAGCTACAAAATATGCAAACAGTTGAAATACTGCCTCTTGTTCAATTCTATCAAATGTCTTTGTAAAAATAAAATTTTGTATTTCGACGATGACTGAACTCACCAATTATTGATCGACTTTAGACTGCGCACAAAATCACACTTCATAAACGGTCATAAACATACCAAGCCAAGAAATCTTACCCCCTCTTCCCTCCCCGGCAAGCAATATTTTGAATATGAAAAAAACGAATAAAACTTTGACTTAAGACAAGATAAAAAAGTGTGGGATAGGGATAGGCGAGGGGTGTTTCGCTGTTAGCTCCACAGACAAGCCTATTTTAGCGGAAAACCTTTCATCTACCTAATTCCTTCAAAGCGTTTCGGAAAAAAAATCTCTCACTACGCGCTATCCTGTCACGTGTATGCGTGCTCGCGAGTGTCAAACAGCGTGCCTGATTGACAGTACACTGAGAGTGCCGGAGATTTCGGTGAACATAAGACAGGGCTGCTTCATGCAGTCTAGTCGTGTTTCTTTTTAATCTTTTTTATTACTAAACTACTTATTATCTCTGAATATTTCTTAACATTCAACTATTCAGTTTAAACATCAAAACTTCTGATTTACCGGAAAATTGCAAGACCGCTTTACTAATTTGATAATCAAGAACATTTCTGGATGGCCTCTTTACGACCAAGACATTAAAACAAGCTATCAGCTTCTAAAAGCGAGGTTTTCGTATTCCTTCTGTGTTGTCAATAACTGGAATAAAATACTTTCAAAATAAGCAGTTGCTTGATCATTGTTTTTCGACTTTGTTCATAGTCGGAGACTTAAGGGCTAATAGCGAAATTTCAACAGGAAAGTGCAACTAAGTGCAAAATGCACCATTTTTTCTTCTCGCCTGATCAATAAAAGGTGAGCATCACACTGAGAAAAGAAGCTTAATATAATCGCAAAACATCGTCTTCTTAGATGGAAAACGAGCTTGCCAAGTGGACGCGCCTCAAACTATTTTCGTTCAGCGACAACGCTGTTTTGGGGGCTTTTCGTTATCTTTCATAAAGGAGAGCATGTCTTGTACACGTAATATACACGTGTGAATCTCCTGAGAAGTTCTCAAAACAATGTCTTTGGAAATCACTACTAAATTGTGTGTGCTATTTCATAACTCAAGTCAAAAAATCGATGGCGATCCAGTAACTTTGCATGGTTTACCCTAAGCCGTATCCCTGACACTGAATAGCTTGGAGAAGCTTTCTCTTTAAGATTTTCTTTGATGGGTACAACGGAATGCTCATCCGCTGACCACACGTGGTTGCCATGGGTAACGCTTTGGTATTTCCACTGATGACGTCCACCGTGATATTGAGGTCTGGAGGACAGAAGAGAAAAAGGATCGTTTTCATTGTTTTTGTATCAAACGAGTGGGCTTTTTTTCTGGTTTAATGTCACCAACTGACGTGTCCACTAATCAGTCTTGCTTTCACTAAAAATTAATTTCCGAGTCGGAGATCTTATCGAGCCTGGAATTACGTCCGTCGGTAATATGACATTAACTGATGACGACATGCTTCAAGATATGTGAGTTCTCAGCGGACACGTTAGCAGGTACGGCGACAGTCGGCATAACCATACACCACATTACTAAGCAACCACTGACAGAAACGGAAGGCTCATCCAGAGAAATTACAAGGGAAAAAGTAGCAGACTGTTACACTCATAGTAAAGCCATGAAATACTGAATGGTACCTTGGTCAGGATCCCTTCTGTCTGACAGAGCTGGAAGAACTGCACTCCCTGTACAGAAGTACAACAACTGCTGTCTTTGAAGGGGAGTCATCTTCTGTACAATGGACCAGAACCACCTGGTAATGTCAACAGAACGAAGATATAGGTGAGTAATCAAGTAAGTGAAGGCCGTAGAGAGGGTTCTATAACTATCCAACTCAAGCTAAAGTAGCAGTTTACAGGACAATGGTCAGCTGACAACACAACGTTTAAAAACACTTGAAGAAAGTTCTAACCAATCCAAAATTCAAGGAATTCTTCAGCTTGAAATGACGTTTTCACTTACCGTTTGAATCTGTCGAGTATATCAGTTGAACATCCATTACTGTTGCTGAATGTGATGACGGAACGAAGACGGTTGATGTCCACATCTGTTGTACCACCTGACAGCAACAACTGGAAGTCCTAAGCAAAATGTGAAAATGGAAAAAAATAATTTGCGTGACTTTCACCAAACAACCTTTATCTTAAGTTTCAGGGGGTCAAGTATGCTACATTTCATGCAGTGAACACGAAGTCAATATAGACTATGGTCGTACTCACCTCTGGTGTAAGAGATGACAAGAGTTCTGATGGAATGACGTCATGCAGTCCGTTTCTCATGGCTCGCAGTTCACTTTCTACACAGCCGATCATTACTTTGGTGGCATATAACCTGGACAAAAAAATAATAATTATAATAATAATTATGATATTAATATTATTAATAATAACAATAACAATAATAATATTAATAACAATAATATTAATAATAATAATAATAATAATAATAATAATAATCTAATCTAAGTAATGGTAATGTGATAGAGTTCCTCATTCTTTTCTGAGATCTTCTCAGCTAGGCGTTTTAGAAAGCAATTGCAATCAGCCCCGATTCCACCGTTGGTTCCAAAAACTCTATTTCAATTCACAAACGTTTCTTGTTCACACGTGACCTATAAACCCCTTTCTGCGGATTTTCTCTGTTTATTTCTGAAGGTTACTTGCAGTATACTCAATTGTGCTTTAAAGATGGAAAGATATCACACCAACAATTCTTAAAAATAGATTACATCTATTTAATAATAAAAAAGAGCATCTAAACGAACAAGTCACTGGGATGATAAAAATGTTCTACAAAAAAGAATAGCCTTTTCATATTGGAACTTAAAGTTCTGAATTGAACGGGTAACAACTCAAGTATAACTGTGAGGACACGAATAACTATTTACATCAATATACATTAAGATCAATCTAGACATTTCTCTCCTTGATTCGAGGCTAGGCCATCCTACGTCATTTAACATGTCCGTGACACTAGCATGCAGTCTCAACCACGAACGCATTACATTGACCTGATCTGTCCAAGGCACTAACGACAAGCGCTCGCCTACAACCTCCTCTCACTGCATAGAACAGTGGAAATATTTAATTAATACCAGTAAAATATAACAGGAAGGTAAGCTGGCCAGCAGAGTTAATAAATTATCTATTTGAAATATAAGCCCTAGCAGCCTTCCCACTAGGTCAATAAGTACACAATATTACCTGACGTATTTGTAGATGTTTTCAGGCGTAACAGGAATATGCGAGCCTCCTGGAAGCAGTTCCTCTGTAGTACCTCCCACTGACGTCTGATTGCAAAGAGTAAAAGGCAAATTATTGTCCAGACATGTCGCATGCAAATAAAAGAAGGCATTGATGGCAAACCTCTGAAGCCCTCTGATTGACGAACAAAGGCATTGTCGTCTGGGCGTTTTGTCGACCGAATTTAAAATATTTGCTGTAAACATTAATTCCAAAAACTGATCAAAATCGGATGTCTCCTTATAATACCAGTATCAATCGTCAAATAGACAGGAAATAAGAAAATGATTAACAAAAGGATATTTTCTTCACATGCCTACATTCTGCAAACAGAAAATTAGAAACTGAACAATCATAAAAATGAAGAGAAAATTATAACTTGAACATTCACCTCAAAATGACAACAGTACGTGGCCTGAAAGCGCTCTGATGTCATCATCGGATGGTGACTGTCAAGAACCATACGACTGAGACCCTCAAACAAGTCAGCATTGAAAAACGCAAGGTCTTCCCAATTCACATCCCTGAATACAACAAAAAAACAATTATCAGGAATCAAAATTAAAAAAAAATCACCCAGATGACTTGATAGCTCAGTTTAATAGGCCATTTCCGAGTTCGCTTGAGCCTCTATTTCAAAGCGAGTCTAAGTGCGAAAGTTTTGTGATGGTAATTAGTTCTGCTTTCCATATGAATGAAAACTCATTTTCATTTCAAAGACTTCGCACTTAGACTCGCTTTGAAATAGAGGCTCGAGCGAACTCGGAAATGGCTTATTTCACAGCTGGTCTAACTGCGATGATCAGTCAGCTTGTCTTCAGATACTACACTGAATTTAAACGTATCGTTGCAAAATAACAATCACGGCAACAAATTCCACCACAGGACGAAATACGAACTAAACATTTAAATGTCCCCTCTGATAACACTTCCTTGTCTACGTTTGGCTTAAGATTAATACTCGTAGAAGAAAAGATACAAAACCACTATTACCGCAGCCATAACTGACACGTTGCAAGACGTACAATGAAGATAGTTCATTTTACAAGCAATGCAGTCTTTTTAGTGCTTTAGACAAAAATACCTTTCCAAGAGGAATTTGACCACGTGCCGACTGAAGTTTAGTGGAACAGTGTTACTAAACCAAAGACTCAAACCAACAAAACGTCCAATGGCGGTGAACATCTTTAGGCGATTTGTCTAAAATAAACGAAAAACATGGCTAAATTAGACGGAATATGTGAACCTTTGTACAGACTTGACCCTACGGGTCAGGGAGCCTACAAAGAAGAATAAGCAACAGAACCCTTTTGAACATGACGTTACACAGACGTAACAATTTTTAGGGTGTTTTTTGTGGTCCTGACGTTTTATTGGTTTCTCCAAGACTTTGCAACGAAAGCAGCTTGTTTGCAATATGGATTTGTGATTATCTTTCGCTTAATACAAACTGGAGAGCGCTCCCTTGAGTTATAAGTTTATCAAGATAGAATATTGTTACCTTGGTGTGATTTTCCTCTGCGGATTTCTCTGAGTAGGCAAATTGTTTCGGTGCATAGAAACCACTCTGCTCCGGTAACTTGCCCGGTTCGTGGAGTAAAGTTGCGGTTTCCATTGGCAACTGCAAACCAGATGACACTGTTATGTTAATTGCCCTGATTGAGAAATATTTACACAATGCAATACACATTGTCCTCCCTCTCGAGAATCGACTTTGTCCCAAGGTTTCTGTGTTTCTTTAAATCAAAAGTGTCAGTGACCAATTAAAGGTAAATAGCCCTGTGCTACAGTTGTTCGTCAATCATGATTCCTTGACTGACGTCATCAGTCACGATGGCGCAAAAAGAGTTGCGTGGCTTGTAGAATAACTTCAATGACGTTTGATAATACCTTTGATATTTACAGACAATCCTTAATAGGCCATTTCCGAGTTATGTTATACCTCTGTTTCAAAACCTTTCTTATGAAAATAAGTTTAATTTGCATGAAAATAAACTCATTTTCATATGAATGGTTCCCATAAAGACTCGTTTTGACTCAGAGACAAAAGGCAACTAGAAACTGGCTTATTTAACTGGCATACAGTACTTAACCTTTTCATCGGTTTTCAGCGCATTCGCCACTGCAGCGAAAAATCCTCGGTTAACGCCAGGCCCAGACCCCTCTTCTCCCTCGAATTTGACTCGTAGGTTGCTGTAGTGAAATGTGGACATCTGCAAAATAGGTTCAGTGGAGAAAATTAACATTCAGCTCATTTTAAAGATCTTTACAAAGAACTGCTGTCACAAGAAAGAAAATCTCAACTAAGTACGAGGGAATTTATTTTTTTCACAAGCGAGTAATAGGGTAACAGTAGTTCGTATAGTGTGATCGTCCAGGTGAGGGTAGTTCTGAAAAGAACTGTTGCTGGTGACTGACGTTTCGATAACCTGAGCGGAAGTCATCTTCGCAGTCAAGTGAATGGTGTTTGTCAGGCGATGATGTCTGGTCCGTTGAAACTGATCTCCCCGCTTTGACCAGACGTCTGCAGATGGATTTGACGATCTAGATGGCCTCTTGTGTGTTCAACGGGGACTTACGTTTAAGTCCGCAGTGCTGCTTTGACCGCGGTCTTTGCTCTGACAGTGCTTACCAAACTGATATAGCTGTTCGCAAGTCGTTCGCTCTGTCGTCCAAGTGAACGTAACATAGTAAATGGTTTGAACCCAGGAGTATCGTAAGTATAACAACTGACAACAAAAGTGTTTCACAGAATGACAGCTGGGAAGGGAAACTATTTCCAATGCACTCGCCGGACATTGTTGTGTAACAAAACTGAGGTGGACAGCTTGTGCTGAGTCATGGATATTACCTCTCCGAGTATTCTCAGAGTATTTTCCTGGATTTTCTGCCTCTTGATTGACAGTGAGAGAGTGGTACCGACTCTCCCTCCCAGTCCTCCATAAACGCCAAGCTGTTGAGATTCGCTTGTTATGGATTCACGAAGATAAGAAGCAGCGCGACGAAACCTGAACAGAAAAGAAAACGAGAATTCCGGTAGTTTAATTTTTTACCTACTCAACAGTGAGTATATAAGCATATATTGCAGTCCATCGCTCAGAACCAAACGCGCATGCGTACCTGGCCAGCCTTCCCGCCACTCCAGCACGGGCCGCCAGGAAACTGTCTCTCTCGGCACCAGGCCCGTCTGCCAGAAAAAGACGGGAAAACAGATCTACAGAAATTTTCCATCTGCCTATCACTTGATCAGGTGACCAATTCAGAACCAGGGGGGTGGTGTAGGTATGCCTGCAAGGAAAAGCAATAGGCAAGAGCTTTAACACTATTAACTTAACAACCAGGTGTGAACACTCTCACATTCGGTCTAGAACGGATTAGTTCATCATAATTACTTACATGCCCATCGCACTAAACGTGGTCGGCAGCCCCGTCTCCTCATCACTTTCCCTTTGTGACGCCATATTTGTGTCGTCACTGGATTTCTGACGAGCCATTGTCACGTTATGTGTAAACACCTCCCACGATGCTTTGGGGACCTTAGGGAATTTCTGCTGTAGTGTATCCTGCAGACTGCTTAGAAACTTCTCCTTGTCCGTGTGAATCACATCCATTCCAAAAAACTTCAAAATTGCTTCTCGCTCGTAGCTGTGTCTCCGTCGTCGCTTGCTTTCAGTGTTGGGCGAAGGCCTAGTTACCAGGTCTGACGTATCTTCGTGCTGCGAAGGTTGAGAGGAACTGGCTCCAGAATCGTCCCCATCGTGGCTCGACACTGAGATACTGCGGTCGAGGCTTACTCCAGAGCGAGGCCAGTGCGTCATGGAGTAAATAAAGGCATCCAGAACATATACAGCGTGTTCATAACTACAAGGAATACAATTTGAGTAACAAAATTAATAGGAATTCCTAGTTAGAATTCCAAGTCTTAGTTGATAGACAGAAGCCTAAGGTTTACATGACGCCTTGCTTCATGTCAGTTGCATGGCGTGTCGGCACGCTGAAGTGTCACTTGTTATCATACTCGCGAGTTAAACGATTTCCTGGACACTGTTTGATTAAAAACCTCTAATTACCGAAATACCCACCACAGCATATCAACAACAGGAAGTGAATCCTTGTGCTCGTTGTTATGAGCTCTCAAAAGGAACATAAGATATTCTTCAGGGGAGGCCCCGGGGATGGTTGACACAGTCCTTGTCAGCATGGCTAATTCCGTGTCCTCAGGGCGCTGAAGTGAGGCAAGGTACCTCTGAAAAAGAAGGAAAAGCTTCAACGTTCTTGATTGCAGCATTAAATTTACTTCAGATTGTATGATTAGCATAGCACCATGCTTAGCATTATTAATGTTACTAGCGCAGTTAAGGCGAGGGTAAACATGAATTTAAGTGAAATTTTAGGAAGTTTAAAGAGGGTTTAAAAGGAGAAAAAAGTTTTGAAACACCACCAGACTGTTGAACGCCTCCGAAAGGATTGTTGGTGGGCAACTGTTTGGTGTACGTCTACCAACTTTTAAGATTAAATTCTAATTTTAAAACAACATCAAATCTTCAAATTTCATATTTTCATAAATTTCACTAATCCTCACAGAAAAACTATTTATCCCCAAATACAAAACATCCTGAAATATAGATATGCGGGATGATCGCTTGAGATATTTGCATTTAAACCATAATACCTAACCAAAATACGGCCTTCAGGTGTACACCAGCCAATATAAGACAATTACTATAAAATGTGATCGATGCGATTGACATGTTAATTAAAACAATAAGAAACTACCTTGGTATCAAAATTTTTTCCCATTCTAAGCTGCCCTTCGACCACATCCAGCACTCCTGCCAGCCACGCCCATGACTTCTCCAAGATGGACATTGCAGAGGTCTGGATCGACTGGCACTCTTCCTGCGCTATTGACAGAGCGGGCAAGATGCCTTCACTGACCGCACCCTGCTGTGGCGAGGCTGCAGTGTCTTGGGACAGTGTGGTCATCAGGTCCAAAGTTTCTTTGACAAGACGTGAGAACATGCGAGTCAAGTAGCAGTTTCCAGTATGAACGCTGGGCGGGGAAATCACGCTAGTCGCCAACTGTGGAAGCTGCGATCATCGAACAAAGTTTAGTTCAGTTATTAATGTAACGTACACCACCGGTGAATCCCACGGAAAGGAACACCCGCAGTACCTAAATTCCAAGGATAGCTCCGGGGAGGGGGTTTGGGTGGTGAAGGGAAAGGAGGGAGGGGAGCAAATCAACGATCGTTCTTCCAAAGACTATAACTGTTGTGGGACGACCCTCCGGAGAAAAACGAAGCAACCTATTAAGCAATACCTTGCGAACGCAGACGTATTTCCCGCTGTCACTTGGTTCCGCCGAGAATAATCAAGTGACAGCCGAAAATGCGTTCACGGGCTAATAAAACATTGACCCCATTAAATAAGCTCGCCAGTTAACACTGGCATCTAAAACCACAAGTTCAAAATAAACAATGAGTTACATGTAACTGTCATACATGTCAAAGGACAGGAGCCTATGTACGGCGCGAATCTTGTGTACACCCTTAATTCTCAAAGTATGCTCTGGTTTGTTGAGAGGGCCTTACATGAATATGTCCGGGCATGCTGTTTCCTTCATTCAAACTAGCAACGCGTCCATCTAAAGCCCACGCGTAAGGGTGATCATGGTTAATCCCTGTCGCCATGGTAACGGACCGCCGATCTGGCTCGTCAAGCTCCATATCGCTGTCTCCCTCACCGCTTAAGGCTCCAATATGATCGGTGTCGTCATCGGAATCACTGTCGCTGTCCAAAAGAGAGCTCTTTTTGCTAAGGCCTCTCGAGAGCTCAAACGGAGAGGCTCTAAAGGGGCTGGGAGATGGTTTCTTGTTAGAGTTCCCGGAAGAACCTTCAACAATGTTTGCTAATCTGATTGCACGGCAGGAGGACGAATTTGCAGTCGACCTGTTTTGTTGTATCCTAGTGGATAGAAGAGAAAAACAAGGAACTTGAGGAAGAGCGACAGAACAGAAGACAACAAATGAACGCCAGGCTCTTCACAAGTCTTTTCTATGCGACAACAAATAAAAAATGTTAGATCCTCGTCAAAGAGCATGATAATGAATAGACGATTTCCGAGATACCTTGAACTTTTCCGTCAAAACGAGTCTTCGTGCAAAACCTTTTACATGTAAGTAAATATGTTTTCCCTCAACAGGTTCATTTGCATGTAAAATCCAACTTATTTTCACATGAAAGGTTTTCACGAGGCCTCGTTTTCAAACAGAGGCACAAACTAACTAGGATATGGCCTACTTTTCACCCTCCTTACCTCTGAGCTGTCCTGAGTGGGGGGTCCTGCGCCCTGCCAGCAGCGTCATGAGGACCACTAACACGAATTCCTGCACATCACAAAACAATCAGATTTTAACATTTGTAAAATGACACTGTGTGGTCTAGTTCGCATAAAATCATTCAAGTTTCAGTATTAAACAGTTGTGAACACTAACAGAGCAAACTTTTGACAAATTCGAAACCGGAGTCGGTTTACTTCGCGCGTGGCTTACTTTCATTCATTTGCAAAAAGATACGAGATGACTGTGACTAAGAGAGGACTGATATCTGTTCTGATGCATAACAAACACGCGAACACGCAAGTGCCTTCTTTAAACACTGACTAGCGTGTTAGTTGCTTTGAGTATAGCTTTAGGAAACGGTTAAAGGTATCAATAAGTTTGGCTTCGGGTTTACACCGAAATGACTTACACCATACTCATTTACACAGTAATGATTTACCTGGTCTAAATCGGAACCTTGCACCCGGGAATCCTCCATTAGGGTTGGGTATGCTGTTACTGACTGAGGACCCTGTGGAGCGGGCTTGAGGTTTAGCCACACCTTCCCTGACAGGAACAACGGAGGCCTCCGCGGCTTGGATCAACTCATGAACAGCCAGCCATGAAAATGAGCGCAGAATCATTCTGCAAGGAAAAAAAGTTGTTCGTTATACATTAAGAACGGACGTACACGCCAAAGCTGTATGCTCTATGTGTCTTGAAGAGTCAACCTAGCTACGATGTAATCATTGAATGACACACACACACAAAAAAAACACAATTCCAAAGGAATGTCAGAGCACTGACAACCCTGAAACTTTCAAAAAATTCACGATCGGGATCGTCAGTCACGTTATCAATGAAACAAAGATTTTGGTCATTGCATGTTGTTTGCGCGGGACGATTTACTTATTAATTGAGAGTGAA
>OMLO01003696.1_pt1 | contig 12641 bp, 9 predicted proteins | sample 1674811 | NCBI WGS metagenome assembly OMLO01 (sample SAMN06265003, study PRJEB25207) | coral metagenome | isolation source: Coral host | place: Mexico:La Bocana,Puerto Morelos, Mexico | collected 2008-11-13
TGGGCAGCGGGAAAATTCGTTGAATTTTCTTCGAACTTTCGAGATGAATAAATCTTCGGCATTTTTCGTCGAAAAGCGCCGAAATTCGCGAATTTCTTCGAATTACTCTCTCATTACTTTTGCACAATACTGTATAAAACCATATGCAGGGTGAGTTTAACTCAGGGACTAAACTTAATTTTGTTTCCTTTATTTGAAAAAAAAAATGTGGATTGTCATTTATCTCGCCGTTCTGTTCTTTGCAGTGCAGTATTTCTGACGAAATACAAGGTGTTTGGATAGCTGACGCATATCCAATGAAAATATGAATTATTGATGAGTTTGAGAAGCCTTCGGAAAATATAATATACCTATGTTTGCGTCTAACGTCTGCCGGTAAAGCGGCATCAACGGGTAATAGTCATTTGGGGATTACTGAAACTTTAAACATTGGAAAATTCTAGTTCAGACGACGTTAACTTTGGCTTAAATCTAGACGGTGGAAGAGCCAATCTCGTTCAGTTTCCTGGTTAAAAAAGCACGACAAGAATCTAGTAGTGGTTTATGTTCCAACAGCAGCGTTTCTCGTTTTCCCAAACTACCACCGTTGCTCGTGAAAGTGCAGCTCCATAGAATTACTTTTACAAAGAGACATCCAGGTATAACTTTTGAAAACATTTTGCCAATTTAGATTAAGAGAAATTAATAAAAAGGGAAAGAAAAAAATTTCTCACCAACCTGGACCTGTGGTTGACGAAATTCAACTAGTCCCAAAGTACGAGATGGCTTTTCAGACATATTCTGAATGCACTTCTTATGAAGACACTATATCACGAGACCATGCATGAAAATTGTCACATAACTTAAGTTTTTACACGGTACTTTGTTGTTGCTTTTTTCACATGAAGTCACGTAAGCTACATGGATGGCGAAATCAATGAAACAGCGGCCATGTTGAAGCCCCAAAGCACGAAGTTGATCGCATTTTTCATTTAACCACTTTTTTTCTTCCAGTAAACTTTGATGCATAGCTACTGACCACGTGAGTGAAAAGCTCTACAAAGTAATTGTTATTGATGTTGATGTTTGTTGTGGTATTTTTAAATGAACGAGCAATAACAGCTTGGATGATAAGCGTAGTACTTAGATTATTTAGACCATAAAGGTTTCTTCGTCTAGTTTGAACTGCTTATTACAAACGTCATAGTTGAATAAGAACTAGCTTGGTACAACCCCGTTCCCAGGGCTTTTCCCTTGAAGGTGGGAGGGGCGGGAAAAGGGCCTTTTCCCGCCCCTCCCACCTTCAAGGGAAAAGCCGCGGGAACGAGGTTGAGCTTGGTGATGGTTTACAAGACATATTACGTACTCTAGAAACACTATGTTTTAAACATAGTGCCAAGAACTATTCCGTTATTAGTATAAATGCAAAGCTGTAGTAAGATATAATTAAGTTAGTGTAAAGCCATTTGTTGATTGCTTTCTTTTTTTCTTTCTTTAATCTTTTTTACTTTTTCAAACACACTTCGTGTATGATACTGCAGGGTGATTAAACAGACGAGGTTAAGGTCGAAGACCTGCTATTTACGTTTCTATAAGAACATTGGGGAGGCGCAATCCTTTCGCCTATTTCAGGTGGATAGTCATGGCGTCTACAGATCACGCTGTTAAGTAAGTTCTTCATTTCTTGTCGGTAATTCTCGTTGTAAATCGTGTAACAGATGGGATTTGCGGCACTGTTAGCAAGTATTAAAATATTTGAAAAGGCCACAAGGTCCCAGAAATGGCTCCAACGTTTGTCCGCCTTTCCATAATCAAGCCAGAGCCACAGAATGTTGTTTGGCAGTAGACAAAACGCGAACAGCGTGGTTACCACTTTAAGCATGCGAACCACTTTCCGAGCTTCTTCTTCCTGCAGGTCTTTAAGACACTGGTTACCATTCTCCGCCCTCTTCTTTAACTCCCGACCAATGCTGAAATACGCGGTGAACATGATGCAGAAGGGAAGGATGTACTGAAAGAAGAAGATGCTTGTTGTGTATACTTTAGTAGTCAGTGAATCGTGCCAACTCTCTTCGCAAGATTGAGCCACTGGGTTAAACTTCAACGCCCGAAAGTAAGGTATTACCGGTAAAATGGCAAAAAACCACACGCAGACAATAACGATCTTTGCTCCAGTTGTGGTAAGCTCGGTTTTTAAAGGATGAACAATTGCTCTTTGCCTGGCAAGACTAACCGCGGTTAGTGTGTATACAGAGGCGAATAGCAAAAATGTTTGCAAGGGGTAGAGTATTTTACACATTAGCGGGCCATATGGCCACGAGTAGTTCAGTTCTTGCACTGGAATATCAAACGGTATGCAAATACAAGTAAGCGTTAAGTCAGCCACCGCTAGATTCAAAATGAAGTAGTTGGTCACTGTTTTCATTTTCCTACGGCGCAAAATTACCATACAGACAAAAATATTAGCAAAGACACTTGTAACGAAGATGATAACGTATAAAATAATCTTGATAATCCTGAAATGCAAGGGAAACTCGGACCGAGCTGGCGAAGACGTATTCATGTTATTATCCATGTTGTTGTGAAAGAAAGGAGGTTTCTCTACATGTAGTTGAACGCACCTTGAGAGTATAGAAAGAACAAGTCTTAAGCTAGGCTCGATCACACGATCACCAGCCACTATTCGGGAAAGGAGCCCAGTCTTGATCTTGATGGCCAGTACGCTTCAAAGCTGCTGAATAAAGTGAAAAGTAAGAATCTTATCAACAATGAAATGAAAATTGTTTCTCATAAAAATATAATCGACGTTCGTTGTTGTTTTTTTTTGTTTTTTTTTTTACAATTTGCACACTTAAAATTTGCAGTGGTCCCCATTATTAACATTCAACTGTGCTGAAATAACTGTTGTATTATTTTGTTGATTTGACGCCTGTCCAAAGGCGTGAATGTAAAACCAGTAATTTGTATTTATTGCATATATTCTTCAAGATGCTACCGTTATTTTTTGCTTTTTTTTTGAGCACCAAAAAAATCATGTAACATTTGCGTTCAAGAGGATAAGTGATTAATCTTTCTCCGCGCTTAAGCCTGCACTGGCGTTGTTACAAGTAGTCCGCAGCATATTCTTGATGGCATACAATGAAAATAATGTACGGTAATTTGCGTGAAATTCTCAACGGCTAGGGAATTTTAAGTAGAAACTTACCTTATAATACTTGTACTTGTAATTATTACCACACGCAGACAAAGTTTTAATTTGGGACTGTAAACTTATGGCTGTGTCCCTTCAGTAAGATGAAAGCACTGGATGCAAATATAAGTGTTGGTAACTTATAAAGGAGACTCTTGAAAATACACAAAGGGTGATCTTCTGACAGCTTGAAGGGCACCTGCGCTGCACTCTTAAAATAAAATATGAAAATTCAACTGTGTATTCCTTGATTGACTCGTTTTATTCTGCAAATAAAAGGAGGATCAATTCTATTCTCTGAGTTCCTTCCTGCCGCACTCTTGTGCTTAAAAGGGACCGCGGCCTTTACCATATTGACGATAAAAAATTGCTTCATCTTTGTTTTTCTTTTCTTTTTTTTTATTAATGTAGAAAATTTTGCTTTAAGCTTTTATTTAATTTCATGTTTTGATCTGTATCTTAATTTACTCGCGTTAGTGAGCAAACAGAAAATTATTTGATTGTCTTTGTTTCCTTCCGAAAGCTGGCACAGTTGTCATCCAGAGATCTAGGAGATCTCATTTAAATTAAAATTTGAAAACGGAAACGCTTTTCCTCCACTAAGAGCGGGGGCTTTTGTTTTAACTTTGTGAAATTAATTTGTTTTATTTACAGGCAGATAAAAAACTTGTGATTATCTTGAAACTTACATCAAACTATGCCATGCATTGAAGCCAGTATTCACTAACGCTTGAGTGTATATAAAAGCATATAAAACAACACAATTTAAAAGCACAATAGGGTGCAAAACAATAGGCCTTTTGGTCGGGTACATATTGCAAGTGTATGTTACATATTTGTGCTTAGGTACGAGTAGAGAGCACCTTTAGAAAGATGAATATATGTTATATCGGGATGTAGTTCAGCAAATAAATGTGTTTTACTTTGCACGTTTGCAATATCATCCCCGCATGTTTCAATAGGGTTGAAATGTCGACAGTTTGGAATGAAAGATGAAAGTTTTTTTTTTTTTTTTTTTTTGGGGGGGGGGATGGGTGCTTATTCGAGGCTGAGTGCTTAAAAACTTTTCTACCTTCAGGGTTGGTGCTTATTCAAGGTTGGGCACTTAATCAAATAAATACTGTAACTGTGCTTGTAATTTCAAATCAGCCTCACACTACACTTCATTCTATTTGAAAATTACTAGCGTGATTACCCCTGAATTATTAATAACTTTTACTTATAAATACATTTTGGGCTTGCTGATGTCTAGTGTTTATTACAGAATTGTTACTGAGACTGCAACATATAATATGACTCACACAAGGTGTATTTCGCATGTTGTTCATCCAGCATCCTGGTTAAATCTTTCACAGTTGTTACCTATAATGTCAGTGACCAATTGAAAAAAATACTTAAATCAACAAACTAAACATTTCAGTTCTGTGAAATTTTATGCCCATTCATTTTACAATGTATGATGACCTGATTGCACTTTGCCCACTCTCGGTGCTGATGACTTTTTGTTGATGCCTACACATACATGTAGTAGTTGTCTTTGATATGTACGCCAGCTTCTTGGAGTAATATATTTCATAAGAAATGTTTCTGTGTTTCCCATGAGAAACAAGAAGTGTCTTGAAAAAACAAGACATGCTTCCCAAGAAATAAGACAAAGGTGATAAGCAGTACTGTAGCTGCATACTGTACTTGCCAACTTTTTCAAGTCATATGTGCAAGGAATAACTGTTAGGTGGGATGATATTGTTTTCCCCCTGCAAGTATGTATTCAACTTAGGTGTGAGAGATTGCAGGTACTGTTTATCATTTACACTTTATGTCAAAAAGTGCACCAACTTTAAGCTACTTCTCTTGCAACCCTTTCATGGTCATTGTCATGCCACAAACACATTTTTCCATGCTCATTACCCTTATCAACCATGCAACACCAGCTATAACAACTGAAAAAGAGTAGCAACTTCCTCTACATGTTGTACCTTTTGCGACTGCATTTTCCGTATAAGTCTGTTACAAAATAATTTCTAGTTTCATCATTAATAACATAAAAGTAGACACCAAAATATTAAATTGAAGGAAGCATTCACCTTTTCTTGTTCAAGCTTGGCAAATTCTTCCCTGTTTTTTATAAGAAGTTGTCGCTTTTCATTTAGCAGAACCTGGTTCTTGTTTTGGAGGCTCTGAAAATATTGAAATTGTACAAACTACTTTAGCCTATAATCAATCATCAACACCAAATTACATGAATAAGGAAGATATGGTGCAATGTATTACGGTTGACACACTAGACTCTGGATAAAGCAGTCCAAGTTGAAGTGCGGGCCTGGGCAACCATGTCTGTTCTTGGGCAAGACTCTGTACTCTTATGGTGACTTTCTTCTCCCAGGTGTATTATAAACGAGTACCACCAAATTTTGTACATGCTACATGTAGGGCTAACTCTGTGATGGACAAACATTCTTTCCAGGAATGAGTAGAAATACTTTTTTTATATTAGTGACTTCATATAACTACAGAACTGGCATTTAATGCACCTGTCTGGTGGGCCATAAAACTCAAATGCAAACGTCACCTTTTGAAAAATTTAGGCAATATCTTCCTAATCTTATTACCCAGTCTACTCATTACTGAAAGCAACTTGATAATTTGAATGTCTTTACAAAAGGTTTCCATCAAAACAAGATCTCAGACTATAAGTGTTGTTGAAACAATCTAAAAATTGAAAGAACTTATACAACTATTGCCATTACAAATGTGTACTGTTCATATATTTGAATATTCACGTCTTAAATACACTAACTAGTACACAAGTTCTGAATGCACTGTACAGTATACATATAGTTTCTATAACCTATGTATTCATAACTTTACCTTCACTGTGTCTTGCCAGTAAGTGTTAGTACGGAACGCATCCTCCCGATGAATGGTTATAACTTGACGGAAAGTGGTAACTTTGTTGGAGTATTCATTACGCAAGTTAATAACAAAAGTGTTGAATTTAGCCTGCGAAGATGAGAATAAAATAATTTATCAGGATTATTACTAATTCATGAAGTTCACACATAGATTGCACCATATGTAACTCCTGGAGAGGCTCTGCCACAAGGTCCAAACCCTTATCCGTTTATTTACAGAAACAGTTACCCTCTTATATAAACTTACCGTTATTATCATAGTAAGGAAATGGTACATAAATGTCTTTTACATAGTACATATAGTAAAAATTAAAGGTCATTAAAGCACTACCCTTTCATCTATGTACTCTTATTTCCGAAAAATTCCATCTTATAAAGTATAGAGGATCCCCTAACCAAAGTGGAATGGAGATTCCCCTAGAAATGTTACAAGTTAGAATTAATTATTACTTTAGCAATTTTTGGTATTGCTTTGGTTAATAGCTCTCAAAGCTGTTGATGTTGTACAAATACTGGTACTCTTTAATTTGGGAACCCTTGTTCAAATCCAAATGATCAGTTCATTGTTTTGGCAGCCAATTATGCACATTATGGTCAGGTAGAGGGTTGAACAGGAGGTGTCTGGCATGGTTCACAAATGAAAAATATAGAGGATTACAGATCAAAGATATAAAAATTTTGTTTTCCTGAATCACTAAAATAAGCAAGTAAGATACTCTTTTTAATGACCTGTTCTTACACTGGAAATAGTGCTTGAAGAAAGCAAAATAGTGAAAGGATAAGTCAAAGCTCCTTGTTGCTAATCAAATACCCAAGTCACTCTCGTTAGACAAATCTAAACATTCTGAGGACTCACGTCTCAAAATCATGAAAAGTAGAGTGTTAAAAGCACAAAAATAGGTCAATAATTCAAGTCCTTCTTGGGTCACACAAAAACCTTAAGGTCACGAATCACGAAAAAATGATTTCCTAAATTCTTGCTTCAAGAAAAATAAAATCAGCTAAGTCACGCATCAAAAGAATACCCCTGTGCAACACTCTGAACAAATGTTACCTCTCTCATGTAATACACTGGTTGGTAGAATTACCACAAAAAAGTTTACGACCTAATGACTGACTGAGTAACTAACTGCTACAACTCCCATTAACTACACTTTCACTTGTTAAAAACTAGCTTTGCACACATATATGTAGATAATGTACCTGAATATCATCCTCAAGTGACTTGTATTGATCTTGAATCTGATCAACAACCTTCACATGACTGCTTTTCATCTTCTTCATATCATCCATTACCTAGAATCATTTGCAAATGACACAAATAGTTAAAATATAGGCAGACAAGCTAACTTTATCAACGCCTCGCCAAACAGTGGCCAAACAGTGTACCACTTAGTTATCTTTCACTCAAGGATGGGTGAAACTGAATCAGTTTACAGGTACACTTGTTTGTCCTGTAACAGGGGTTTCATTTAATGTTTTTAGAGAAGGCAACTGGTTTTACATGTACTTATAGCTGGGTAAAACTTTTTGAACTGAGCTAGGTTAGTAAAATCATCCTCACAGCTAGACTAGTCAATGTGCTTGGCGCAAAACCCTAGAAGCAGTCTTTTCCTTTTTCTAGCAACGCAAAAGCAAGGCAATGGTCAAGCAGCAAATGGAAAGCTGCAAGAGGGGATTCCTCCCTCAATTCACCATTCATCATCTATAACCTCATTTGCTTAATTAATACAGTTCTGCTTATGCAGAAGACTTGAGGAAAACAGACTGACTCCAAACACTTAAACATCCTAAATGATAAGGTTACTGAATATGATCACACAAGTTTTAATGCACAGTGAAAACATGCTCAACATGTATTTAAATACAGATGAAGACTTATGTAACGTACCCTTTGAATACAATCTTTTGCATAGATGTAAGGAATGTAAGCATTCTGTTCTCCTTGTAACTGAGGAGGTGCGAGAAGATCACTGCTTCGACTTGAAGAACTTTCTACAGAAAGAAAAAATTTGTTGCATCAGCAAAATGGCTAAAAGCAACATTTTCAACTGTTAACCATGGCCCACATGTTCTTGCTACAATCAACTAACAGTATTAACTTTGGGTGTAACCTACCAAATCTATATTCAATGCTACATAAAGAAGTCCGCAGAACAACCTCAATCTAAAACTTAAGACCTCAGCTCACCTCTATCTCTTATCCCTTCACTAGAATCTGGTAATGGCTCTTCCCAGGCCATAATTCCCTGTGATCAAGACATAACAATATTAAAAGGCTTATAATATAACATAGAAACTATGACTGTGTGCAAGTGTGGCTGCAAAAATCTAGGAACAAAAATCAATTTTAAATAAAATTTTTAAACTTGGGTTTTACATTCTGAAAATATTCTCAGAATTTCTCTGGGTTTTGAGACAAGCAAGGCAAAGCAGCTGGAGCGCATGATTTTTGTACTGCAAAAAGCTCTTATTCAAAAGACACTAAAAGGTACATACAAACTTCTTTTGATTTCTCGCAGTAAACCTTAAAGTTTGTGTCCAAGTGAACCACAATCAAACAACTCAAGGTTAGGAGATCTACAGACATTACTGATGGAACGAACAATCAGAACTCACCCCATCTGTTATTGCCAATGCTCCTGAGGTTGAGGATGCTGGGCGATTTAGTCCTTCTTCACCTCTTGACCTTGGGCGGGAAGCTGTTGATTTAGGTCGTGAGCTTCCACTTGTCCCAGGTCTTGCTGGAGAACGGTAATCAGTGGTTGGTGCCGTCATTGGTCTCTCTACAGATGCAATAGGGATTGGTTGTCTTGCCACTGCAGTGGCAGGCCGCTGTCTTGCTCTCTGATGAGCTGAGCTTGGTCGGCTTGAAGCAGCATTGGATTCAACATCAGCATCAGTTTCAGCAATACTCCATGCATCTAAGGATAATTAAAAAGTCTAATTAATATTATGTATTTTGACAATGATTATTTTCTTATTGGGTTTCTATCAAATGAGAAACTAAGGGTCACAATCTGCAAGTTCAAAAGTATAATGTGATGTATTCTGGAAGTCACACAAGAGAGTGCAATAGATTTGATTTGTAGGATCAGACTCTATGTTTTCATGCGAAGCCAAATGTTGGATTTATGTCAACCAAGTTGAATTTGTATGGACACAAAAATAGCTACCTTCAATCCTGGAACTGTGCAACAAAAAATAATAATTATTACTAACTACTAACCTATTGATATATAACTTATTAATTAATATATGATAGTACCTTTTCTAGAATCAACATCAGGGGTTTGCCGACCACTGTCTTCACCATCTGTAGGTACAACTGTGTTTCTTTTAACTCTCCGTCTTGCACCACTCTCCATACTTCCAAGGGAATCTGTCTCAGTTCCATTTACTCCTTCAGTGTCTGTTGTTTGAGGAATCTCTGTGTCAGTTGTCTGCGGAGCCTCGTGAACACCATTCATTTCTGCCTGATTAATTTTGTCCTCAGCCTCATCACCTCTATTGGCCTCATCTGCTTCCCTGACAGATATCAAGCTTCCCTTCTGTAGTTCTCCTGGTGTTGTGTCTTTGGTTTGATCTGAAGACTCTCCAGATTCTTTAGTATCCTCTGTGTCATCTGTGTCTGTCCATGCTAACAAAGAAAAGAAATTCAAAACATGGACGCAGTTCAAGAGCAACTTACCCAACTCATAGCACATAGGGGCAGTGTGTGCCTCCATGTACCACAAAAACATGCACACACCACTTCTATGGCAAGAGGGTGACTTCACAATCATTGATAGATCATACTCATACTCAAGGTGGACCATTGGATCATGTGTATTAAAGCCATCTGTAGTTGAGTGTTAATCAATATCCCCAATTAACACTCAATCGCCATTGACACTCCATCAACATCTCAGTTAAACTAATTTTCACAGGCAGGTTATTGAGTGTTAATTGATACATATAACCCAGTTGACACTAAGCTGACTATCAACTGACTGTCAATAAAGTATTGATCAAGTGTTAATTGAGATATTAATCACATGTCCGCCAAGTATCGATTGAGATGTCCATTGAGAGCTCAACCAAGGGCTCAATCAAGGGAATCAATCGACACTCGACCGTGGATGCCGTTGGTACACATGACTCAGTGGGTTTTAACAAGCTGTGGAGAAAAATTTGGAATGTAATGTTTTGATATAGAGTTCAAAATGATGGCGAGGTCTCTGAAAAATTGGTGACACAACTTTCAATTTAATAAATAGCTGTGCGGTTAAATTATTTATTTATTACAGATAAATTATAAAACTAAACTTGCTTGTATGAAAAGCTATGGATTGAAGTGACCTATCAGCTATGGTACCGCATTGTACATGTATTTCCTGCAGTTGTGCAACTTACTGGGCAAATTAACAACAAGTCGACCACTAAGGACATTCGATCAGCATCATGCAGTATAGTTTTCGAAAGCAAAAATTGACCATTAAAAAATATGTTCGAACTGAACATAGACTTATTGGATTCGATTCTTACGATGGCCGAGCATAAAGCTGCAAGATCACACTGCGACAGTCACCACATGCTGGGAAGGCAAAAATTAAATGTCAAATAAATACACACCTTGTTCCTTAGATAACGTGGAGGCCCTTACTTGCGGCTTCGAAGGTTTTCGCTTAGGAGTGACCTTCGGATTTCGTGTTGCCATCATCTTGTCGTCTTTGTGAGAATGGATGCCTCAGTTCTCTTGCCTCATCCACCGCTGCATTCCAATAACTCTAAGATAAACAAACACTTGGTGGAATACGAACCTCACTAATTCCTGACTTCAAAGGGTCAATCCCACGTTCGCGCGAGACAACGAACAAAATCCTAAATTTGAACAATTTTTGAAACCCATAAAAATTATAAAATGTAATCAGCCATTTTGAGTTCTTAAGGTAGTTGTCCGAGCTATTGTTAAGATAATGAAGGAAAATGTTAGGCTCTAAGTTGCTATAGAACTGCGTCCATGTTTACTGCGTGACGTCAAGGCGAAAATTGGTCGATAATTCATCGGTTTTCACTCGTTGAAAAAAATTTCCCAGACATCACTCGGGGATCAATCGTAGAAAGCTCGGCAAATAATCGTAACAACCCCCTCTGTGACTCATAACTTGTACTTCGTTGTTTTGAAAGGACCATGGAAGCGTTATTAATATTAAATTTTATGTGGATCTGTTCTTCTCTTGAGTCAAAGCATCCACCGGGTCATTTGGAACCTTTAGGATCTCATCAGCCGCCGCTAGGTTCTATAGACAACACTGACTTGGTGCCGTCATCTCAAGATTTCTTTGAACAATATGCTCTTCCAGGTGAACCTGTGCTTTTCAAGGGAGCAGCGAAAGAGATGCCCGCTTATTCTAAATGGACAGATGAATATTTAAGGTAAGATCCAAAACAGACGGTGTTTTTATCTCACGCGCTATCTTCTGAACTGGTGGACGATAGCATTAAAAAGTCTATATTGACTTTTTTGAATTTTTTTTCTAAGCTTCGAATTCAATTTGCATTGACTAAAAGCTTAAGACTTAATTAACTCGATTCCTTGTACTCTAATTTAGAAGCTGATCTTTGGCTTCTTGTACTTGGTGGTTTTTAGCAACTATCATTCATACACTCAAGAAAGATTTCATTTGTGGATATTTGTTCGACATGTTTTACCTGTTTTCATGTAAACAGAAGGAGTAAGTTATTCTAATGAGGTTAAATTGCTTCTAAATTTAGTATTGTGTTCCTCAAAGTTTACGGGAAATACTGTCTCGAATGTATGATGCAATTTTAGAAGCTTATCTATTGATGTTTTTGGCAACTAAGCCACATGTCATATTATTGTGTTTAAAATTTAATCCATTATCATTATAATGAAAGAACATGTTTAAAGCTACTGCAGGCTGGTAATCGGCCGTTTAGTATCGTTAACACTTTCCAGATGTCTCCAATGTGCTGAAGTACAGTCATTATCATTGATTGGCCACCTGTATTACATATAAGTGGCCAGTTCCTGATGAAGAAAGATATCTCAGCCAATTTGTGTGTTTGAAATGTTTGATTCTTTGGAAAAAGATTCTGCAATACAAGCTCTGGCCCTGGTTGTTCAAAGGCTGGATAAGACTATCCACTGGATAAATCGCTCTCCAGTGAGTGTTAACAATTGAAAACAAACCACACAATCCACTGGATAGTGATTTATCTGGGCCAGCAGTTTTGTTACCATGGCAACATACTGGGTTCCAGACCTCCCGAATAGTAAAGGATAAGGGCCACCTTTGGCATTCCATTTTGATGTTTGCTAATGGTACCTTAGGCTCGATTTCCGCCGCTCTCTCGTGTCTGGTCCGCGTCCCTCCCCGAGCGCAGACTCCTTTCCTGAACGGCGAGTGATAATCGAGTCTAATGGTACCCTGTAGGCATGATCCAGCAAGCATATAAATATGTTAGCTTGATATTGTGTGTTGAGAATTATATGATTTGTAGGCTCCAAACTCCAATAAACATCCGGCCACGTAATACGTAAAAATAAACAATGA
>OMLO01003697.1_pt1 | contig 12640 bp, 4 predicted proteins | sample 1674811 | NCBI WGS metagenome assembly OMLO01 (sample SAMN06265003, study PRJEB25207) | coral metagenome | isolation source: Coral host | place: Mexico:La Bocana,Puerto Morelos, Mexico | collected 2008-11-13
TAGTTGATATAACGAAATTACCTTGTTACCCCCACCGACGCAGCACCACAGTTTCTTTAGAAACTTTCACCCTTTACCTTTTAAACAGTTCTGTATAAAGAAAACTGAACTTTGTTGGCAAGGATATTGGTTTGTTTCTTCTAAAAAGTACATGTACATAGTAAGTTAAGATCTGCAAAAGTTGTACCCATTCTTCTTTTGTTGATTTGTTCCCAGGTAAAGGTCTACAGCACGTGAGAAAACTAAAATTTTTGAGGCTTGACAACAACTGTCTGTCCAAGATTGATTATAGGGAAATTGGTTGCTGCTCTCAAATAACTGTCCTTGATGTCAGCTGTAATAACATCACTGATATTTCTGTAAGTTAACAAATATTCAAGTGTTGTCTCTGTTGTGAAATGTGATGGTGAATAGTGTATACTAAATATCTGCAAAAGATCTGAAACCTTGCAGAGCAATAATTGCTCTGCATGGTGTCAGGTCTTTGCTAAAAGCGATAGAAGAGCTACATTTAAAGCAGGAGTTTCATCATGACCTAATGTAAAGTTTTTCTTACTAAGAAGTTCTGCAGTTCCACACATAGTAGTTTTGCCCACCTGTGAAAACGAGGTGCCATGCCCTCTTGTAACAATTCACAGGATTGGCTGAGAAGACAACCAAAACAATAGACCCTAGCTCTGGAACAATGGAGTTGCATGGCAATAAGAATGAGTAGAAGAAGTGGTTACTAAGAGGTGTGTGGCATCTGGGGAAAACCAGTTGTCCTCTCACTAAAAATGTCAATAAAACCCCTGCAAACATTCCCAGAATGGCATTCAAGTGTTAATTCTTGATACTACTGAATCAAGTTTTAGAAGATGATCAGAATTTGTTTCTGTTGTTTACAGGCGTTGAACAGTCTTCCTACAATTGAGGAGCTTGATTTGTCAAACAACAAAATCAGAAAAATTCCTGACCTAGGAAGATGCAGAAAGGTAACTGAGAAGAACATACTATCAGCATTTTGTTTTTCATTGCACACTGCACTATACAATTCACAAAACAACATTCTATGTTTATTAAAAGGCTTATATATAAACTTTATAATTATTTCAGATCCAAGAACTGGATATCTCAAGAAATCAAATTTCAGACTTGTCTGGGTTGAAGGGTCTTCCTAGCCTCATAGTGAGTATCAGAATGGAAGTTTGTATTGTAAAAATATTCATTGCTCATAACACATTTTGTAACCTTCATTTTCATTTTCATTGATAGGTTTTAAGAGTGGAAAATAATCAAATAGCGACTCTTGAGTCCCTGGGAAAGTTAAGGTCAGAGAAATGAAATAAAAGTCATTTTTTCAGTGTCAGTTGGTCAGGTCTGTAATATTAACAGAATCATAAGTTGCTAACTAAATGGAAAATTTTGTTTTCATTCTTCATGAACAAACAGGTATTTAGTGATTATAACATAACAGTGATTGAAGCAGGACTTGCAAGTTGCACTGTAACCACTGTGAGGCCTTTGTTTCCATGACATACTAAGATTTGCTATAATTTTACAGGAGTCTACAAGAACTCTATCTGTCAAATAACAGAATGACAGAAGTAAAGGTATGCTTAAGGTAACAATGACTGAAATAAAAAGAAACTAAGACATTTCAAAGTCATGTTGGGAAGCTGTTATCAAGTAGAGAAAATAAAATAATTGCCAGCGTAATCACACCACACTTACAGGGGTAGCACAGGTGTCCTATATTGCAACTTTTTTTAATTTTAAACTGGATACTGTTGATTGGATACCCTTGCCAGTTACACCTTGATTACACTCACTGTAATGGCTTCTTGATATTTCCCGCATTTTATCGAAACTTATGGAAAGCACTACTCACCTTTTTGCTCAAAAGAAGTTCACAAAACAAATTTTAATTTCAAAATTTGTTATTGATTCGATTAATATTACTTGTTTGATTATTCTCTAAAATGTACTCCACTCCCTCCAATTACTATTACTCAGATTACCTATTAATTGCTTTTCCATATTCAACCCCAGGTACCATGCATGTATTGTATTTCTACATAAACAGCTGCACCTTAAGAATCAGATCTCCTTATGCCAGTCTACTTTACATGAAACTGTTTTAAAAACACAAATTTATCCCTGCAGATTGTACAGTTCATTACTAAGTTTAGAAATGAATGTGATCTTCTGTTGTTTGTGTTTCAGTCCTTTGCCAATCAGTTTCCTTCACTGCAAATCCTGGATTTGTCAAACAATCTCATAGCAACAGTAGAAGAAATGGTGATTTTCTTGTTAAAAAAGTCAACTGATTTGCATTTTCAAATTAAAGAATAAGGTTAAAAGATAACTTTTGAAGTAACCTTGTCTTTCTGTCACTCTTCAGTTTGCCCTGTCAAGTATTCCTTCGCTTGTAGAACTGACTGTAACAGGTGAGACCACAGAAATCCGGACATAAGAACTAAATATAACCTACTGTAAGGTAAGGTATGTGAAGTCTGCATATGAACCAAGTGACCCATCAAGCTGGGGCGTATCCCAGTTTCAGTAGCATGAGACGACAAGGTGTATTTCTACTCCCCCCCTAGATGGGATGCCAGTCCACCACAGAGTTCAGTACCCTCGTCACTAAATTTGCTGTTACACGTTTGTACATTTGGTGGGAGAGAGGAACTGTGAGATTAAAATGTCATGCTCAAGAACACAAAATAGTGTCCCCTGCCAGGGCTCAAACACAGATTGCTCTATCTGGATGCGAGTGTACTAATCGTTGAGGCTCCCGCACCTCTACTACAGTGTTCAAAAGTAAATTTCCAGTTATATTTATCTGTTGTTTTTGTTTTTAATGCAGGAAATCCTTGTGAATCTGGAGACATGTTCAGGTGAGTCAGAACCATGGTACAGTAAATCAGCTAGTCCATGTTAGATTCTCAGGAAGAGTCTTGCTGAATGTACATACATGTACATGTATGGAAAACCAAAACTACCTTTACCACTATCTCTATGATTTCGAAAATTTCTGTTTTTAGAATTCCCGCTTCCTCCTGCTTTTAGTTAAATATTTCGAAATATTCGTCTTCAAATTTCAAGAAGGATTTGTGGATATTTGTGATGAACTAAATGTTCAGAACTAGAAAAAAAAAGTCGGAAAGGGAGAAACTGTTAAATAATAAGAGAATTGAATTGTTGAGGATACAGATAAAACGTCAGCAACATAATTGTATTTCAATCCTCTTTTTTCAGTTGTTTTCTTGTCCTTTGTAATGTTATATTTTTATACACCTGTAGCTGCCATCGCCTGATTTTCCAGACACTAACTTCACTGGAATTTCTTGATAAAGTAAGTTGTGATATATTTTTAGCAGTTCAGTTTGTATTATTACCGCTCTTTTGTGCTTTCTTCGCGATTTGGGATATCGTGAAACGTAGAGATACACATGTTTCAGTTCCTGCAACTCTCAAATTAAAAGCCATACATCGCAACCTTTTACATTACTTGCAAGAAACAATTCGGAAGTTAGAATTTCGGACGTTTTAATGATTTCGGAGTATTGAATTTCGAACACTCTTCATCTCACTTCGGACAAATTTCTGCCAACTGTGCTGAAACATGGCTAACATAAATTAACGCCTACAAAACACGTTTTAGACTGAAGCAGTATCTGTGAAAATGATAGTTTTACTACACCCTCAAGGTTTTACAGATACACCGAGGAAAACATAAAAAACTTGTGTCAAACCGTTACTTATCTCAAGCAGTGTCGCTCCATAAAGGAAACTAGTGGCTTTGGGACAATTTAAAAATTATATACTGCACTGCAAACACTTCGGACGCTTAAAATTTTCAGGACGCTTTAAAATTTCGGACGGTTTTATTTTCGGACGCTTTTTTGTCTGAGACTATAATCGTGCGAATTTTTTTGCAAGCACCATAGTTACAACAATGAGTCTGCGAGGTACAAAATTGCGAGCTTTCTTTTCCGGGACATTTTAGAATAAATTCACAAACAGAACTGAGGATTGTACAAGGTACTTTCCATTCTACCAAAAATCCCTTTTTCTCACCTTATGAAGAAAACTATCATCGCGAAATAAACATTCCATTCACACAAAACTCTTCTCAAATCTCCTTACATCTTAAATTCTTCGTGCAGATGTCAAACTGCCAGTGCGTTTTAAACTTTATGTAAGCTGACTTTCAGGCTTTTTGCGTTGCCACTCCATTCCTTAATTTTCGTCTATTTTGGTCTTTAGAAGACACACAGTTCTCAAACAACGCCATTTTCTTTACAAGCAGTTTAACAGGCTAGGAGGAAAGTGTTTGATGGAATCCATGTGTTATGAACACTTCCCTTGTTATTGAAAACTGTATGGAACACTTTTTCATTCAGGTGTCACGCAAGAGACCCAGTACAGGCCAGTCACGCGCTCCACCCTTAATGAGACCGATGTCTGCGTCACAAGGTATTTACAGTACTGACAGCAGGAAAAATCTTCGTGTTTGCTTTTCGTAATTTAATTTCCTCCGAGTAAAGTTTCTTGGTCGCCCGTATTTTAACACAACTACTCTGTTTTCTCTAAGTTTTGAGTGCAAAACAAGTCGAAGAGCAGATAAAAGCTACAGAGCTTGAGCAAACGTCTTTTGAGGCGTCTATCGCTTCACGGTGAGTGAAAGTGCCGCTCTCTCAGCCAAGCACGTTTTTTCTTTTCTTTTTTGGCAACGTGTTTTAAAATGACACAAAATCAGGAAATTGTGACTTGTTGACTTAAATGTTGTTGCCGAATGACGAAGTTAGCGCCCATGTTAAACTTATATGTTTATGAAAAGGTCTTACAGTGTACCTTGACACAAATTCCAGTGTATCAATTTTCAACACGCAAATTCGCTCTCAGTAATTCGATTTGTTAGTTTCTTTGCCGAAATGTATAGAAGAGTAAATACTTTGTGCGGTCCAATAGCAAGTGTTTTTTAGCTAAAGTCTTAAATGGAGATGTCGATCAGAATAAAATCCATGCACCCAGTGTATATTTTAGCACTTTCAAGTAAGCTCTCTTTAAACTGTTTTTCCTAGGTTTAGTATGGTAAAGGACCTATTTGATTCCCTACCTAAAGAATTAGCCACCACCTCGCGTCACCCACAGTTTACAGGTATGATAATACGCATACAGCTTTAAATTGAACCAGCCTCCCGGTATTTACAATGCAGCTGTTTGGGAGACTATAAAGACCGAAGGCCTGCAGCCTTGGGCAGAGAGACTCTGAGAAACAGGTGTCTGTCCCCAGGAGACTATAGTGCAATGCGCCTTGAGGGGCGCTCTATCCAGACCCTTCTCTGCTTTATTTAGGGTTGAACCCAGGTTGTCAGGATTCGAAGTAATAAATAAAAGAAAATAATTTTTATTTCACCTTGGGTGTGCTTGTAACACTGAGGCTAATCAGACCGACAAACAACTGAAACAAATCCACTGCCCTATCGTGAACACCTCTAAGGTAGACGATTTGCCAAACCTCATGTTTGTGTTAAGTTACTAACAACCTTTTTTTGCTGTTTTAGAGTCGGTCATATTTGATTCAGAGTCGGCCAATTTTTCCCGACCGGGTACAGCTGGGGAGGGAAGACCCTCCAGTCGGTGCAGCAGGTAAGTGGGGAGGGTAGCCGAAGCATTTTGACCCTTATAACAACTGCATATCAAAATCAACGAATCGAAATTTTCGCTTATGTTAACGATACCTGCTATTTAGTACTAAGGAATGAACAAACGGGTGTTCCTCCAAGCGCGGCTTAGCATTTCCACTTGTTCAAGTTTTTCAGTGAGTTGTTGGTGTTTATGTTGATTTCTAAATTCAGGGCCAATCAAAGCTACTGCACGTGCTTCACGTGTAATTTATAATGCAATGCGCACTCTTAAGCCTCGTTCACTCTTGTTAGATAAGCATAACACTGGTGAAATAAGCCCAAGCGCAAGCACACGAAAAAAGGAAATTTTTTCTTTTGTGCTTATGCTTGTGCTTATATTGCAGTAGTGTTATGCTTATGCCATAAGTGTGAACATGGCTTTTAGTCAGAGAGAAAAACTGTTGATGTGTCATTTTGTCTCTTATTATATTTTAGCCGCTCAAGAATCGCTGAAGCCCGAGCATTTGCAGCAGAACACTTCCACCCTGAACACAGCTGACACTTCTAGCATACGGCTTCTGGTCGGATTGAAGTGTATTGCCGAAAAGAGTAGTCACTGATATGATATTCAAACAAACAACAAGAATGGTGTCTGAAAACGTCTATGTAGTCAAAGTCGCTCTGAACATGTCTGAAGTACAACTTTGTACAAAACTATGGAATTTGTGCTTTACGTGCTTTGAACCGCAGATGTTTATGTTAAATGTATTTGTAAATTTTGTGTTGTAAATAAACTGTAGAGTGAGTATTTTAATTTTCTGTTCCTCGAAATACACTGTCAAACGTCGGATAGAGAAAATACGGCTACAAGTAAGATCTCCACCTTGACAAAAAAGATACCCAATATTAAAGAGAAGGATTTCTTGGCTGTTTATCATTCTTCTTAGAGCGCAATAAACTGACTTATCTAAATCGCCGTCGTTGAACTCGATGAAGCTTTCGGTTTGATGAGCCTCACCTCGTTCATGTTTGGCCGCAATCAGAGTTGCCCAGTATGCTAAATTAAAAAGGCCGTCAAGCGTCTTGGATCCGTGCACTGGAATTAAAATAAATTACATAAGTATTTATATCATGCCGTAGAATATGCGGCCAATCAGATTACAGGAAACCCGTTGTATATTCAATGGTATGATACCCAACCTAACATCATGTGCTGCGTATGTTACGTTGATTGTGTTGGCCGCTGTATCTTATAGGGGAATCCTTGTTTACGATATTTGCCTCATTAGCATAAGCAATTCAGTTTCTGATGGAACTACAAATAAATCAGTTCTGAATATTGAAAGTTCATAGTATGATTAACTCTGCCAATGAATATGAGATCGATATAATGAATACTTCTTGCGCAACACGTCCTTTCGTGAAAAATGTTTTCCACATTAATTCCAGCGTTTGGGCCCCACTTAAGTCCTCTTTTGTGATACATTCCGTACGTTGTGTCCCAGGCTTCTTCAGTCTGCTGCCTGAGTAGTGAGTACAGGAGTGCTTCTCAACTGCTGGATGTCATAAGCTTCATTTAAATTGTCAAACCAAGGAACTCTCAATTGTTTGTTATCGATGAACTAACAAAAAAAAACAAAAACATAAAAGCAATACGTAGATAATACTTAACTCTAGATAACACTCAAATCTACAGATCCGTCGGGTAAAATCTGCCGCATAGCTTGCTCTGGCTAATTAACGATTAGACCCGCAGCCCGCAAGGGCTACGGGTCAATAGCCCATGAGGCGAAGCCGAATGGGATATTGACCCGTGGCCCTTGAGGGCGAAGGGTCTAATTGTTTTAGTATCACCCAACTAGTCAAAAAAAATAAAATAAAAAATAAAAAATAAATAAAGAAATAAATAAATAAAAATTAAAAAAAATCACCCAACTAGTCGGACAGTACAAAAGTAATAATAAAGTTAGCAAATGCAAGTTGAAGAAACTTTTTTGGGGGGAATAAAACGAAAGAATTTCGCTACTCGATGACTATTGCTAATAGTCCTCTACTAGCGTAGCCAATCAAAATGCAGGATTTGCATTGGGCCACCCTGCCTAAATAAAGTCGATTTTTTTTTTTAGTCCACTAGTTGGGTGATACTAATCACTAATACATGTAGTCCCTTTGCAGGACCTAGTCACCTCCCTCTTAAATACGCACTCTCAATCTGTAATAGGCTCGGGGGGCAGGGGGTGGGGAGCCCGGGCTCCTTAAAAGTGCGTTTCTTAAAGAAAATCCAAGATTGGATTCTAAAATCCGAAAACGGATTTTGCGTTTCTTTACTAAACAAATCAATCTAAGGTCACTCGGATAATGGTGCATCAAAGGAACCGAAGAATCAACTCTGGGCAAGTCTTTTATAATTCTTAATCGGGGCGTTTATAAGTTGTATTTAGTGTTAACCCTCTCTAAATATCGATCGATTGATAAATGATAAATTCATTGATTGAGAGTCCTGCAAAGGTACTACTCATTCTTGCATTTTCCTAATTCCCAGGGTCTCTCAATCTTCCCGCCCTCGAGAGTAGTTGTCCAGCGGCAATCCAGCTGTTTTAAAAATGGCGGACCAATCGAAAGATCCTTCAACAGTTGTGAAACAAGCTAGGTAATGTTATGATCCTGCATTGAACTTGGATAATCTACTGCTCTGTGATAATTAAAAGTGTCAATGATTATTTCTTTCCCACTTAAAGGCTTTTGCAGGACTCAGACTTCAAAGAATTCTGCACCAAAGTTCTCGGAATTTTGCAAAGCCGTGAGCGAGGCAATGAGTGCATCAATGCTTTAAGGCGACTCTTTCTGCTTTTAGCCGCTACTAGACAAAGAAGAAGGTATTTATGCTCACACTCTCTTCCTCTTCAGTAAAAAGAGCTACATTTGCCATTATTATATGAAGAATTAAAGTTAATCCTGACCAAAAAACAAGATATACTCCATGGGCATGTTGTAATTTCCAATTCTCTTTAATCCGATTCGTACTACTCTGGTACTGCCTTTGAATTCTCCTGGATTTGTGATCTGACAGCTTTTTTCAGATCATATTGTTCTTCATTTATTTAATGTTACCAGCCAGTTATTTGTGAACTCAAATTTTACAATCATTAATAAACCTCTCTTGATATTCGTAACAGTTTGGCACAGGAACTAATTGATGAACTGAAAAATGTCACCGCTGAACCTCAGCAAGGTCCTAAAAGGTTTCGACTTCTTTCCTCTGCAATCTTGCGAGAGATAACTCCTACCAGCCAGCTGGTTATCACTAATTTGGAGCCTCCTGTGGAGCAGAAAAACATCCCAATCATTTTACCTTTGGTGTGGGTTCAGGTAAGCTTTTCTGTGAGCATCTCTTGGCTCTCAAATAACTGCTCAAGTGTTATGCTATTGGAGTGATCAAATTACAAGCCAGCGAGTCATGTAAGCCCACATGTGAGCCAATCCTGTTAGCATAAAAAACAGTCTAGTTAGCCTAAATAACCTTCCTCCCTAAAAAAAACTTTACTCTTTTCCTTAGAGACAGTAGGGATTGCTGTCTTGCATACTGCCAGCTTGTTAACTTAAGTAAAACTCCTTTTAGCCTGACCAACATTCCATTTAGTCTAATTAGCACTCTGGTTAATCTTAATGAGCTTAGTTAGCTTGTGGTTAGCCTTTTTATTGGGACAGTTGGGAATCCTGGCTTGCATGCCTCACATGCATTGCTTGTTTGCATATTAGTGACCCTTTTTGGGATCAACCAATCAATCTCAAGGGTTTGCATGTGGCATATGCATTACATAAAAGGGAGTGAAAATTGGGCCAACTTATCTAAACCCAAGACAATTTCTTATGGCATAGGTCTGTAAATATTATTCTGGCTGTACTATACATCTTGATTGGGTAGACTGGAATATCAATAGCAAAAACAGAACATGGGACAATTTTTCATATTTAGGAATGTGTTACAATCCCAGTATTTGTATTGATCTCTGTGTTTGATTTTTCAGGGTCAGGAGCATGGCCTCTGGACAAACCATCTTCCGCTGCTTATACAGTGAGTAACATTGGGCTACAAATTGGAGACTTTTTTTCAGCCTCTCTAGAAACTCCACTTAAGCAATTACTACAGTTTCTTTTAAAAGATTTCATCCTTTGGCTCACCTGCGCATTCCAACAACCTTCTAATGGGTGGTACACTGTATGTTTACCTGGATTCGCAGTTCTAATTTTTGTTTGTTTTGTGGTGTTTTGCATGGGATTTGGAAAATTAAACTTTGAGCCATCTGTTATCAGCATGGTACAATCAATTGTGTATTATACAAAATTTATGGAACTGTATAATATTATGTATTTTATTATCAATAACAATTTATTCCTTAATTATCTTATAAGTTCTGACAGAGTATTGATTGAAAGTAGTTTCATTAAGTTGTATTTTTTTAATTATTATTTGCAGGTGGTTAACCAATCCTGGTGTTCCTGTGGAGTTACAGACATTGTCTCTTGGCTCTTTACAGCTTTTAATACATGTTGATGAGAACTTGATATCACAAGGTATCTATTTGTATATTATTTAGTTTTGTATTTTATTACTTAATTTACCCCATCACTGGTGTCTCCACAATTTGTAGAATGAAATTGTTTTTTAAAAAAGTGTGAAAGCAGCTTTCGTTCTCAGATGTAGTTGAGGCCCTTGTTACAGACACTCCTTTGTCATTCCTTTATCACCTAGATTATGAGTAGTCCCTCTTTTGTTTAGTTGATTGTGCATAATGTAAAAGAACACCACAAGAAAAAAATGGTTGCACAAAATCCTGGGGACAAGAACCATGCACTTCTCACCTGTAGTGTTTCATGTGGCCTTTTTCCTGGAGGTTCATTTATGGCAACACTTGATGGCCTAGGTGAAAGAGGGGCTACTTGTACATGTAGTCTATTGTTACTGACAGTTCACTTTACTTTTTTTAACTTTCAATCCATGGCATTATCTTACAACTAACAAATTAGTGACCAGTGTGAACATGATGTAGTCTCAGTGGCAATATATAACCTATGAATGATGCTCTGGATTTGTTCAATATGTACAGATGATGTAGGAGGAGTTAGTCGGCAAATGGCAAACTGGTTGAAAAATGCCAGCACCGTGTCAGCACCTAATCCTTACCAGAGACAGATATTCAGAGGAGGAAAGTCTAAGGGGGTTGGTAGTTTGCTTTTAATTATTACATATTATTAATAGCTATTTAAATAAAATGAAGTATTGTTTACTCTATTTTACATGAGCCTTAACTTTTTTTTGTTGTGGGTCATCTCGGTGATACAGTAGTTTTACACCAAGTAATGGCCACCTATCTGCAACAGCCACTTTTTTGTCCCAGCAGGCCATTGAAACAGTCTTATTTTAACCTCTCTGCTACAGCTGATCTCCACAACAGCAACAGCCACTACAATGGGTCCTGACTGCCAAAATAATATCTTGACAACATGCATCCAGTTAATCAGTGACAGACAAATGATGTATACAAAATCCCATATTGTATTTATTTATATGTAGAGAAAGGGATATGCATGTCATTGGTCTCTGTTTCTGCTGGGATTCTCTTTCGTTGAATAATATCTTTTGATTGCGTCATGTGTTCACATGCTGCACTAAGAATGTTTCAAAGATAAAAAGTTTGAACTCCACAAAAAACAGGTGTTAAACCCCTACCTTCCCATAATGGCCACCTCTTTACAATGGTCACTTTCCTTTGTCATCAAGGTGGCTGTTGTGAACAAATCGTTTTAATACTGACTTCCATTTGCTACATGTTAATCTCTTACATGTAAATACTACCGTAACATTAAAAGATGAAAGTTTTATGTTAAGCTTTCTTAAAGCTCTAACAAATTATTTTTAAGTATAAAATATTACAGAACACAATTTGAGCTAATTTCAGTATTAATTTTACTTTTCGTTCTAGTATCAGCTGGTTACTGAAGTTGATGGAACATCATCAAGATATTTTTTCACAGTCCTGAGTATTGGTAAGTAGAGAATTACTCTGACACAAAATAAAAGATAAACTCCAGGCATACAATGATGAATGTTAGAGAGACTCTCTACATGTACATGTATGCTTATTTTTGTGGGAGGTGTGAAGATCTGACAGTTATTACATTCATCTTCAAGTCATGTTTGTCTGTGTTCTTGCCTTGTCCAGGGTAACTGTGTCTTGATCTTGGGCAATTCACTGTTTACTGTCACAGTAACTTGGTCTGCCCAGTCATACAAAGGGGTAAACTGTTAGTAAGTGTTTGGAAGAGCTAGCAATGCTGGGCTAAACTTTAGTTTTGGGTAGCCTATCCTGCAGGAGGGATAATCATTCTTTATTCTGTAGAAGGCACAATAATGCATGGTGATTGGGCCTTTTTTGGCCAGTTACAAATGTTACCCTCAATTTTAACAACATGTGGCATCAAACCAGTTAAAACAGTGCCACTCGAAGTAAGTTACCATGGTAACCCCTTTTCTCATTTCTCCTCAGACAGTAACCATATTTCAAGATGTGAGAATCACATCTCAAGAGACCAGAGTCTTATTAATTAATGTTTTGCATTTATTTTACAGCACAATACTGTTTCCCGGACCAAGTTTTGAATATCCACAGCTTTTCTATGTTACGATCATGGCTTCAGCATCTTACTTTCACCACATCAACATCAACTTCTGTTTCTCCAAGAGATCGTCGTTCACCAGTGGCATTTGCAACTGCCTCAAATCCTGGCTCAGTTGAGAATCTCAGCCAATCAACTTATCTATATGGATCTCCATCCCATAATACAGTTAACCGAAGTCAGTCAAGCATGGATAATATTTCAGTTGGTTCCCAATCGTCTACTGGCTTTATTATCCCTTTGTCACGCTCCTCACCACAGGGGTGTGAACCCATTTTGGGAAGATCTCCAGATGACAGATCTCCTGATGAGCGGTCAAGTGGTAGTGACTCTAGACCCCAGACTCC
>OMLO01003698.1_pt1 | contig 12639 bp, 9 predicted proteins | sample 1674811 | NCBI WGS metagenome assembly OMLO01 (sample SAMN06265003, study PRJEB25207) | coral metagenome | isolation source: Coral host | place: Mexico:La Bocana,Puerto Morelos, Mexico | collected 2008-11-13
ACATCTTGTAAAAACAAGTGAACTGTTTCTGTGAACTGTTAATTCCACGAGTTTGACCATAGGTCTCCTTTGATTAAAAGCATTATGCTAACTTTCAAATAAAACGGAGGGCAAACTACGCTAATGTAAGAGAAAACTTCATTACCCAGGTCAATCTTGTTTAGTGACTTACAAAAGCGGTGAATTAACTGAGATTGTCCAACTTACTCACGGCAGATTTTTCTTCATTGTTGCCATAAAATGATTTACGATAAAAAAAATTTGTCCGGACATCATGTCTGACCACATTTGGGATTTCATCGGACATGAGCAAATTTTGGTCGGCCAATGTCCGATGACCGACAGTTATTTGCAGCCCTGTGTCATGAATTATAGAAAGAAAAACTAAACAACTCTATAACTGGCTTTGGGAACTGGCTGGTCAAGATAGACGATGCGGGGGTTTGAAGAGGGGACAATCGTGAGCACAACCATCATATTTGAATGAAGGGGTAAGTTTCTAAAGAAACTGGGGTGCTGCATCGGTGGGGAGTATTGTAAGTTAATTTGGTTTTATCGACTGGGTTGATGATGTGAATTGGCCACCGTAAAGAGATTCGAAAGCTGACATTTTGTATGTTAGCACTTTGTTGGGACGAATCAAGGAATTGTGGGTTGTGTGTGGTTTATATACAGAAATATGGAGCTATGCTATTGTTTGGTGCATGGTAACATGTAAAAACAACAGAATAAATTAGTTGAATGAAAAGCATTCGTTGTTACCATGAGTTTGAGAAAATGTGTGGAGATAAAGAGCATCCAAGGTGCCAGACCTCTACCAATGGTAGTAAAGACATCTGGGATAGGGTGTTAGATATTATTGAGTAAGCAAGTCAGTGGGAGACGAGTTGGACTGGGAACAAGGAAGCAGATTGGTTGAAGCAAGTAAAGGAAGTTATTGTTCGGAGAGTACCATCACCTTCTGAGGAACCCTGGTGGTCACAAACACCCCAAGCTGTACAGGTACTGCTGAAGAAGAGGAACTGAAGGGCACCGGAACTAGACAGACAGGTAAACTACTGGTCTAGACAGTTATTAACAGTGTGAAAAGGAGGAGAACTGGCACAGGTGCTTTCTTCATGCAAGATGGCAAGTCGATCAACTAAGCCAAGCTGAATGCTTCGCTTGGCTTCAAAACTGGACAAGCGCACCCACAGGGTTTGAGCCAGGCCACGCCATTGCGCCAATACTGCACTTCAATTGAAATTGTCCCTTTAAAAAACCACCAAGGGGACAATCAAAATTTAGGGAAAAAACTTGAACTGAAGTACACACGGAGAGATTTAGTTCAGTACAGAAATTGCAAGCTAAAACAAAACATGGAAAGTATATTTTATCACACATTTTTAAAAAGTTCATACTAGAGTCACATTTCAGTCACGCTCTGCTGAACATATGGCATACGTCTCATGCTCAACCAAGCATGGTGAACACACCTGGCAATCTTCAACAACATCTCACATTGAAAACGTGTTCGAATAATAGAAAGCTTTTTTGCTCCAAAGTGAATAAGGATACACAAGAAGAACAGTGTATTAATCAGGAAGAAACGGATGAGGATCAAAGGAAACCAAGAAAATCACGAACTTTCCAGAAAACTTGGTTGCAAAATCACACATGGTTGCTCCATGAAAAAGAGGCGATGTTCTGCTATTTTTGTCACAAATCTAAGAAGACTAACCCCTTTGCATCAGCAAAAGGGTGTACAAATTTTAGAACCTCAACTCTGCATAGTCAGAGACTGTAAGGATGCTGTTAACGAAGAAGCTATGAGGGATACGTTCGGCAACACGCAGCATCATGTTTTAATGTGACGAGAAAAAAGTCTTATCACCAATAACTTAACTTTTCTTGTTTGTATCACTTTTTTGGTATTACAAGAATCAGGTAAAACAAAATGTTTTTGTTGGGTTGCCTGTACAAATGTTAAAAAAAAACTGTTGAATTAAAATTAATTTGTCCGTCCCTCTAAAAATAAAAATGTCCCCCAAAGATTTAGCCAAGGGGACAAATTGTCCCCCAGTGATCAAATTCTAGCTTAACCCCTGAACCCACACATTCCATTGCGGTTGTTGTGGCGCTGTATGTGCAACTAACCCATACGAAAGTATACTCTTCCTGTAACTGGGATAGGCACCTCTCAAGGCGATACCACATGCAGGATTGTGGAAGGTTCCCAGAGACCTTCCCACATGTGCTTCCAGGGTGTCCTGCTCTGGCTCAGGCAAAGCACTTGGATAGGAACATTGCTGCATTACAAGTGCTATTTTTTTTGAGATATTGGAAAAGTTGAAGTTGGTGGACTCTGTGCCTCAATGGTACCTATCTACGAGTCTGAGGTCGCACAGAATATTGGGATGTCCTGGTCTATGTAGAGCACGTCACAGTTGAGGCTAACCAGGTGGATGCTTGTTTCATGGATCATGTGGCTAAGAAAGTTTGGGTGGTAAAGATAAGTTGTCCATGGCTGGATAATTGTTAAAGGGAGCAAGAAGAAAAGACTGGTAGGTACAGCCCCTTGCAGTTCGAGCTGAGGCATCAATACAAGGCTGAGGCATCAATACATGTTGCAAGGGGTGGTCAAAGAAGCTCAAGGGAACCATGAGAAAGCTTTTTGGTGCTAGAGGGTGAGACATTATACTGGGACTACAATATAACTGCACGAGCTCGTAGGGTGATTGCAATTTGTAGTCTTAGAAAAATCTACAGGTGCTTATTAATTTCATTCCAAATTGCATGAGAAAAACCATTTGATTACTTGTTAATAATATACATGTACAAGTGACAATTTCTGCGTAAAAATTCATTCACTCTCCATGAAAACTGTGCAGTTTCTTTTAACTGTGGAAGCAGTCCTTTTTCACCGCTGAATTGAAGAACTTGACCACAAAGCAAAACAAACATTCCTGTAGCTTTGATTTGGCTTCTTTACAACTGTTTTTCCAGTGGTTGAAAAACTCTGTGCCGTGTTCAAGGTTATCTTAGCCGAGAAGAAACTCTTAAACCCAACACAAGTTGCTGAAACCAAATTGCTGGGAAATGAAGCTAGAATCTACCAAGAAGCGGATTTTCTGCACAGCACTGAAGGCATTTATTAACTTTCTCTTGTTGCTTCCTGACTTAAGCTTTTTCATTGGATGTTGTACGTACTAGATTGCCATTTTTTGTTTGTGAACCATCTTACCTAATCTCAAAGCTTTGCTCTCTCGCAAAAGTAAAATGGCTGCACCTTTCATCTCCAAAATTGAGATGTGCTTCACACTACTGACAGAATTTTAAAATTTACTTTCAAATGGGATTTTGTCATGCCGTCGTGATCGGCTCTGACATATTTCAGTTAAGTCAAGCTCAAGTTTATGGTTTTCTCCTTGCAGCTTTTGTGTATTTTTCTGATCTTACACACTTTGCAATAGCTAGTATAGCTATTTTTGCTGAGCTTAGTATTTTGTTTTGTTATGAAGTCTTTGTGTTTTAATTTAGATAAAGAGTTTCAATATTTGTCAATTTTTTGTCCCCCATTTTATTTTTCCCAGCTCAGTTTTGCAGGAGCTGGTTTTTAATTCTGTTATGCACTCAATTTCTCTTTTTTGCACTGGTGAAATTGCACTGATCACTGTTTTGGGATTAATTGTCATGTTCTCAGCCAATCAGAATGCAGAAATTGTTGCTTGTATATGATTATATAGTTAAGTTATTTTTTTTTTCTTTTTTGCATTTTAATCTTTTTAGTAGTTTCATCAGACAACATAGGTCACGCTGTTAGGTGCCCTATGTGGTGATGACCTATAGCAACCCTGTGTGCATACTGCATAATACATATAATAATAACAATAATAATAATAATAATAATAATTATAATAATAATAATAATTATAATAATAATAATAATAATAATAATTTGTATTCCTGCACAGCCATTTAAGATCCTCTATTTATTAACCAGTTAATAAACAAGCAAAGAAGGAGGCAAAACAAGAAGTTGATAGGGAACAAAGAAGTGGGACAAAACTGTGCCAAAGAAAAGTGTTTTAGCTTTTGGTTGCTGCTGCAAGACGGGTCATTAGAATTTATACCATACTTTTTTCTTTATGCTTTCTGTTTCATTACTATTGCTTTCTCTATAATTGTCATTTCTGGGTCATTTTACTATCTTGTTAACTTATATTTAAACAGTTACATAACTACATGTATGAACTCTGACCTTAACAGTTTGAAACTTGACATTGACATCTTGAAGATGATGATATAATGTTTTACATTCCCAATTATTTTTCATATTGTAATACATGTACTTCCTCCAGCTTTGCTCATCTGATATATTTTTTTAATACTCTTTATCATATATATTGATTGCCAATAGGTTTTACAAATACATTACATGTATAATTTCTTTTGTAATGATGAAGATGATGTTTGCAGGTGATTGGCATTGGTGCAGGACAACAGTCTCGCATTCACTGTACCAGACTGGCAGGTGACAAAGCAAACAATTGGTAAGAGTATTTACCATATTGCAAGTTAATCACATATTAAACAGCAATCAAGGTATCATGGTAGGTGGATTGTCAGTGTTTGGAAATCGAACTCATACGCTGACACTTTGAAAGAAAACCCCATCAACCTATACATTTTCTGAAAGCTTAATAGTTATAGAATACAATCATATCTTTGAAATTTTCTAAAATGTCAATGTAGCAGTGATATTAAAAGAAGTACCCAGAAACACTGCTTTGCCTATATTGGTTTGCTTCTGCACGTGAATTATTGGAGCCGTGCGATTAACATTGGAAATGGTTTCTCACCCATCACCCTCAAAAAGTGTGTCTGCAAGTTTCCAGATATTGGTTTTCTTTTTTACAAACTCCTAAAGTTTGATATTGTCAATGCGGACGTTCCTTTCTACAAAAGAGGCCATAACTTTAAAACGGAAGTAAAATTAAACAAATCCCGACACACTTTTTCAAAAGAAGTATCCTTGAGCATTCTTGCTAGATTAGATGACGCATTGACAGATGTCGGCACGGTTCAGTTTACAACAACAATGGCTTATGACAACTTGAAATAAACAGAGATCTACAATTCTGGCACGAAAACCAGTCGCAGTGTTATCGTTCGAAGGACAAAGTATAAGAGCTTTTAAAAGGATTGTATGTAAACTGCCATGATTTCTTTTATGCTGGAGATTTCGTCGGCAAAATTGGTATTATGTTGCTCAATTTTAGACCTCTTCGTTCTCCAGACATTTATTAAAAGTATGCCTCAAGAAGCAAAAAGAGAAAATCTCGAGGAGGAACAAGCAAGCGGGCCAGCAAGCGAACCTCGCAAGTCGATGTTTGGCCGCAAACAAATAAAAATCTAAGGGACAAATGTCAGCTGCTGGGTAAGAAGTGATTCTTTGAACAATTCTTTGAGGCTACGACTATTTCGCATGATAAGTACATGCATCAGTATAAGCAGAAAAGATGAAAACATTTTGGCTTTGTTGAAAAAATAAATTTCTTTCTTCTATCCCTTACTTAACCTCTTAAAATCACGCTGTAATCACTGCCCTGACTCCGCAATACAATAATGCATAACGCTCCAGACACATACACGCTTTGCGGACCTATGTGTTAAGTTAGCCCAATGCGTTGGTATACTGTATTGGAAAGCTGGGAAAGTATGAAAGGCGAGAGTTCAAAACTCGGCCTGGCAAACACGAATTGTTTTTTTTTCTTTTCTTTTTTCCCTCTGACATGTTTTTTCTTTCTTTTTCCCCCAAGAAGCTAATTAAGTGCTTCCCATTTATAATAATTTATTATTTTGCTTGATATTCATGCATTGCGTGCATCATGTTATTAAAACCCATGCTTGTCAGGAGCCCACGTTCATTTCATAACTAGGACAACAAATGCTTTCTAGGTTTTCTTTAAAACAATTCAAATAAGAAAATGCTCGCACCACATTCTGTTGACATAGCAGTAATTATCTCAGCACTGATTGCTTTACTATGTTTCACATTTGCTGAACCATTCGACAACATTTTTCTCTTCGTCAAGTCAAGTTGTGCATTGGTCAGCGGAAATACAAACAAAAGGTTACGACCCAAGGAAGAAGGAGTGACCGATCGACCAAGTGATTGAATTCGCGCTCGCTCACTAAACTCCTATTTTGCATTCTGCAAAATAGTCGTAAAAAGTGTCCCTAACCTCTGCAAATTGAAAGGAAGTGTTATCTGTAATAGTATCACAATTCACGAGGGGAGTCTGTGTAGGCCTGTCATATCTTTTGTTTTTCTTCCGGACATAAGAAGGGCAAGAACTAAGCTTGTCAAGAACAAAAGCTAACTAGTGATGAAGACAACCGGATCAAGAACAGTTCGCATGCACATCTCTTTCTTTGAATGTCACACCGCAATTCGCATTACACATGACAACCGCTGTGAATTTTAATTAGAGTTGACAGGAACTTGTCAATGCACTGTCAGGGGTTAATCAGATTCAAAAATAGTTTTTTCTCTTTATCTTAAAAAGTAAAAAACTTTTCTTACCATTCTTTTTGCAAAATATTTATCTTAGTCTCCTCAATTTGAACAGTAAAAAAAAGATTTTTCGACAAAATCCACCTACCATGACACCTTAAATGGTTTGAACCCAGGAGTATCAGTAGTTCATATAGTGTGATCGTCTGGGTGAGGGTAGTGTTGAAAAGAACTGTTGTTAGTGACTGATGTTTCGACACCCCAAGCGGGAGTCATCTTCAGAGTCCAGTGAATAGTGTTTGTCAGGCAATGATGTTATAATTCTGGTCTGTTGAAACTGATTGGTCAGTTTAGCCATGATGGCTCAGGTTGTTGAAATGTCAGTCACTAACAACAGTTCTTTTCAGAACTATCCTCACCCGGACAATCACATTATATGAACTACAGAAGATCCATTAAATGGAGGTAACAGAGATCAACAATGAATCAAGAGCAGTTTTTATTTAAGGTCTTGCAAACTATGATTTGTTTGTTGGTTCCTTCTGCAAACATTCTATTTGATCCTTAGGTGGCTTCGTCAGCATCCCAGGGTACTTGGCATGGTTTTCAAAAAGGTGAATGTTTGAGATTAAAAGACCTAGTAGTATTTCCTAGTATATTGGGAAGTACAGTTTGTATCATGTTAATACTTGAACGTAGAGTTAATTTTTACTCCTTGTAGTGTGTATGTAATTATTGTGAAAAGAACATAATCTTCATAATGTAGTGTAATCCAGTGTATTGTAACTCTCGAATACATGTAGGTATCTAGACTGTTATCATTGACAATGTTAAGGCTACTAGCAATTTACCTTTTTTCATTTCAGGTGTATTTTCAAATATCAATAACTTACCGTACGAAAAAGTCTTTATTTTTTGTAACCACTTTTGCAGCCCTCCTTTTGTGGGGGAGTGGTGGATCTAAAATAGAATGGTGCAAACAGCACAATGAATCGACAATGATAATTTTCCATGGTGCAATAGCAATGAGTTTACAATAACAAATTGTGTCACCAGTAGATGCAGATGTTGTGTCAGGCATTATAGTTAGTGTGTCGTCAACTTGTCTTGTACTGTAACTCACTCATTCCTTTGTAATGGCGTCATGATGTTGCTGAAACATCAGAACATTTATATAATTGATTTTTAGTGCAGAGTGCACTATTGGGATGGTTATGAGGGCTGCCTGTTGCTAAGGCACTATAGCACTCAGATGCAAACTTTAATTATTCATATTAATTAATTCATAATAATTAATTACAATTGCGGCAGGGGGGGTCGGTGGGCTAGGTACCTACCTTGATTCATTAATGACATAAAAGATTTTCTTTTTCAAAATATTTCTTGCTCTACTTGTGCTGCTAATCTCTTTAGATCAAAGCTAATTGGGTCTAAATGCATGTGCAGCTTAGTTAGCATTTTTGTCCACTCTACATTGGGTGGAATATACATTTCATATGGGGTCACACACAAACGTTAAGTGCTTTTCCTTGTGGTAGAACCCAACATGAGATGCATGTGTTTTTGAATCTTTAGGGATACACAATCAATTTTGATCCCCAGAGCCACCCTGTTTTACCATGTGATGTGACCAAGGAAGACAGTTGTTTGTCTAGTAATCCAAAAATTGTCTAGTAATCCAAAATTTTAATTGTAACTATGTGTCTTTGGAATTACTCCTAGTCTGGTTAAACAAATATCATGTGTTGTTTTGAATTTACAATAGTGTGTTTGTCAAGGTCAAAAAAAGAAGGGAAATCTATTGCTTCTCCTTCGTGTCTTGGTGTTCTCTCCTTTAGTTGCCTCTGTAAAAAGATGAAAAATTTTCCCAACACACAAACAAAACCAAGAAGTTCCCAAATATTGCTGCAGACTTAAAAGCGCAAATTATTTTAATTGACTTGTTCACCAATGTATACTTCTCATCAAGAATGTTGGCCAGCTGGTGCTCTTTACCATCAAAACTACTCGTCATATTTACATTTGTAAGGAAGTTCATGCTAATTGTTTCTGTGCATCCTTACTGCACACAAAATTCACATGCCACGTCATGCATCGAGCGTGCACTCTAAGTAGTAAAGTAAACAACAATAGGGCAAATGGCCATTGCTGTAACTTTGCGTGGATTTAACATTCTTGGATGTTTGGTGACCCCTATTTTTCTTTCAGTGGTTCATTTTCTCTACCAATTTTCTACGTTTTGCGAAAAAGTGAAGAAAATCTATGGAGTGAAAGTTTTGAAAAATGCTCCATCAAATTCCATTTATTTCACCTCTTCATTTAGTTCTGCGGCTGTTTTAAATGCCTCTTTAATGGTTAAGATTTGCAAAAGTGGTGGCAATATTTGAAACTATTAACGCCACTTATTCACTTATACAAAATACTATTAGGATAGTTTGCCTCTGTTAACTTACCGTTATTATTATTATTATTATTATTATTATTATTATTATTATTATTATTATTATTATTATTATATGTTAATCTAAAATCCCTAGAGACCATCCTGAATTATGCATACTAATTTATCAAAATCAGCCTTATCTCTGAAACAATGCCAGTGAATATCACTTCTGAAAGAATTAAATCATTTTCCGCCTGCAGTAGAAGTTCAAAAATCTATCAATGATGTCCTTATTAATCAATGTCAAGGTTTATCAATTTGAGTGTTTTTATTGTTTCTTGAAAAGTATAAAGCTGGCAACAAGTATACATGTATTCCTGCACTCTTTGTTGATTCAATGAGTTCTTATATATCGGTACAAAAGAAAATTTGCATTTTGAGTAAAACATTTCTTCATCAAATATTTGACTCTCTTCCATTTAGCTCTAGTGGTGAAAGAAAAACAAGCACATCTTCTGTGTCCCTTTGGAGAAAACAAGGGATTCATTTTTCACACCTTCGTGAGGGAAACAAAATTTACAACTTACAAAGTTGGGGTGAAAAGCCTAATTTTTTACGTTTCCTGCCTCAACATATTATTGAATTTAAAATAAGCAAAAGTCAACATAGTACACCAGCGAAAAAAATTAAAGGCTGACGTGACAAATATTGTTGTAAGTTATTTTTGGACCTTACAGATGTCGACGTTCTCAGAGGATGAAATACAAACAAAGAGTAAATCGGGCAGGGATTCTGGGACTGACTATACCTTGCCAGAGCTATCAATCGCACTCTGCACAAATTGAAATTGTCTCACCAGTTACTTGCCTATGTTGTCAAAAGCATTATTGTTAAAACCATTATTAAAATTTGAAACAATTGAAACACTGGGTTTCATTATGATTGAGTTTCTGTGTATAAATATAGACACGGCAAAATGGTATAAAGGAGTTCGTTGATGAAAAGAAGAAAAGACTTTAAACATAGCCAGGAGTTCTGAAGTCACTCACATTGGCCTGTAAAAGGAAGAAAAAAATCTAATCATAATAACACATGGTAATCTTCTTGGGCCCACTCTTCAAAGTACTAACCCCATCGAACATTATACCTTAACTTTACTGATCTGAATAGTGTTTTGGTGTTTGGTGTTTTTTGTGGTATACTGTATTTACTACGTCAATGTTTTTCACATTGAGCACATGCAGTATTGTATTTCTAGGATCAAGAGCTCAAAAGGTAACAAAGAAAGAAGAAAACAAATTTTCAAGGCCTAATTTGAAATACGCTAGAAAACCTACCACCATAAATGCACACACTAACTGAACATCATTTTTAGATGCCTTTGATTTATGAACAATCTACATTGCCCTATATTTTCCAGAGACCAGTTGAAGCCCTGAGCTCTGTATTTTGTCAAAATTTGTTTGCATATATAATTATATAATTTATATTTCAACAAGCTCAGAATGTTTGTTTTGTATTTTTAGGGCATAAAAAGAGCAGAAATGTCCAATGCAATTGATGTGTATGTGAATGGAACAGTTGGGCAGGTAATGATGTAAGCAACAAAATCGAGACTGTAATATGTTACTGTAACCTTGATCCCACTGTTGCCACCACGCCAATGAAGAGGATACACTGCATTTACTCAAAGGTGTAATAAACACAAACTGTCATCAAAGGCGATCACATAAAACAGAAGTAATGCACAAGTGCATGCACAACATTAACAACTGCTGGGTAAAATGTAACTATAACATAGTAGTGCAAAAATAATCATGCTTATATTCCCAGTCTATCCAGTATTTAAGAGAATTATCTAAGATGTATAACAATCAATAACAATCAATGCCAATCTAGTTTTCCATAAAGTAAATCAAGTATGGCTTTGGCAACAATATGGACCATATGTTTTTTTATGTTATGATGGAATAGGTAGCATTGTTATATTGGTATTATCAAGAAAAAGTGAAAGTTTTAGCCTGCAGGAGCATCCGAAGAACCAAAAAATGTAAGGCTTGAAAACACGAGAGCTTTTGTGAAAAAACGAATGTTCATGTACTCGCCTGGAAAAATGATGATTGATTTTGCCAGTGTAGCTAGCATTACAGTTATAAATTGTAGACCACCTGCAACCACACCTTGTCAACTGCCATTGTAATTAATCTAGATATTAAGCTTCTTCCTTCAAAATTTGAAGTTTTTTCAGTGTTAAGGTGAGTGGTGTAACCTACAGTACCCACAGACACGTTAACTGTACCTACCAGTCAGCTGGCTGAGGAATTGATTCCCATTGACTAGATTCAAGGTTTTATAGGGATTTCTTTTAAACCTACTGTAGGACACTGATAAAGAGGTGTGGAAAGAGATGTTTGAAACCCCACCAGAACTGCTCAATGAGGTATGTCAATTACTTGATTTACTGATGACTGACTTATTAGTATCTCACTCCCTTATTTACTTAACTCCTTTCATGCTTACCATCTCTCATTTATTTATTTTTATCTCTTATTTATAGTACCCTCAGAAAAATCCTACATTGCCTACCTCTCTAGAAAAACCAATTTTTTGGTTCCAGCAGACAGTCCATACATTCATCCTTATTTTAACCTCTCTTCAAGGGTCATAATGGGAGCAGCTACTAAAATGTATCCTGACTGCCAAAATAACCTCTCGACTTGTCAGTTAATTAATGAATTTCGAACAGTGTATACAAAAGGTAACCAAATGTGATCCGTACCATGACGCAAGTGTCTCTGTTTCTGTTAAGTTTCTATTTTACTGATATATTTTGATTGTGTTACCTACAGTTCATATGCTAAAATAAGCATTTTTAAGAAAAGAAATGTTGTACCTCTGAAAAAGTGTCATGCGACACTCGTACCTCCCCATGCATAACGGCCACCTCGAGAGGTTATGAACTAGCAATAGTTAATAAGAATATTAGATAATGCAGATTTTCAGTACATTAACGATGTATTTTCTCCACACAGCATTATAATGATGCTTCGCATCTTTTCCATAAAAAATCTTGGTGGCTGTTATTTCTTAGACAGTAAAATTTTCAGTCTCCTGCTTACATTCTATATTGGGGGCAATTCCTTATTATTGCCTATTTTTACGGGTGCTGTTTTTTCCAAATGGCGAAATTTAATGCTTGGCAAAATTAACCAAGTACAAAAAAAATGTTACAGAAAGAAAAAATGTTACAGAAGAAAGCAATTGTCGATTGCTATCAATAATATTGATATCTGCAATCGATAACACACAGAAACAGTTTTCCGTCAATCGACAACCATACAATCCATAATCAACAAGAAGTTGAAGCAACTTATAGCCGCGCTTTTTTAACCCCTCTGTTTGCGCTCATAAAAACCATACGTGATATCTGACCACTGCAGCTGAGAAAATTACCCTATTTCCGGTCATCATTTTTCAGCGGGGAATGGGGAATTTTATAGATTCCCGCTTTTAAAGACTCCATTTTAAAGGGAACCTCCACTATTTTAACAAGTAACGCCTAAAATGTTTAAAATGTACTTATTAGAAGATCTGAAATAAAAAAAATGTCTCACCTAACGAAATAATTTTTTTATCGGCTTCTAAAAATCGGCCCTATAGCCCGTTTAAAATTCCCGGGACCGCCATCTTGAATGGCGCGCAATGCACTACGGGCTGATGACGTATCGTGGTTGCTTCGTACAGTCAAAATACAGCA
>OMLO01003701.1_pt1 | contig 12636 bp, 10 predicted proteins | sample 1674811 | NCBI WGS metagenome assembly OMLO01 (sample SAMN06265003, study PRJEB25207) | coral metagenome | isolation source: Coral host | place: Mexico:La Bocana,Puerto Morelos, Mexico | collected 2008-11-13
TCCGTCCAAATCTTATCTGGGACTTAAATTACAAACATTTGCATATTTTGTTTACATTAAAAGTTGTACTGTGTCACTGATCAGTGGCTTTTCCCTTTACTGTTTTTCCAGAAGCTTTTCTCGTTGATTTAACTTTAAGTACCCACTTTTTTTCGCCGCAATCACTAGTTGACAGTGTTCGACTGCGACTGCTAAACTTCCCGCGAATTCAATGGGCTTTTTTTGTTGTGGGCGCTCGGGGGGTTCAAAGCGCGTGTCTCATTGGTCGCAGCATGACCGAGTTGACAGCCGCTTTGATGAGGTGCGATAAGCTTTCAAAACTTAAAGAGTCTAAAACTCGGGCTTTATTTTTGCATGGATTTCCTTGCTTCAATCGAATTAATAGGGTATATAGATTTGACGGATTCTTATGAAATTTGGCTAAAATGTTCCTTGGTTATCGATGCGAAAAAGGGTGTGAGGCTTTTTTGATATTCCAAATACTTCTCCTTTTATGCGCTCTAACGCGACAAGGATTGGCAAATATTCAATTCGCCAACTTCAAAATAGATTTTCTCAGCAAGCAATCAGAGTATCGAAAAAGCCTCACCCTTTTGTAGTCTATCACCAACTGATTGACATTGTGCAGTTTGTTTGGTTGTACTTGGGAGCAGGATTGCAGGTAATTCAGTTTATTCAGTTTAACAAATAGGGTCAGTTTTGCGTTTGAAGGCTTGCGCGCGCTTACCATTAAACCACATCTTAAAAAAAAATTATTTCTTTCGATTCTACATTTTATTAGCTTTACAATGATATATACTTTTCTATGGTTATAATACAAGCGGTGCGCATACGAATGATTCTCCGGAACACACCCCTGAAGGTCTACAGTAACCTTAATATTTTCCTCAGTTTCAGGACCCAAAGTGCTAAAAACTACATGTATGTCTGCATTTTGCAATATTCCATTGCAGTACAAAACTACAGAAATTTTTGAAATGAGTTTAAGAAAATGTGGAGTGATCACGTTAACCTAGCTGTCGTTCAAATTCCTGGTGAGTTATAACTCTTTAATGTCTGCCCCAGACAAAATATTAATGAGAAAACGGCATTAAGAAAAATCTCTTGCTTTGCAAACAAACTCCACAAACACCTTTGACTGGGCTCTAAGATAGGGTGGCAGTGTGACCGAGTGGTTAGGGCGCCAGACTTTGAATCCAGAGGTCGCGGGTTTGAGTCCCACTCTGACCACTTCTAAAGCTGGAGTTGTTTTTTGGTAGACCCCAGTTAAACTCCTCTGCCACGTTTGTAAATAGCCAACTGGTCTGTCTCCCGCCAGTTGGGATTCTTAATCTTGTTACATTTATTTGCATTATTTGTTTCCATTGGCCCTGAAAAGCCCTGTTGAGGGAGTGGTCAAGTAACGTATGTATGTATGTACGTATGTATGTACGTATGTATGTACGTATGTACGTATGTACGTATGTATGTATGTATGTATGTACAAAAGAAATCTTGATAGTGAGAACAACAATGTTGATCAACTGAGTAACCAATTTGTGATATCCATATACATGTAGGCAATTCCCGCAAAAGTCATCTCTGTTGATTGCACACACATCATAGGGTTGTCAAAATCTTTACTTCTTGCAGGAAAGAAACCTCCATTTCCCTGCCAATATTTAGCTTTTCAAATTTTTTTTTTAGAAAATAGAGATTATTCTTTAAACATTGACCCAATGATCAAAATTTGAAGAAAATTGCCAATCTGAAGGTGCATCTATTTGTTAATAATTCCTAAATCAGATCAGTTTTTTAAATACTAGCCTTTAAGAGCACATGTGTAGCCTTATTCAAAGAGCAAGGAGAACATTTGATCTTGAGAGCCCAGTCTGGACGCCAGTAAGAGACTAGAAAAATAAATCCTCCAGTGCAGCAGGCCAGTAAGTAGTAAATGATGGTCTGGAAGACAGGGAAAAATACAATAACATTACAACTACTGTTTAAACCTTCATTTACGAAATATAGAAAACATGTAACATGTTTCTATGGAGTTATAGAAACACAACTGAAAGTTTGGGGGAACAAGAAATGCTGTGGGGACATAAGCCACAGGCAAGTGTTTCCACAGCTTTTTTGAGTTCTCCCAAACTTTCACAAGTGTTTGTATTTAAGAAATAGAACAAATCTACCATATTTCTGTCGAGTTATAGAAACACAAGTGACAGTTTGGGAGAATGGGAAATGCTGTAGGAACACAAGCCACAGGCGAGTGCATGTTTCCACAGCTTTTTGGAGTTCTCCTGAACTTTCACACATGTTTCTATAAATAGATAGGAACATGGAGAACATGTTTTCTATTTCTTTTAGAAAATACTGCAATGCTAAAAAGAAAATCAACTTGTTTACTTTGATCACCATAATTTAAATTCTCTTTGCTTGCACCATCATTACGTCAACAGCTTGTGCTAGTTCTGTGTTTCTATAGAGTTATACAATGTAGCAACACAGGGCAAATATGCTAGTTTTAAGACCATCCAATTTCCAAGGGGCAACCAACTAATAGTTCTGAGACATAAACAGTCTATTGCCTTTATTGTTCACCACTAAATTTTCTTCTGCACGCCAGTTCAAAAACTATATCAAATTATTTCCAACTTTTTAAGATTAAAACCATGACAGCTAAATGTAAAATTTGAAAAAAAAAACAGTCAAAAACCCACTTAATACAATTTCAATTGTTTAAATTCAATATGCCTGCTTGTTTACAGAAAAATTTTCACAGACAGGTACTATCGATCCAGATATTTTCGGCGGATGGGTACTATGCGCTGATAGTGTCTGCACACAGATGAACACTATTGTGTCACATGATCAATTGAAACCAATAAGAACCAGATAAAATTTAGTGATTGACTATAAAGGTCGATAGAAACACAGAAAACATGTTTTTTTTCTATTTCTTTTATAAAATACCTTGATGCAAAAAAGAAAATCAAGTTGTTTGCTTTGATCATCAAAATGTACCGGTACATACTGTATTCTTTGCTCGCGCCATCATTACATCAACAGCTCTTGCTAGTTCTGTGTTTCTATTGAGTTATAGAAACATGGTTTTAAACCTATCAGCGCATGTATTTGCTTTGGGTTATTTTCCAAAATACTTTTATCCACAAGCTATGCCTCCTTTTTTCTGTACATTTTTATGAGCCTGGTTGAAGTTATTGTGCACTAAGAATTGTGGGTGTATGTACCATTCACCATCTTTTGTACTACCAACGATCGTAATATTTGAGGCTATACCATCCTATAGCTAAATATAATTTTGGGTAGTAAATTTCCCTTGGTAACATCAGTGAAGAACACACCCATGAAAATCTAGGCAGTACATTTCCAGATCAAGAACTTTCAAGAGAAAAAATTTATTATAGTATTTCCACTCGACAGGTGTTAATGCTTAACTTCCTGGTTTAGTACATGTAAGTACTGTTATGTAATGTTTTTTTTATCAACTGAATAGGAAGATGAAACGATTTTATTAATTATTCTACACCTACACTCTACCTGACAAAGGTAAATCAAATGATCATACTCTGCATGTGCAGTGTCCAAACACTACTTTCCCATTGTTGAGTTATCTGAGATCACTGAATTTCGAATTAGCTTCAGTAACACGTACTTGAAGCAATGTGGACAAAGCAAGGTTTTCCTAGCGAAAGAATTTCTCCAATGGAATCTTTTCCTCAATAAATAGATAAGAAATGAAGTTTTTGGACTGAACACATGCAATGAGCGATTGGCTAATTAACCCTTCAATCATCCAAATTCTTTGGTGGGATTTTCACATTTTTTATTGCTAATATTTTTTCATCTTTACTTGTTTACCCTTGAAACATCTTACTCAATTAAAATACTTTCTTCCTCTTCTTGACTTTACTTCACCTATATCCAACAATACATGTAAGGAACACACATGTGTATCACATCAATACTAAGGAACTTAAATTGACTACCAGTTCATTATAGGATAGTTTTGCTCTGAACAGACTGGCCCCTAATCACATTTAAGACCTATTGAGGTACAATGACTCTCGTTGCGCACTAAGATCTTCAAACAATAGGTTGCTTGATGAGCCTAGAGCAAATCTTAAAACGCATGGTGAAAGGGCTTTTCCGTGGTGGCACCAAGGCTCTGGAATAAACTACATGTACCACTCCAGATCAGGTTTTCATCATCAGAGGCAGTTTTTAAGGCTAATCTTAAGACTTATCATTTTAAGCGGGCATTTGATTTGTAGTTTTTACTTGTAACCTTATTGTATTATATTGTGCATCTAAGGATTTTAATTTTTAGGGTTTTAGAGTATTGCAAAGCAAGATGGATGGAAGATGGCGCTATATAAAATATTTATTTATTTATTCATGTTGTTGTGACCCCTTGAATTTGCATAAAGTTTCAAAGATACTGATGTGTGAAAAGTCATACCTTTTGTCATGTTTTTGCCGAAGTGACTGAGAAACTTGCAATTTGGGTTGTATTTTGAAGCTACTTCCCAGTTAATATGTTTCTTTTAAAATCTTTGCCACAGGGGCTATTCCATTCAGAACACGCTAATTCAAATAACCTCACTTCTAGTTGCTACCACACCACGGGTTTGGGACTCCGGGACACAGTAAAATTTCCTCCAGGTCGCAAAAAAACAAAACAAAGCAAGAACAAAATGGTGATCGCAAACAAGCATCGAAATCAGAATGTACCGAAGTTACATGTAAGTTCTTGAATCTGTTTGAAAACTTCCGTAAATTACAAGCACAAACTTCCCATTCTACGACGAAAGGCTACATTGGCATGAACATCATTAAGTACACCGATAATGTTGCCGTGGCATAATCGCTCCTGTAGCAGCACCAACGCAATGGGTCAGTTCCTTTGTGGTCATCCCAAAGAAGGACGGAAAACTGAGGTTGCATTTGGACTTGAAGGACTTAAACCTAGCAATCCAGATAAAACACTACCCTCTTCCAACCATAGAAGATGTAGCAACAAGCTTTCATGGAGCCAAGGTGTTTACAAAACTAGATGTCAGAAATGGTTTCTGGCACGTCAAACTGGACGATAGCTCGTCCTTTTTTTTTTTTTTTTTTAAGTTACTTATTTTTTCTTTTACAAATATGGTCTAGACAGATCGATACATATAAACACTACAAAATTTAAAACAATTACCTTACTTACAATATACACTACTTTACATTACACTCCTTTTGGCCGATACTGGTGGAAGCGCATGCCCTTTGGGATCCGGTCAGCTCCTGAAATATTCCAGTGAAGGATGCATGAGCTAATCAAAGGGATGCTGCACGTTGAAGTAGTAGCTGACCATTTTGTTTTCGTTGGTTACGGAGAAACCATGGGACAAGCAACACAAGACCATGACAAGACCCTGATGGCATTTCTTAAGCTGCACCAGGATCGCTGAACACTGAAAAGCTAAAACTGAGACAGACGCAGGTGTCCTTCATTGGCCATGTGGCAACAGGTGATGGTTTACAAGTGGACCCTACCAAAGTCAAAGCCATTAGAGATATGCCAGCCCCCACAGACAAGGCTGGAGTGCAGAAGATGAGCTCACCATGCAGGGTACATTGATATTTAAAGGGCAACAACTGGTGGTGCTGGCTTCACTTTGAAAGGAGCAGCGACACATGCGTCACATGCGTCCCATATTAGAGTTAAGGCTTCCATCCGATGAGCATGCTATAGCTTCTATTGGCTACAGATGTCAACGGAGCTGAAAGAATACATAGCAAAGTGCGATGTCTGCATGGCACACCGCAGTGAGCAGAGCAAGGAGCCAATTCAGCAACATGTCCTTGGAGCAAGACCCTGGTCTAAGGTAGCTGTTGACCTTTGTGACCTAAACAGGTGCACCCAATTATTCATATCAGACTATTACAGCAATTACATCGAGGTAGCACGTGTTACATCACGGTCCATCATAAAGGAGCTAAAAGCAGTCTTTGTGCGGTTTGGCACACCAGATGTTGTTGTGACTGACAATGGTCCTCACACTGCATGAAATAGCATGTATAAGGAGATAATTATAATGGACCCGTATACATACATGTAATGTGTACGGAGAGGTATAATGATGTATACTGAAGTATATGTATAAGGTCTGTATAATGATCAGTATATGTCCATATCCTTATACTAATGTATGCTGTCTTGTGGAGATTACCTTATACCTAGTGTAAGGGAACATTATATGAGTTGACAAAATAAATTCAACTTGATTGTTCACTTGCATCATAAATGAAGGAAATGAAGGATCCGGTTGCTGAAAACAGGGCTGACTTGAAAAATGTACCCTGTGGTAATGACTGCTTGTCCGTGAAATTCCTCAACACTTGGCATGTATGAGATCAGAACATGACTTGCCAAGAAACGTAACGTGTCGGAGGGTGCCATGTTCCTGATACGTCCATTGTGGCGTCGGACCTGGGTAGGTCTTGTGTGACATATCAAGGGAAGCCAGGGCTCTGATACTTAACGGCATGCAGTGCTAGTTTAATCGGTCCAAATAACTCACAAAACTCATCAAATTTTCGGATATGCGTTTCGTATGTTCTTTTCAGAAAGTTCAAGTCAACAAGGCGAGAAGATCCATACTTAACTTACATCATTAATTTTTGTTAATGCCATCGAGTGTATTCTGCTCAGAACCTTACGTGGAGGCATGAGACTTAAAATTCAGACCAATCTTTGGTATAGCTCGTTTGAGTCATGGTGTGCATAGTTGTATTTCCTACAGGTGTTTACACTTTTTACGCATTTTTACTCTCCTTCCGACTACTACTTAATATTCTAGTATTTACAGTTTACTTATCCCAGAGCTCTTTTTGAATACCAGCCTGTCCATCAAATGTGTAACCCTTGTTAAGTGCTAAAAAAACAGCAATGGGTTATCCCTTACATCTCACCAACCTACATGGTGGCGCAACTCACCAAATACGCAAAGCTTGAGAATGCCCTAAGAATGCCCTAAGATCGGTTGCATGGGAGGACTTGCACCGGGACGCCAAACCCATTTAATGCTGCCGCATATTTGATGCAAACCTTGGAACCCTCATAGGAGCCCTCTGGCTAATCTTGAGCTTGTACTGATTGAATGTTGCAAAATCTATTTATTTAGACTGACTGGTGGAATTTCATCATTGTGGTTACCACTGTTAGTCTGACCTCTGTTAGTCCAAAAGCATCAGTGCATGCGTAATTATAAAGAGTGCCTTCAACGAAATTTACCAACCAATATTTCTTCCAGCCGGGTTGTCAGTAAAATTTCTAAACACGAATCATATAAATTCGTTATATGGAAAATTTCGTGTACAAGAGAAATCATTTCACTCAGTTTTGTCATGATCTGTGATGAAGACCTCGCTAAGAGGGGCTAAGCTTGCTCTCAGAACCATTTGCTTTTCTCAGCTGTTGTTTCTTCAAGCGTTCATCACAAGCTGCAGAAAAATGAAATTCTCTCTCCGCTTTGACAATAATAAGCGTATTCGAGTCTTGAATACGTTATTGTGGCACCAAAGAATTCGTGATTTCTCAAAGCGTCGCACCAAATAATTTTTATCTTCGTGAATACAAAGCGTGTGATGAATGATGAATGCTCTGTAGCGGGAAATTTCAAATAACAAGCTCTGATGTTCAGACCAAAAAGCTTGCTTTTTTCCAAATCTGAAACATGGCCACAAGTAGCACAAGTAGCCGGGGTATTTGATGAGCCAACTTTTATACAGCATCAAATATTTCAAGAACTCTATCTCCTTAGAGTGCACATGTTCGCAATTCTAAAACAAGTCCAAATGTTTTTCAATCAACTTTGTCTTCATCTACTCCAATATCCTCTCGTGAGTGGATCAACACATTACAACAGGTAATCGCTGGGCTTACAGCCTGTCAGACCTCAATTCAAGATCTTCTGAAGATTGTAGAAAGTTCAAATGAGAGAATTAAAGACCTCTTCCAATCAAGTTGTTGATGCTGATCGCAATGATCGGTGTGGAGTCAAACATAAGCAGACCAAAGCTTCTTTTCTTTTTCAGGTAAGTTTTAATGCCTACCTTTGCAGGACATTTTTAGTTCAGTCAACTCGTTTTATAGCTTACAATACTGTAGGTAGGAAATACACTTACGCTGCTTCACTATTATGAAAGATCAGATCAAAAGGAGTGTCGTTCGAACCCACTGATTATGATGCCATGTACGCATTTGGTGGTTTTCGTTTTTGATAAAAGGCGCATCTGTCTTTATTTTACTGGCCTGTCTTTATTTAGAGTAAAAGGTAGTTATTTGGATAGTTCAAATTTCCGTTATAAGTTCAAGCACACTTTTTATCTCCGAGTTAGTCCACGTCCTTCCAAGGTGAGAAAATTCCCGTTTGTGTTCTCTTTGTTAGTTAAAATGTATGACAGTAATCACAACCTGCAGTTGGAGATTAGCTTATCATTTTAGATGGCACTGAAAATATTACACAGATTAATAGAGGGGATTTAGAGAGTTTGGGGATGAGAAGATAATTATTGTACATGGATAGCCCAGTCCAGATTTGTTTCATGTCACATTACCAATGGGGTTTCTGTTTGGTTTCCACTTTGAGTAAGAGGTTTACAAGTTGCATAACAGTTGCGATGTTTCGAAGGAGGGAATTGAAATATCATTTTGGGAAGCTTTTGGGCTAAATCATGGCCCCTGGAGTAGACTGCTTTGCCAGGTGCTCGAGGCAATTGCAATGTGGCGTCTCATGCTTAGAAAAAACCCTCCTAAAAAGGCGGCATTTGAGCTTTGTTGGCTGGTATAAAGTAAAACACTTACACAATGACTTCAGGCCTGAATGGAAATCTTTTGTAGTTTTTGGCAGAACGTGACTGCAAGATCATTATCGCAGGAAGTTACAATGATCTATATACACTTATAAAGTTTTTTTTTCTTAGACTTGACAAATGCAGTGAAGGAGTTGAGCCACGCAACGGATAAAAGAATAAGAGTACCCAGTGAACACTCTGAAATGTGCCTTGTCAGATGAGTGGAAGGAGGAGTTACGCAGACGAGAAATAAATGGTTCAAGTAGAAGAAGCTGAAAGGTAAGGTGTACTGTCTGTACTAGTCTAGGGAACAATTTGTTTCCAGTATTTAAGAAATTCTACTCCTCTGTTTTGTTTGTTACCTACTTAAAAACGTTATTCTTTACGTCATAGAACTAAAGCTGAGTACTTTTTATTTCTTTAACAGAAATGACAACGAAGCATGTGATGATGAGGATCATGAAAGTAATCAGTGTAGATGATGCAGATGTAAATTTTGATGAATTGTTGTTATATCGACACCTACCCAAAATGTCATTGAAGGACATTTTGCTTTACGTGTGAATTAGTTGTTTTGTTGCTTTTCACAATTACGGTTCCAACTCCATGTACGCTAAGACTTCAAGAAGCATGAAATAGCTTCGACTGCATTCAGGGGATCATGAAGATAGTAATCAAGTAGATTTTTATTTGCAAATGTTAAATAAACAGTGGAGAGGAACACAAGTAAATTGTGTTTGTTTACAATTCATTTTCGAAGCTAAGATGTGATCATGAATACCCCATAAACCCACTACTAGTACTAGAAATCCCGAAAACAAATTTCATTGTAGCTAAAAGCCAGGGGTCATTGTCCATAAAATATGTGACCTTCTTTGGGAAAACGGACACTAACGCTTTTCCCTTTATATGACAAAACCGTTTACAATCCGTTTATACCCGTTTAAACGGTTCATGCAAGCGTTTAAACAGTTTGTTTATCCGTTTAAAAAAAATTGTATCCGTTTAACGCTTCAGCGAAAACGTTTAAACGGTTTGCTTATCCATTTAAAAAAATTTGCATCCGTTTAATGCTTTAGCGAAAACATTTAAAAAGAAAGCCAGCAGCAGCTCAGCAGTTAACCCTGCGAGCAGAACTACATTGTATCAAGCTAACAATCACTCGATACTCGCAGAACAACGGTATTTTATTTTAGCTCCAACAGTTGGTCTTATCCGTGTTTATATATGTAGAAAGGGAGTAATCATTGTATCCCTGGACAAATGACAAAAAAAATATCCATTTTTACATTAACGTATAGCATCGAGAGCCGATGAAGCCATTCATTCCAACCGTGATTCTGCACTTTACCTTGAGGTTCCCGTGTCATAGTTTTGACTACAATTTGAACAACATTATAGTGACTCTGTCTTTCCATTTCTTCGGTAAAAAAATTACCAGCAAATGTCATCAAAGTTTGGGCTGCTATTTTAAACCTTGTTAAGTTTTCGCCGTTCAATCGTTTAAACGCTTGAGTTAATTGTTTAGTATCTGTTTAGAACCGTTTTTCTCGACCGTTTAACGAAAAAGTGTTAGTGTCCGTTTTCCCAAAGAAGGTCACATATACGGAATCAGTACACATTCCGTTCACACCACGTTCAGTATATCCCTTGATTCTCCCAGTATACATACTGTATACTGACATTTGACCTGAAATAGAAGGAATCCTGCCACAACTGTAAAATTCCATATACACACCTTCCACAGATCTGCCAGTATACCCCCTGTTTCACACAGTATACATGATGTATACTGACACGGATAATGACATATAAGGAATCCTGCCATAAATGAATATGATCCTGGTATTTTTGTTGGCCAACCCTGAAATATACAGATTATTATACGGGCCTTATACATCCTGCCGCATCCTTATACTTGCCTTATACCAATAGATATACTGACTGTGTATGACCTGAGGAAGGGTCCTTATACAGGCCATTTCATGCAGTGTCAGTTCTCCTCAGCTGAGTTTTCTGTCTTTTCACGCATATGGGGCCTTGATCATGTGACATCATCGCCCAAGTACCCACAATCCAATGGCAAGGCCGAAAATGCCATCAGAACCGTAAAGTGAATCTTTAAGAAATCTGGTCAGTCAGAGTTTTTGGCTCTGCTTGACTGGCGCAACACACCTACAGAAGGAATCGGAGCCGGCACAATGCCTTTTGGGGCGCTGATGCAGAACCCTGTCGCCAATTGCAGAAAGCCTCCTGAAGCCCCATTATGACAGTGGAGGTGATACTCACGCACTAGCAGGGGCAAAGCAGTGCCAGCAACACTATTACATGTACAACAGAGCTGCCAAGCCATTGAAGGCCATCACACCTGAGGAGACGGTACACACGAAACTTCCCGGTCAGGACTCATGGAGTCCAGGAACCTGTACTGGAAAGGTTGCTGACAGGAGTTATGTGGTAAAGGTGGGCAACACAGAGTACAGGCGCAAATGCAGACACAGAGAGAGAACAAACGAACCGCCAATTCCCAAGCCTGAAATTCCGGAAGCCAATGAGACGGTTCCAGCACCTCTCAAGGACAGTCAAGCCAAACTTTTTGACCCAAGCAACAAGACTCCTTCCACTGACAGCAACAATGGTCTCCACAGGTCGAATCGTACCCGCCAGGCACCTGCCTGGCACAAGGACTATGTAATCGCTCAAAACTAACTTAAAGTTACTTCAAACCTTCGCGGGTGTCCTCCAGAAAAAAAGTCCTGTAGATGCGCGCTGTTTTTGAGGAAACCCCCACAAACTACACATCAACAGAAAGGTTATAAAGTGTAGAATTCAATAAAATTATGTTTTCTTTGGATTTTGCTTTCCAAAGGTAGCGGAGGTCATCAACTCCAAAATGACCGACTGACATTCCAGCAAATTAATCAGGTATCAAATACAATCATTCATGCAAAAAACTGTGCAGTATTAATCACAAAGCCTCAATCTCCAAAAACTTGTCAGCATTTTCTTTTACTTCTATTGGTTATCTTTTTATAGATCTGTCAAGTTCAACTATCGAAAAATTCTTGTAACCTGTTACTTTAAAAGCCACGAGGAAAATATTTGAAATAAAGGAACTGCTGACATGCTTTTGTCCCATATCTATCAGTGGATGTTCTGACCTAATTTCATGGAAAACTGTCAAATCTGCATACCCTATTAATTTAAAGAGAAGGTACTCTCTCGAAAAATGAGTGTGAGTTTAAAAAAACTATCGAGTTGAAATAGGATCTTAGCTACGAAAAGTCACTGGGGAGTCAATGACTTATGACACCTTGGCGGTTTATTAACTTTCATTAACAAATCTATTTTGTCAATAACTCGCACGCACTTTTATATTTTAATTACTTTTTTTGGAAAATAATACCTTAAATGAGAAACTTTAATTTTCTTGAAAAAAAATCAACCGATGTAGCACCACAAAGGTTTGGAGTAACCTAATCTTCTCCAGTCTGCATCACACGTAATTCCCTCAGCAATACAATGACCTTTAATACTTTCAACATACACTACACCATCAGAAGTTCAAAATTTGAATTGAATAATTATGACAGTTGAGCAAAATAGAATAAAAAAACCTACCTTACAAGGGTTCCAACAATATCCAAAACAAACCTAAAAGAAAAATAATAAAGAAACAAAAATTAAAGAAAGTGCATCGTACATGTGTATTTTTAGGAAAACGACCACTTTTTTTAGTTTGAAAGACATGTTTCGACAGAACTTCTGTCATCTTCAGTTGAATGGAAAATT
>OMLO01003703.1_pt1 | contig 12634 bp, 10 predicted proteins | sample 1674811 | NCBI WGS metagenome assembly OMLO01 (sample SAMN06265003, study PRJEB25207) | coral metagenome | isolation source: Coral host | place: Mexico:La Bocana,Puerto Morelos, Mexico | collected 2008-11-13
TCTATATTAGATATCATTTTTCTTGCGGGCTTGACAGAAAAGACGCGTGCTGGCTTTCGTTCACCCCCCTCACAGGTGTATATATATATATATATATTTTTGTTTTACATATATATGTACAGTACGCATACATTTTTCTTTCCTCACATGTTCTAAGTGTGACTCTCCGGTATGGTAGGTGGAAGGTGCTGGTGGGAAAACGATTGATCTTCTTTACGGCGATCAACATAGCAACACTCCGGATGTTCACATCTACTTCTTTTTTCAAGAATCTCCCGAGCAGAAGGGTCATGCGATTGCCCATTACAACTTTCTCATACCATTGCTTGCTACAGATTCTTGTGATGCAAAGTGTTTTCTGCAGTTACCATCACAGGTTTCTCGGTGTGGTCTATCATTGAATTTTTCTATTGTATTGTTCGAACATTCATTTTGAAGATGAAGTCTGAATGGCACATGGATGTATGTTATATATAGAGAAACGGATTCACGCAATACTTGTAGGAGTTCCAGGCGCGCAATGCTGACATACAAATTCTTTGCCGAGGTGTCCGTCGAAGATGCCAATGATAACGCTCTGTTCCTGGAAACGATGCTTGGTGCGGAGCCAGAAGAACAAAACGTGAAACCTGCAGAGACATGCACAAGCAATCCATTTCCTGTCTTTGATGCGAGCACCTGGAAAAGCATAGAGTACCCCAAAGAGAAAGTATGTGAAGCAAACAAAAGCAAAACAAACATTGTTCCAGCAGACGGCATCACGTGGGGCAAAGTTTCAGCGGCTGCAGCAACAGCTGTGCTAAGTGGGCAGGGCGTAACCAATGAACAATGTGAGATTCCCATAAGAACTCCAGTGAACTTGTATGTCGACCACAGCCAGCAGGCAGCTGCATGTGCTGCAATGTTTGGTGTGCAAAGTGTCGTGAAGAAAACACCAGCATCACCTGAGGATGTATCACACTTAGAACAAGTGGAGGCACATGATGGAGGAATGCAAGCAACATCAGCAGGAGAAGCCAACAAAGTTGAGGAAGCATCACGCATACGACCAGCAGAGAAAGCACAACCACCAACACAGCCCGCTGGACATGTGCAAACAGCAGCAGCAGAAACACCAGCATCACATGAGGATGTATCACACTTAGAACAAGTGGAGGCACATGATGGAGGAGTGCAAGCAACACCAGCAGAAGAAGCCAACAAAGTTGAGGAAGCATCACACATACGACCAGCAGAGAAAGCCCAACCACCAACACAGCCCGCTGGACATGTGCAAACAGCAGCAGCAGCAGATGAAATCACAAAAGCAACAGTTTCAGGAGCAATGGCACCAGAGAACGATGTTGACCCAACTCCACCACTGCCAACAGCAGCCATTGAAGCAAAGCTACGAGACGAGTTGCGAAAAGAATTTCATCAACAAATGTTCAAAGGTATAGACTGTAGTGGATTTGACGTTGAGGATTTACCAGAATTATTTGCAGAGTTCATGAGCGCAAAAAAGAGAAAGGTAGCCACATCGCAAACACACCAGCAGAGTACCGTCAGCACAGCGACGAACATTTCCAGCAACAGCAATTCCTCGGCGACGAACATTTCCAGCAACAGCAATTCCTCGCGTAGAACAAAAAGGAAACTTCAGTGTCCAGTGTTCATCAAAGAAGAGTGTGGCATCAAGCGGGAGGTCAGGATAAAGCAGGAGCCAGGTGTGAAACGTCCCCGCCTCTCCATCCCCAGGGCTAGACAAATGTCATGTCTACCACAGCTTTTGGACACACCATCGCCACAGCGCGCATCCGAACCAATTTCACAGACTCCCAAACGAAGCATGAATTTGATGTTACGAGATTACTGCCGACAAAGCATACGCCGTCAGCAGAAGCAATCATCAAAGAGAAAGCTACTTGTACAGGAAGGAAGTGATCAAGAGGACGTGCATGATGAAGAAACTACGTCAGACAAGGTGATGTGTTTCATTATTCAACCTCCTCAGTTCGGATCGTGGAAGCAATTTGGGGAAACCCTTCAATCATACGCATTGAAAACACCATGTACCTTGCACTTGATCTTCAACATGAACACTGGCTCGAGTTCAACTCTTGCTGCTACATGCATCTCAGCTGTCAGATTAGAGCAATGTTACTGTATGTATATATATATAACATTTTATTTGCATTTATTTTTTGTTATACTTTTTATTTACGTAGTGTGTAAATAAATGAATATATATATATACATATTATGTCTAACGAAAACATGTGTTATATATATATACACATTATAGTTTGGACGTCAAATAGAAACAACATAGAGGGAGTTCATTTGTGGAAACGATGCTGCGATTTATCAAAAGTCTATCCTTTTACCAAGCTTGCTCCACTTTTCTTGTCAAAGGTAGAGTTGTCAAGTGCACAGCGGTGACGAGGAGAAGGGATCTGCCCAAACACTTGGGTACCAAGCATTGGATCGACAGACTCAAAGATTCAAAAGCAGTTTTTCTTTGGAAACTGGAGGATGTTGAGACTGTACCCGAAAGACCCGTACGACTTACTTTTCAAAAGTATCGTGCCCGTCACTTTTTGATGAGTCGAGCACAGTTGGAAAATGGCATGAAAATTGACCTACCAAGTCGTTTGTCACTACATTCGACATCCGGTTTCTTTTTGAAGCTTCTGGGTGCAAGAGATTTACAGTTGTTGGGGAAAACTGCAACGGTTCTGAATGGACACAAGATCCGCATTGGTACGACATGCAGCGGAAGTGACATCGGGGTGACTGCTGTGAAAACCATTCTCCTTGAGATCAATCGTTACTTCAGGGTTTCATGGCATCAACCAGGCATAAAAGTCACGTGTTCTGTATAAACAGTGTTTTGCTAGCAACTATAGGATGTTCTAAGTGTGGTGCTTTACATACATAGAGATGTGTAGAAAACAAACAAGCATATCTATGTGCTAGCTAATGTATGTAATTTATTTGGAGAGTGATGGCAAGATTGGGTTCCTTGAATGTAGATAGAATTATATAATGACGAAGTATATATATATATATATTTATATGTCAACGAAATTGCTAGATCTCCAATTGGTATTAACTGCCCAACTGTTCTAAGTGTGGTGTCTCCTCTTGCCATTTAAAGCCAAGGTGAACATTGGCTTGCAGCACGTGTTTTCCTGCGAATCTGATCCTGACAAAAGAGCTTACATACTACAAGCATTTGAAGAAGTAGAACACGTATTCAGTGATGTCAAAGCGTTTGGTGACAAACACGGCTACTGTTGGAAATGCAAGAAACACCACCAAATCACCAACAAAGACTTCAATATCGATTTACATTTGTGTGGGCCCTCCTGCAAAGATCTCAGTACCTCATCACGTATTAACGACAAGTATTGTTTTGAAGTTTTGATCATCATCATCATGATGTTTTTCTTCGAACAATCCTGTGAATTGTATTTAAACTTGGTGATTTTGCTTTGTATATTTGCATCCTAGGCAAAGAAAATCCATCTCGAGGAAGATATGCAGGTACATACAACGATGATGCAACTGCTGCAACTGCTGAGATTGGAACATCAAACATCACTTACAAGAATGGCTTCAAATGCGTGCCCTGCTTGATTTTGGTGCACCATGTTTTGAATTTGGTTGTGAACATTTCCTTGCATTTTGCACATTGTAAACAAGCATATGTGCATATATGATGCCAAAGATATGCACCTGTATCTTGAGTCACATGTTCAAATACATTCACCCCTAGCACACGGAAACACATCCCGGAGCCGACTTTAGCTGATCTTGAGGTGGTCGAGGATTTGAAACCCATTGCAGCCCTTTACGAGAACGTGAAGGGTGCAACGGAAAGAATGAAAGGGAAGGACGGAACAATACATCGACCTGCAGTGGAGGCATCTAGGCTTATATGTATGTTTATATATATATATATATGAATATTTTTGAAAGTTTGAATTTTGGCACGTTTGTTTTGAGACTTGATAGTATCGCGTACCTTTTATCCTTTTGATATATATAGCTTGACTCAAGAATATTGATCATTTCCAAAACATGCTTGTATGCAGTGATATTCCAAAACATAGCGGCTGAGGACGTCAAAGAAGACATGCAAAAGGCTGGATACGCATTTGCGTCTTGGCTCTTCAAAAACGGTTTTGTTATGTCAAGATCTTGACAAGAAATTGCAAGATATTGCAAGCGTAAACATTCACATTGGAACAGAGTAAAAAACCAGAATGTTCTAAGTGTGAGTGTGCTATACTGATTGAACCTTTATATATTTTATATATACACCCTTGATAGATCCTGATTGATCTTTCTTAGAATTTAGAAGACAGTTGGAATATCTGCACCTAAAAAGTTGTACGAATATATCGATCTATATATATATGTCTATGTTTGCCTTAATTATCCGTAACTAAGGCATATTGCTTGGTGGATTCGCAGAAATATCTTTTGCGACAACGTCGCAACAGGGTATGGGGCTGCGCACAGATCAATACGGGAATTGATGTTCGGGAGTATGAGACTTCCTTTCGACGGATCATGACCTCCTTACAAACAGATTTGAAATTTCCAATGGATCGGGTTTTCGACTCAGACCTGAGGGAAGTTCCCCCGCAAACAGACCGAGAGAAAGATCTCATGAAGGAAACACTTCGTTACTTTGGAGTGACTTGACTTTACTGCAGGCAAACAAAAACTTTTCTCTCTGTAAGTTATTCATACATACATTATAAATTCGTACGACTCATGTTTGTTTATGTGAATCAATTCCGCATCAAATATGTAGCGTTTTGGCACATGTATTACATATTACATATATCGAGGGATGTTATATACATTGCACTTCCTTCACACTTAGAACTTAGAACTCTGACGACATTTTTCCATTCACCATTCAGTCAGGATTGTGAAACAAAGAATATCTTCTTCGATTGCAGTACTTCCACTTCGAGAGAAAATCCTGAGTGTGCAATGGATGTCACTACATGTGTGCGACCAACACATGCAATATACAGTGTGTTGCTGAATCGCTACATCACACCAATCGAGATGCTTTCTGTTCAGGGGATATGGAGATGTGATAGTGAGAACTTGAGTGCTTGGAACTCGATGGTTGCAAATGGCAGACTTGCACAAAGCCTAGCAGGCAACGGCTTCAGTGCAACTGTGGCACAGGCCGCTTTTCTGACCAGTTTGGTTGAGTGTGATGCTTGGAGAGATGTCATCCATCGTGAAGATCCATCAGAACCGCAGGGTAGCTTGGTGACTAGGGAACAATCAGTGGAACAACCAGTGGAACAATCAGTGGAACAATCATCAGCTCCACACCCGCACCATCTAGCAGTCAAGCGACGACTTCGCAAAAAAACAACACTGGTACCAGTCAGCAAGAAGAACAGGAGAGGCGTAGGTGCTGGTAACAAGAATTCAAAAGGAAAGAAACCCATGGCAACCATTTGGCAGAAGGAATTCATCATGGTAGAGTATGAGAAGGCCAAGGCAGAAGGAAAAAAGAAACCCATCAAGTCAGTGGAGGATTTACCAGGGTATCATCCAGGATGTGTATATCCATCAAAGTGGGGCGGTCAACGTGTCGCCCAACAATGGACTTTACTTTGCAAAACTGCCCCAGCCCTGATGAAAAAGCATAAGGAGATTCCTAATTGTCTACGGCGGTTATTGGACATCAAGAAAATGAAGCATGCCGTATCATCACTTAATGCAATCGATCAGATCCACATGCCAGTGCCATTACAGACTGTAGTGGAAGACATGTTGATGGACAGGATATTGCTTGGAGAGGAAATCAACATGCAGTATGCCAAGCATGTATTGATCTTCTGCACGGAATTGTGGAACTCAGTAGTTTCATCGATGAGTGAAGCTATTGGACCAGCATGTTTGGAAATGATCAAACGGGATGATGCTAGACTCGCAGAGCTGCCGGAAGACCAACTACAGATCAAGGTGAATGAATTGACAGAGCGTGCAGCCAGATTGTTGAAGCCTATCAAGATATCACCAAATGATTCAACTCTTTTGACTTTTGTCGACAATGGGACAGGATGTTCTAAGTGTGGGAACAATGGGACATAACTATCACCTGTACATATGTATATATATATATATGAAAATCAACTATATATGTATATATATAAAGACTTAAACTTTTATCGACAAGTTGTTTTATCTGGGTCGGCTTTTGACTCAAAAAACACATAACACATATAGCTCATCCGAACATGTTGCACATACATGTACATAATGTATTCAAGGGTGCACTTTGTCAATGAACCAAATGTTCTAAGTGTGGATTTGCCTAAGGAGAAGAACACAGCGCCTATGCCACGCATTTGGGGTCAGGATGAAATCCAATGAAAAGCCGGGAGCTCACCTGCAGTTTGGGGACCCACAATTACAGAGGGTACGGACGTTCATTCAAGCGGCGGCGCAAAAACATAACATTCACCCAAGATTGATTGGACATTTCGATCAGATTTGGTGCACAGTGTTTCGTCCCGAAAAGAAGTGCTTACAAAAACAAGGATCATTGAGAAACATTCCCCGAGATCCACTGAGTCAGTCCCTATACATGCGGCAAATACGTCACAACCTTGAACGAACGTTGGATTTACCATTGACTGAAATGGATCCAAAAGGTAGTCACAAGCAAGATTCTCGGAAAGAGCCACAGGTGCAGGGGATGCTTCAAGCAAGCAGTACCGTGGACGGTTGGCGAAATCCTCGGACGCTCACAAGTCTGAGTTTCATAGACGGGGCTATGGGTAGGGGATACCTGACTTTCAGAGAAGGTGGAATCAGTCATGCAACCCGTTCCGAATTGAACAACAAGTACGGAAAGTATATCTTTATAGCACCTCCACAGCCTTCATCTCACGTGTGGTCAGAGGCATCTCTCATCCACTACCTTGACTTTGTGGCACAGGAGGTGCGAATCAGAAGACAAGAACTAGGTGTCACAGCGAGTGCCAGGGCCCTGTTGATGATGGACCAGGCCGGGGCACACATGTCCCGGTCCTATGTGCAGCTTCAAGAAAAATGGTGCATCCAGCACAACATTGTATCTTGGTTGCATGTTCTAAGTGTGGGTCAACCAGAGTAGGTTGATATGATAAATGTTATCAAAGAATACCTTTGTAGGAACGTAGGATGTGCACGTTCAAAACATTGATATAGCAGTAAAGCATATATATAGTATATAGTAAAGATACGTGTTTTATATGTGATTCCAATGCTGAGCGGTGTACATGTCGAAAACAACTATGACTATGATTGACCAAAAGGATCTTGGACAGAAAAGACGGTCGGGACAACATGTTCCAAGTGTGAGCGCAGGAGATGCCAATATCCAAAGTTGATTTATATGTACATATTATATATATATATATATGTATGTATATGTGCATGATTGCTCGCACATACAGAATACAGGAACGAAACCACATTTTGTCTGGTTTGTGTTTATTATCGCTGAGGAGCTGATGTGCGGACATCATGCAGTCGCCCCGATCCCTGGAGGGTTCGGGGCGGCTGCAGGTCCTAATGACGGATGGCATTGCTTACTCCACTCGTTAACCAAGAGTTGTTTGAGGGCGGCATGTGGCTGGGGCACTTTGCCCCAAATGAGACGACGTCTTGATGAGTTGCAATTCTCGTTGCAAGGTTCACCTTCTACAAAGTTACTTGTTGCAAAAGAATGTTGAAAAAACACCACTGAATCTGAATTTGCAATAATATTGATTCAGAAAGTTCAAGATAGCAGTCTTTTGTGGTAAGTAAACGTACAAAAGAAAATCTAAAACGACAACGTCTATAGATATATATACTGGATTACTTGAGGTTCTTACTATTCGCAAATGCATGTGATTGCACATATTCTTTCCTGACTCTTTTACTTCACCTCTCATCCACCAAGGTGTGATATTGAGACTTTTGTTGCAGCAGATGCTTGGGCAATATCGCAGTTGTCATCTGACAAGAAACTCGTCGGAACAACCATGTTCTATGTGTGATGTTGCTGAGGGTGCAATGGACAAGGGGATTGCAGTTCAGACATATGTTGAACACTTACATCCTGATGAAATGTCAAAGTTATACTTAAACATACTTAAACATGCCTATGTATAAAGATAACCTGTTTCATTTTTATATATATAGTACAATTTTCATCCAATATCATTTGTCTGAAGAGTCTTAGTATACTTTCATATGAAAAAAACTTTCGTGATCCAATGTTCTAAGTGTAAGGCATCGCCGCCTGATCTGGCTGTCTTGGCACCAAAGAGGATACTGCAGCACAACAGAAATCGCCCAGTGGCTGTACGATGGCATCTTGGCTTTGACACTCTACACTTTGTTGTACGTCTGAACACATAGGACTACAATATGATATATACATATAGCGATATATTATATATGTGCGAAGAGAGTTTCAGCGGTACAAGGACTCCATAGCCTGAGTACTATACTGATCGCTATCCGTATCCGCAGGAAAAGTGCATTGAGTGTGCATCGCTGACCGCACTGCAGTCGCAACCCTCCTGTTCAATCAAAAGACCATCGTTAGGGAAATAGCGTACTAGATATACTAGTATTTCCTTACACAAACATTTCTACCTCTTTTAGGTGATGAGGAGCAAGTCCTGGAAGCAGTGCAGCGGAGCAAAGGCAGCATGGCAGACCTGGTGAATTTGACCGACTTTCCAGAAGACTTTGAAGGCGAAGACACAGACACACTGAAGCACATGAGAATTCAACAGCTTGTTTCTCGACTTTGTATGTTGGGAAGGCGTGCCAGTTTTGTACAAAAATAAAGCATAAATATATAAATAGATAAATATATATAGTTACAAACGTGTGGTAAATATAATAAAGCTTTGTAGTATATATAAACACACACTTAGAACATTATATAAAAAAGAGCGGACAAACACCACAAAAACCTAAGGCTGGCGAACAAGCATTCGTATGGGCATTGCAAGATGACACAGCAAGTGATCCTGCATCAACGAGGATACCATTACCCTCTTGGATTGCTAATGTTTTGGAGCTCCGCATTTGCAAGTACGTTTCAGAACATGAGAAATGGCAATCATCAATTGAAAAACGTGCTCACATTGGGAAGGCCTTGACCAAATCACAAAATGAAAGGTATCAAGCTTGGTTGGCAGATTCAGTTCAAAGACTTGTTTTTAACAAGAAACGACAGAGCTATGTGAGTGAGGCAAGGCAGATCACCAAGGATTGTATTGGCATCCACTTACATCTCAGTGATCAACCGGAATCCTTGTGTGTCAGTGTGGGGGCCGGTGCAGATGATGGAAAGTTCAGACTTGTACTCCTCAAACAAAACTCATTGGTAGTGTTTCAGACCATCCCTGATGTGCTTGACCAGCCACTTCCACCACAAGCTCTTGTAGAGGCAGGTAGAGACAACGATCATGACGAAGGCAGTGGTGGTGAAGTGGTGAAGGGAATCATGATGAGGGTGAAAATGAAATATCAGAGCACCAAGTACGGGAACTTGAAGATGAAAGGTTCAGGGCTGAAGAAATGCATCCAATCGATGATGAGCAAGGCTGTGATTTACTGATTCTAGCAGATTCTGACGAGGATGGTGAGGCTTTAGGGCTTCCCAAGGGAGTTGCAAAAACAAAAAGCTTTTTTCTTCGCCCTGCATGGACTCGTTTGGAACAGCTTAATCTTACAGATCTTCCTCGGCGCATCTCTGGGTGTTCAATTGCCCACCACCGCACTTCGAATCAATGGCAGGGGTTTTACCCCAAATCAACATTCACCCTTTCATCAACATGGGGAGGAAGTACTAAGCGGAAGGAAGAGGAATCGATCCTGAAAGTGGTTCGAGCTATACTCGAATCATATTTGCATGATTTCCCAAAAGACAAATCATGGCAGAGACAACTGTCAAAGGTAAAGGAGGCTGAGATGACGATGTCATTTTAGTGGCGTGGCAAAGAAGCTCCTTTATGTGCACAGTATTGTGGAATCTGAACGATATTTGTTTTTGTTCAATTTTGTGACAGTGTGAACAGTTCATCAAGGAAACACACACTTAGAACATTAGACATGATGGAGGAGCTAGGTCACTGTTCTGCGAAAGTTGAAATGCTGGCTGGGCTAGTGCAACAGCTGCTGGCATTCTCACATCACTCTGGTTGTAGTGCAGGGTGGCTGCATGTACAAAGTGTTTTTGTTTGCGGTATATATATATATATACATATAAAGGTTTTTGTTTGCAAAGATTCATTCTTACCTTTACCCAGCAAAAAAAAAGGATAAAGCATTGTGAGCCACCATACACTACAACGCTTCAATGCATGATCTGGACAGACTTTCTATACTGCTTGGGAGATGCCTCACAAGACCTCACACTTAGAACAATTGTCTTTTTGAAAAATATGTATATATATAATGAACTTTGTTGCTGCTATGTGTTTTTGATTGTGTTTGATTTGTCTTTGAATTTCAAACTATTCATATATATATATATATAATGTAGATGTAGATGGTTGGAAATGCTGAGGGATGTTTTTGCGTTGTGATATCTCCAACCCATTGCAGAAATCTGAAAAATATATATTCAGATTGCTGGCCTCGAGCATTGCGAGTTTATTTTTTCAGGTGCTTCTGTGCCTTTGCAGGCACTCACACTTAGAAGATGAAAACAATGTGTAGCTATACATACATAGCTGAAAATGTTGATCGATGTTGTTGCTTCAAAGTTTTTTCATTCTTTTGCGGAAACCTGAATATATATAATATTCGGTTTGCTGGCGGCTGGCATTGCGATTATCCTTTGTGTGCTGTATGGTTCTGTGCCATTTGCAAGCACTCACACTTAGAACATGATAACAGTGCGGAACAATACATATATTAATACTGAGAGTGTTGATCAACGTTGTTGCTTCAAAGTCTTTTTCAAACCTATGTGGAAACCTGAATGTAAAAGTATTCGGTTTGCCGGCGACTGACAGTATGATTTTTCTTTTGTGTGCCGATGTTTCTGTGCCATTGCAAGCACTCACACTTAGAACACATAATGATATGATTATCAAACATCTATATATATAAATCAATTTGGTATCTGAGCTGGTTTCTGGAAATCTTTCTATATGTGTGCTTCTGGGCCACAAGAAACATATCACATGCTTCGGGGGACCATCACTGAAAACAAAAGACATTTGTTTTCTTTTGTATATTCACAGTGAAGTGATTTATGCAACCAGAGAGCAAGAGAAAAAGCAGCAGTCCGAACGCTTGGGGGGTTCGGTATTTGGCTTGGAGGTTAGTTTTTGTCCTGGATTTTGATAATTGATCCATGGGTGCTAAACGCTGAAAGACCAGTGGCGACCAGCCAGTGGTATTTGGACCGTCCGGAAACCCCAAACCGCGCAACGTCATAAACCTGCGCAGTTCAAGCAAACTTGCCTCGGTTCCCTGATGGTAAATGGAAGCACGCTGTGAGTCATGTACCAAGGGTTTATGCATTTGGACACGGAAACACGAGCAGCAGAATTCCATTGATCATTCTTGTTTTTGGTGAATTTGGCACCTCTGTAGGTGAATGAAATCTAGTATCTGGTTGCTACACACTCACACTTAGAACATATATACGATGTTTATACGATGTTCTAAGTATTGAGGTTCTAAGTGTGAGAGTTTGGTATGTTCTAAGTGTGAGGTTTTTTTTTTGAAAAATTTTTTGGTTCTAAGTATTTGTCGCCCACTATATATATATATATATTTATGTGTATACATGTATATGATCATATATGTATATATTTAAATATCTACATATACATAGACTGTTTTTTTGGCCGGAGATGTTCCATGCATTTTTGTAAGTATACCTGACATACAATACAATTGTTTTTTTTCCGGCATTGCGTTACATTTGCTGTGCAGCACTTTTATTTACTGTACATACCATAGCTGGATTTGTTTATTGATCTAAATGTACGTATGCAACATGTTTTATCAAGGTTAAGGAGGGATAAAATCAAAATGGAACAGTAACCACCAACCACCTACCCTCCGCACAACCATTGATTGAAATGTTAAGGTATATCACGTCCTGTTTTTGGAGCACCCCAATTAACGTGCCAAAGCCATTTGGAGCAGGTGAGCCTTATTTTTCCGAAGTGATGGGGAGATTTAAGCTACTCGCTTTCTTGTTCTATTAGCTCTCCTTTTTTCCAGCTCTCGGAAGCAAGTCTTGAAGTGTAAGTTTGCTGGAAGAAATTTAGTGACGACGCATCCCAAAAAGATGCACAATGATTCCCACCTTGTTCTCCCCTAGCATTGTTGGAACATCACTATGCAAACATCTTTTTTCCATGCAAAAAAAACAGAGTCAGTTTCACACCAAAAACCACGCCGAAACATGTCTTGAGTTGATGATTGGTGCTGAATCCTTACTACCAATGGGCACTGTTTTCTAGGTGATGGTTTCAATTTTGAATATCTATCCATTATTATTGGATTTTTCTTACGTTTCTGACTTTGCGGAAATGATTTAACGTTTGGACTCTCACCAAATTGTGTTCAACTTGGGTGGCAGACAAAAGAACAA
>OMLO01003705.1_pt1 | contig 12632 bp, 5 predicted proteins | sample 1674811 | NCBI WGS metagenome assembly OMLO01 (sample SAMN06265003, study PRJEB25207) | coral metagenome | isolation source: Coral host | place: Mexico:La Bocana,Puerto Morelos, Mexico | collected 2008-11-13
CTAATAAAACAAAGCGTACTATAATTACTAGAATAAACATGAAGTTGTTGTTAGACACTCCAGAACTGATAAGACTTAACTATCATTCGCCTGGTGTAGGTTCAGTGCTTTAAGATTAAGTTTTACCTTATAACTGTAGCAGTTTTATGCGGCTTGTAGAATCGATGTTCCCCAACCTTACAAAACTCTTTTACAAAGTCCCATAACACAGGAATTGCTTCGAAATGACCGTAAGTATCTTAACGTGAGAATACGAATTGAGACTTTTTTTGTTCTACTAAGAAAAAAATCTTTTGTTTGAGTTTCTGTTTGTCAATTTTTGCAGTCGCAAACCGAATGAAGGCTACAAGACGCCGATTTTAACAAGCTGGCATGCAAGGCTTATTAAGAAGCTGAAATGCTTTTTTTCTCTTTCAATTCGGTTCAGTTTCAAAGCCTTTGATCCTACTTTTTCAAACATTGTGAGCAAACTTTCCATTCTCACTTAGTTAAGTTTCCTGACTGGTATTGAAAACGAAATATTGGGCCAAGGTTTCAAGATTTGAAAAGAAAGGAATTTCAACTGCTAAATGCGGTGTCGCATTCTTTTAAAGTTTGTTTTAAAGTGCACATTACTAAAAGTTACCCAAGTCTTTCCATGGTCAACAGAAGCCACTGAATGCTGCCAATTGGCATTAACACCTGCGACAAAATAATTTGAACTTTCAAAAGATGTCTGTTAAGAAAGAAAAACAATGAAACACCGAACCTTGGGATCGATTTTGAAATATGTACACTCTATTTTAAAATAATATATCTTATTAGAATATCAAGGCAAAAATTTGCGAAATTATAAGAATCTTTTCAAAAAAAACCCAATTACCTGATTTTAACAAAACCGTATAAAGTTCTTCCTTTCTCTAAACGGCAAAAGAAGCCAAAAAGCAACAACAGCCATATCAGTCAATGCTAATAACTTTTGTGCGTCATATCAGGTTTTAATGCCTGCAGGCTGGCTTCAAAATTACTTCAACGCCATCCACACACAAATACATTCGAAAACAGAAATGCCATATGCGATATTTTAAGAATATCTACAAAAATATTAGCAGCCTAAAATCGGAACAAAAATAAGAATGTTCAGCCTCTGCCGGAAAAAAAAAGAGTGTGATGGCAATTTTCTCCTCTTCGTCTTCTTTTTTTTCCTAGTTATGTTATTTAGTTTTGCAAACTCGATTATTCCCTTTCTACCTTTGCTTCACGCTGTTATATTAACTCAGGTTAAAATAATTGTTGTCTATGAGTACAATCGTAATCTAAGGCTCGACGGATGGTAAACAAATATCAGGATTCAACAACTACGTTCATTAAAAAACATTTTATTTAAGACTACAAATACTATTCTTAACACTCGATTCAGCGTAATGAGAAAACCGTTCTCTGACTGCAATTTGTTGGAGAACAGAGTCCATCTTTCACTCTAATTTTACAATATTATTTGATTAGTTTTCTAAGGAAGAATGAAGTTTAAAGTTTCTTTAACTTATTGGCGAGAGCACCATGTGCTTTTACCATGCCATGAACATACGGTCTCAAAAAACAAACAAACAATTAACGACGGTAACAAAGCAGTCGACTTCCCAAACGGAAATTGCTAGGTATTTAACTTAAATAAATAGTAGTAGAGACGAATTTCCGTTCTGCCTGTACACTGCTGTCTGACATCACATGTTAGACAAGCTGCAAAATAATAAAAGAAAATACATCATAAATGAGAATTTGTTTAGTCGCAAGATGAGAGACGTATTATATCTCTGAATTGAAGTTGAAATTGTCCCCATACAGGGTGTTAAGGCGCAGCTAAGAAAGTAAACTGCCCTATGAAACCGAAAACATGTGCAAGGACTTCAGAAGAACGATAAGCTTGTTCTGATAAAGCAGAGAAAATTCAAAACTGCGCTTTAAAAACGAGCTAAGAGATTGCCGTAAAGTTTTATTTAACGAAAAAAGATGGCCCCCTATTTCCACAGCCAACTCAGTAAAGTTATCTACACTACCTTGCCTGGGAGCATTACATTAAATTGAAACAGTCGACATCTTTCGGCAATGACAATAACTTTGTATCTCTCTTGTTGGGGTATAATAAACAATAACAGAAGCCATGGGCTCCTGAAAATAGCCACCATTTGGCACGAAAATATGCTCGGATGTCCGCGGATATTATCGGTTCCCGGAATAGCGAACAGTTTTCCGAGAGTGAAGCTCGATAAAAACTGCGGGGTTTTGAGGAACAGATGTCCATTGCGCCGAATGTGGGCTATTGTGTTTATTGTCCTTCAAATATTTTCCGCAACACGCGCAACGATTTTCAGTTAAGCTGGTGCATATTTATATTTATTCACGTGACGGGTTTAGACCGATCGCGCGATCAAGCCTAAAAGAGATATTGATTAGAGATCATATAGTTTCCAGGCGTGCTGGACCTGAATACAGAATAATTTGGGAGGTTCCTTAGCGGTGAGCCACAATAGTATACTTTTACCTACAATACAAAGCACCAATCCAGTGAAAAACTCACTTTTGTGGCTCTTTCTTTGAGCTCCCGCTTTTCTCAAGTCTTTGCCACCGTCGGATCTTTCTTAACGTATCTTTGCTCCAGGCCTCTACCAAGCTAGCCGATGACAGCAGCAGCTTTTGTTCTGACGTATTCTCGTGGCCGCAAATCAAGAAAATCTTTCTTTCTTCCTTTCTGGTCACGAGGGAGGAGCAGGTGAGGTTGGCATTACTCCAGATCTTCACGCGACCTTTGCTAACTGTGACGTTGTTGTCTTTGAACACTCTTGAAACCCGTCCAATGATTGTAGTGTTCTGGTTCTCTTGTCTTTCTATCAACAGTGCTTTGAATTTTATAACTGAAAAATAATGTTATGTGCGATCAGCAGTTTTAATAGAGGGAACACCAAGACTTCCTTGGAAACTGTTACTCCCAGAAACTGGAAACTGAATACCCCAGTGAAAAAGGCAGAAAGATCAAGAGGTTTAGTAAAGACCAAATTTTTAAATTACGTGTCCCTTGCATTTCCTGTAGATCATAAGGTAAAAAACGTTTATCCGAGTGTGATGTTACATACATGCATGCATTGAAATGCTTCTGCAGTTAGACGTATTATCGACGCTAAAATACTAAGCAATTATACTGTTTCGTTAACCAAACTTGATTTGGCCATACAGTAATAATCAGAAGCTAGCAATCTTTAAAATAGAGAACGAGCGAAAGCCTCATGACAGACAACGATGGAAATTGAAACAAAAAGACAGAGCTGATTTTTCTCGAAAAATCGCCATCTTTTTTTGGCCTAATTACAGTGTTCCGTCTACAAGAATAGAGCGGTTATGTATTACGATTATATGGTCTGTATTTTGTTACAAATTAACCACAAGGGTACGTGTTTATCATAAATTAATGCGGATTGACGAAGTTTACATACTAAATTTAGAACAAATTTACGCTGAGAAAGGTCAACTGACAAGAGACCCTAGCACCGCAAATAATTTCACTTCACCGAATATCGCAGCGTGAAAAACTCGAACGTCGCACACAGTAGGCTTAAAGATCACCGCAAAACCGCAAGATGGGGGTTTATTCACCGCATCAACACATTCAAAAAACATCAACACCGCAAATCCCCATGTCCACCTCTAACGAGATCTCGGTCGCAGAAACCGGGATCAGCCCGGCTCTTTATATGATCACAACGAAATTGCAAAGAAGGAAAGAGTGGCCAGGTGAGATTTTTGGAACCGAGCCAGCCAGGTTGATCGGGCTCATATGAAGAGGCCCCAAAAGTCATGTTTCCCGATGTAAAACTCTCTGTAAAACTCTCCTTCTTTGGCCATCGTAGCTTAACAAGAAATAGCACGCAACTGCAGTGATAAACATCTTAATAAAAACCATTGTTGGAAAACAAAAATTATATCTTTACAGATACAGGAAGATTAATTACGGATTGTGCACTCGACAATCAAGATACGCCTTGCGAACACTTTTAACTTATGCTCTCACCATAGTCGCAGCTGGCATATGAGTTGTAATCAACGGGTGGTCTATCCTCGCATGAGTTGTGGTCCGCAATCTCTATAATTGGATAAAAGAAAAGGTAGTTAAAATAAGTAATTAAAAAAGCATTTTGATATTTTAATAATCCAATGAATTATGATGATCCGCTTAAGTCTGACCCTGTAGACCTGTGTTGTGGTTTTGCATTCACAGAAGGTGAAAAGTGCAAAATTGAAAACTAATTTTAGTTTAGTTATATCAACTAAGTTGAAAATGTAAATTGGCCACCGTAACGAGTTATAAAGCTGACGTTTCGAGCGTTAGCCCTTAGTTGATATAACCAAATTACATTGTTACCCCCACCGACGCAGCACCACAGTTTCTTTAGAAACTTTCACCCTTAATTTTAGTTTAATTTGCAAAATATTGAATCGCGGAAGCACATGCATTGAAGTATATAAACAGTACCTCCTGAAACTACTTCTAAAGACGCTTTTTTATTCCAATGGTTACACAAACGAGTTCGCAATAACTCTGTTTGGACTGAAAGGGAGTACCACTCAAATGTCATTTGAATGGCAACAAACTAATGTTTTATCCACAGACGAAACTGCACTGCTGCCACACTGAAGGGAATTACAGTTACACAGTTACTGGAAGTTTGAATAACGGTAATCAACAGGTAACTCAAATTTGCGAAGTGAATTGTCCTGGAGTATGAAAAATATTGAGATAATTGGTAGCGCCTGGTAAAATAATCTTAATTAAATATTTTGTTCAAGAATGTAGAATATTTATTTTCACTTATTGTCTCTTAAGACAGGCAATTAATTTCGGAAGAGTCGGCTATTTGGCAACTCCAAAATTTTCAAGGAAGGGCACTGTTTCAAGTATGGGTGGCAGTGGGCTCCTACACAGAGGAAATACTCCGTAAGTTTACAGAACAAAACTGTAAATATGAAGGCGTGGTTTCCTGTCAACGTGACAATATGACGTTGATAGTGAATAGAGCTTTTACAAATTCTCAAGAATACGTGTTTAAAGGTTGCTCCGAAATGGCAGTTTCAAGAGATAATTAAAAGAGTGTTCTGTTTCATCGCGCGTGATTCGGTTCTCGACTCGTCTAGGAAAGGCGTTTTCAATTTATCTTGAGATGTTGACATAGAACGAGAATAGTGATTGCTAATTGGCCAATGGCAGCCAATGATGACCAATAATAAACAGCGATGACAAATAGTCAAAGAGTAAATGAAATAATTTAGGTCAGAGACCTGTCTTGTAAAACAAAGGAAAATCAGGTGTTACTCGATGTGGCTCTTAGTCTTCGTTATAAGGGCCCACAAAGAAAAACATTCATTGTGGCCAAAATGCAAACGAACAGAGTTGAATCATGTAAACAAGGCTGAAAGTATTTTGAAAGGCGAACCGAGGGGTTGTTGTTGACCTTTATTGCCTAGAGCCATTACATGGCACGCTGAAGCGCACATAATTCATCAGGTATTTTAAGTACCGTCTCGATCCGTTGTATTGATAAACCGCCCTCACAGGATGTAAACGGTTAGCAGTAAGCCAGACTAATCCCTGTATATCGTTCAAAACGATGAATGTAATTTTTCCGCTTCTACAGCCAGCTAAGAAAACGAATTTGCAATAGATTAAAGGGTATTACCAGAAGAAGTGTCTCGAAGAATTCTTCTTACTTGCTAAAAAAATGAATCAAACTTCGGACTAAAATATAGGACTAAATGAAAATCTTTCTTATCATTGTTAACGTTGATTAGATTACATGTAAAAGTTAAAATGGCTTGCCTGCAATAAAAATGCATCATTTAAAATCGGCTAAAGCAGTAAAGCAATCCATGAAAAAGGATTATCACATAACAACTGGTAGCTTACTTGAAGTCTCCGAAGCAGCGACGAAGGAGTCTGGTTGGATACATATACTGTCAGAGAACTCGGGAAGATCTTCACACTTAACAACTTTTTGCCAGGCCTCTACTGGTATAACATCGGCACAGTCCGTCCTAATCTGTTTACACAAGGATCGACATGGCTTAATGACCTTCTCCTCCTCAATTCCTGGTAAACATATCGGCAGGTAAAACGAACACATGAAGAACATAGCGTGTTGGGAACAGTTTGCACGCTGTAGCAGCGATCTGTACAGCTCTACCGATCTGTTCGCCAAGGCTTGATTCTGGTCACCGACTGCATTTGGAAAACGAGTAAGGTTGTACGGTAGAACACGGCGACAAAGAGGTATGGAGATTTTCTCGCACTTTCGAGGACGATCAAAGCGAAATCCATCTGCTGTATGAAAAGGTAGAGCGAGCATTAGCACCGTGAGCCAAACGAACAACATCTTCCAACATGCGAGAGTTCCGTCGCACAGACAACTACCTACCACACTTTGAAGTCTATCTTTTGCCCGTTTGGTCGATGCCTTATATACGCGTTTAGCTTAGTAAGGTATTTGAATTACGCTTGAGCAAAGAACGTTAAACCGGATAATCAATGAGAGTGTTTTTCAACCAGACAGATATCCCCTTAACCTTTGCTCTGTTCCGAGGTACGGATTATAGATTTAAAAAATGTCGGTCTCCTATGCGTTGTCTGAGCTTAAGAAAGGTTTGTGTAAATCTCATCAAATAGTCAAAGCAGTGAATAAAGACAAGCATTTTCCTGTCTTTGAGGTCGCCTTGCTCAAAGATAGCGGGAAACGGATAAGACCACACCGCATATGAAATGTGCGCGAGGCGCTGGCGGTGATCGACCGTAATGATCATCCCGCGTATATCTGGTAATTCCGGTACGCCTATTGAGAACTTTTTAAGTTTGACAGATGCTTGAAAAGCATACTTTGTTAAAACGCTACACGCGGTTAGAATTCCTCAGTGTTTCGTTTTCCTGGGCACTGGAATATTTTCAAAACTGATTATTTTCAGCAACTACTGTAGAGATTAACCTCTTGTTAATTCTTGGATTACAATTGTAATTTGTAACGATGGGACAAAGAAATTAAAGCGTGCAAAACCATGAAAAAACTCTAGGCTGATAGCAAGAATATAATAGGATGGTGATCGATTTTTAATGTTGTTTTATCGGACTAAACGAGGATCAATTCGTCTCAATAGGGGATTAAGAGTAGTGGGTTATCCTGTCTTTCCGGCCATGCGTTTACACAATGTGCTTTCTTAACATTTACAAAAAGTGCATCAGTACATATTTTCAATTTAAAAGTTCAACACAATCCAATCGATAACCAATGTCATCATTATCGCAAAGATTGCAAAGTTTATCATCGTATTTCTCCTCCTATCAGTTCTATTATTATTACAGCAAAAGGAATTTTTGCCTCGAGAGTTCATTTATTTCTGAAAAATACTCGAAAGCCAATCCTATGATCAGTTAGATCACTTGACAATTTTTCTAGTGTACTGAGAAACGATATATTTTCTGCTTTGATTCTGACGGTAAGTGAAAAAGAATTTCCATCTGGGAACTGCATACTGAAGGAGACTCATTTATTAGTCCCATCATCTCATATACTTCATATGCCTATTGACATTTGATGTTCTGAGTGTTGGCACGCGGAGTATGCAAGCATTTTTTCCCGAAGCTGATCAGAGATGACCAATTTAGGAAGCTGTGTCTCACGCCTGTGATCGCGGTGTAACTGAAGAGTTTGTGCTTCGATCAGTCGATTAGCTTTGATTGTGAGAAAATCGGTCTCACGACTTGTAGGTAATGTTTGAGCTTTCTTCGAGCGTTGCACAAAATAAATAAGAGAAAAACCAAGTTTTAAGAATAATTAAAAAATATATCTTTTATTGGACCCAAGAAACAGTAAATGGAGCTAGAGCCAAGCTTGGTACAGAAATACTTCTGAGTGAAGTTAATAATAGAAAGGGGCCACTAAATAGTTTTTAGTGTGCGTTAAAAAAAAACTGTCAGCTTCGGTCAAGTTTGAATTGCTGACATATTGAAGGCTCAGAACCACTAAAGAAGCTACATTTTCGGCTCAGTTCATTCGACAAACAGTGTCATTGCCTTTAGAATTTACAGAGGCTGTCCAGAAGAAAACAGACCTTTATTTCATTATCACTATTTCTATTTTACCAGGCTAGTAAATAAACGCCTAGGTTTTCAGGCTGAGATAGGAGCTCCGACAGTTTGTGACCTAAAGATTTAAACAAACCAGCCGCTCATGCAACCCGATTTAGTTTTACATGACAGCCTGAAAATCAAACAGATCCGATGGATATGTTTGAGTGACTTGTTTTGGACATTTCTTATTTCTCATATGCATGCTTCGCAGTTGTAAAATGTTTACCATTTTCAAAATGGCATTTTTGCTTAGGAAAAATTAGGATAATATCACGATAGTCATCAGTGAATTTTCTCTAAATAGACACAATTATTCGATCTGCAGAAACTCGTATGAAAATTCTGATCATTTACTTATTCCTTTAAGTACAAGGAACTGAGTCATCTTCAGATGCAATTTCGAGTTAATAGCAACACTGCAAAATTAAGAAACCTTGTTTTTGCACAACAATTTCATTATCATCTGTTGGTTGTATTTAATCTTACTAGACACAATGTAAAAAAAGCTGTTCTCCTATTTAACAATGAGACTTTGCTATGAGCTCCAGATTTCTATCACACGATAGTTCACGAGTAATTTATCAAGCAATAGTTAAATTGAGAGTGAATAACCTAATTGTTTTAAAATTCAAATCTACTAGTCGTTCAAAACTTGATCTTAATCCTCTTCACGAACACTTGGACTGGCACGTAAAGAAGCGGCCGCCATCGTGTCGACAACTGAACACTTTTGAAAACGTGGTTACTCACGATTTACTGCAGAAATATACTCATCAGCTTGAAAATGGGCTCTTGAATACGTAGCATAGCCAACACTGATGCGACAACAGCATTCGTGATAGATCCCTTTATATTGCAGTTGTTCAGAGAAGTAGCCCGAACTATTGATGGCTGAAATGACGGCCGAGGAAAGCTCAGAATTTACATTTGGATAATCCAAGTCAACTAGTGATTTTCCTTTCTATTTCTCGCATTGGCTTATACAAACAAATTGAAAGTATTTCCTCCTTATTTCTGCCAAGTCATAAAAACACTTGTGAACTGTTTGGATGATTCGAAAATGTTGTGGAAACACCTCAGGCTGGGGCTTATGTTCTCACAATATCAAGTTATTGTTTTCTCAAACTTCCACTTACGTGTTTCTGTATGACTGGTGATAGAAACACGGAAAATTAATTTTCAGGTCCTCAAAAGACTTTTTGAGACATAAACAAAACTTTCTCCGCTGTTACTTAGCTGTAAACTGCTAGAAATATCCGCTGAACACTGAAAGTATTCCTCACGTGAGATAAACAGGTTTAATTTATTTATCAAGCTATTATTTACTACAAACACACACTAGGGAACGGGAAGAATATTCAAATCCTAAACAGACCGAAATAGATTTTAGTTTTGTAAAAGTTTGCTACAGGAATACTTCAACTTAAGTCCTTAAATTGTGCAGTCGCTGAGTGTTTATTAACCGCACATAAAAGTTAAGTGTTACAAGTTTATAAATTTCATTCTAATCTGATGCATGAAGAATGTCAGTACAAAGATTGTGTCGCTTCGCACTGTGGGTGATAATAGTAAATTTAAAATAATGAGCTTTCGTTACCTTGTCGATTCTGTGAATCGAAGACCACTCAAGCAATGTAAAGTATGTGACGTTTGATTTTCGTGGCCGTACAATAAGTGCTAAATCGTAAAATTACTTCTAATAGGATTAATCGTTATCTCGTTTAGTTTTCACGCAGTGGAATCTATCCTGCTGATCAGCCTTGTGCTCGACATGCCATCTAACTTATTCTAACTCAGCTGCAGGCACGAAATCATTACTGGCGTTTAAACTATGACTATGACACGTGTGAACTGACAGCAAATACTGAAAACAAATTCAGTCTTGAGCTTAAGTTTTTGGGAGTAAATTGTTCAGTTGTTCACTCCTCCAAACAGCATTAAGAAACGCGTATTCCTAGCCTCTTCTGTCCTGATACGTAACATCGTCTTTTTTAAACCCAAAGTTCCTCGTAAAACACGAAAACTACGCTATACACTTCAAGCTTTTCATAGACTTAATATTTTTTCTACCGGCTTTCTATGCAAGCCTTCGATGAGGAAGGATATAAGCGTCTTATGTATCGGCTTGAACGTCATTTTAAAAATTGCCAGAATTTTGTTTACCAAAGAACACAAGAAAACGATGCCAGTGGATTGAGCATAATTCAATCACTTCATTATTGAATTGCGTTTAAAACGATCCTGTTCGAGACTTATTTTTTTTTAGAAGAGTTAGATTCTGTTAACTTTTAACTTGACACCCAATCACGTTACCTGAGGAACCGTATAGGCGCTTACAATTTCTGCGAATGTTGCTGCATAACTTTACGGAGACTACAGGACTGAAACGTTCTGATGATCTCTGATGATTCACCAGCCCCAGAATGGCTAATCTTTTCAGATGGACTTGATGAGATCCTTTTTAAACACTCAGGAATTTCGGCTATTAAAGTTCTAGAAAGGCTAAAGAATCAGGTCCTACGAGAGTTCAAGAGTGTCTGAAAATGCTAACCTAAAAATCCTTTTTAAAATCTGTAGAATGTTCTGAGTTGTCATCTTAATCTTGACATTTAGTTTTTAAATTGACCGTTTAAGCTAAAAAGGAACATTTCACTGTCACAGACCTTATATATTGACAAACCCTTATTCTGTAGACTCTACAACTTTATCAAGCAGTTGACCTTGGCGGTTATACTGAATTTTGAAACAGATGCCGTAAATGTGGTTTGAATGAACTCTGAAAACTGCTATGAATGTGCACTCTAGAGTGACACTCTATAAATGCTCGAGTTTGACAACTGAGTCAGAAAACCAAAGAATTTCTCTTTACGTGCTGTATTTTTCACGATACCTACGACCCCTGATTGAAATCCATCGCCTGAAATTCTTGTCTATATCAATACTGTCCCAGCTATAAGTCTTAACAGAGATTAAATATTTCAAATCACATAAGCATGGGCTTACAGTTGAATTTGTCAGTGTTTCTTTTCTAAATGAAAAAAATCAATTACTACATTCAGTTGTACAGTAAACATCAGATTAGTTATTATTAGCGGTGACCTCAAGAAATGACTACGGTGAAGCCAAGGAAAAGCGATTAATAATTTACCTTTAAATTTCGAAATTATCGAGCTGTTCAGCCCTCCGATCGGTTTAAAAACTTTCTGTTACTAAATATGTAGCACCTGGGATCAATTCCAAAAGAAATACGAAAACTTAGCCGTATGGCTCACGTTCTGCACTTGGTTATATCACGTGGTGTTTTGCAGAGGACGGCTAATAAATATACAATTCACGTGCACAGCCACTGTGCTGTTCATTGAATCTCTTGTTTTGTGACGTTCTTGTTGCTGTTGTCGTCGTGATTTGATTAAGCTCCCTTTTATTCAGCTGTATTCTTTTGCTATAGTTCATGATGCAAGATTTATGTCACAGGAATTCAAACAACCTTTGCAATCTTAGAACAGACTTGAAAGATTAACAGGATTCGCGGGTATGGCCTCTTCAGAATGGTGCTTAGCTTAGTTGCCAGAATTACATTTTTTTAATATTCTCGAAACTTTTCAACGGAAATGCCTTAAACGGGGGTTTACTTAAGATCTGAGTGACCATTAAAAGACGGAAAATTCACTTCATAACTCATTGGCTTACGCAGCTTTCCATGGGGTTTAGCGAGAGGGCTTACAACCCACCGGAGAGGGATAATTATATCCGGAGAAGATAAAGGCCGGTGCGAATATCCGTTACTAGACAGTAATTGGAAGGTTTTATCAGAGCCGGAGCTGAGTACGTTAATGATAAGTAGTGTTTTCCTCTATTAGTCGGGAATACGCGTCGAACACACTACAGTGGTACATCCACTTAATAGCCTGTTGAGAATGATATAATGCAAAGGACAAAATAGTTTGCTAATAAACTGCAGGAATGTCAATCACGGACAAAAAGGTGAATTCTTCATTGTACAGCTGAATGTCACTCTTTAGGAAAAGTCCACTTGGGTTCTAATAAGAGAAAGCACATGAAAAGCTGTAAAACCACGCACACACTAAATTGCGGTGATATTAATTTACAAAATTAGGGTAGAACTAGGATGTAGAGCAGTGCCCCAACTCGTTACAGGAACACTTGCTTATTATTTGAATCAGTGCTTGTTTGAGTGTTGGAATTTGGAAATGTTGGTTTTGGGGGCTAAGAGGGGAACACCAGAGTACCTGGAGAAAAACCTCTCGGAGCAGAGAAGAGAACCAACAACAAACTCAACCCACATACGACGCCGGCGGATGCGGGAATCCAATTAGGGACTTTAAGCAACGACAACGGGGACGGCGACGGGAACGCCAGAAGATCAGGGAAAAGCCAAAAGGTCCACTGCGCATGACTGGCGGTAAACAGGTTGACGTTCTGCGTTCGGGCCCGACGTGATGGAAGCTCATTTCGCGTTGTCTGAAAA
>OMLO01003707.1_pt1 | contig 12631 bp, 5 predicted proteins | sample 1674811 | NCBI WGS metagenome assembly OMLO01 (sample SAMN06265003, study PRJEB25207) | coral metagenome | isolation source: Coral host | place: Mexico:La Bocana,Puerto Morelos, Mexico | collected 2008-11-13
GATTTGTTTCAGAAGCCGGGATGAAATTTCAGCCCGGTTGGCCGGGCTGAAATTTCGGCCCGGGCTGAAATTCGCCATGTAATCAGGCCCTAAGTTTGTAATGATCAAAACTATTTTGAAACAATTTCAATGCAATATTTTGCAAAAATTGAATGTGCTGTTGCAACTTCCAACATCTTCCAATATATTGTGTTGGTTAATCAAGTCCACTGGAACTTTTAACAACCGGATAATTTGCATCAATTTAATTCCACTTGAATTCATCCCATACAAATGCAGTCATGCAGCAACAGGGTCAATTTGGATAGACTTCATTAATTTAAACTTGACTGCCCTGTTTGATTCAATTTCTACAGCCTGTATGTGTATACAGGAGTGTAATCAACTGCTCACACACCTTTGGTATGAGTTGACAATGCATACTGTCAATGTTGTCTGCTTCTCCAGGAGAAGTGAAATGCAAGGCATATGAGGTCCAGTTCATATCTATAAAAAGATACAAGATACGAGCAAGAGAGAGTTAAGGTTATATGGATTAAGTAGTGTCATAAGCATCATACAGGCAGGGGGGGCAGGAGGTATGAGGCAGGGGGTACTAAAATGTTAGGCAGGGAGCAGGGGGGAGCAGGGGAAAGGAGGAAGGGGGAAGGGTAAAAGGGGGCAGGGGGAAGAGTGGAAAGGGAGGAAAAAGGCTATGGAAAGTAGAGTAGAAAGGGGCAGGTGGCAGGTGGCAGGGAAGGGGTGGCAGGGGAAAGATGGCAGGGACCAGGCAGGGGACAGGGGTCAGGAGACAGGATGTAGGGGGCTAGAACCTGGGCGTAAATGCCAAGGGAAGTGAACAGATTGCAGGAAGGGCAGGAAGTTGAAAGTTCTTTAAGTGAAGGAACTGACAGAAACAAGGAAGCATACCATAGTTATTATACTTTTACAATGCATAATTTGTTGCAATCGAAAAAGCAATAGTGTTGAAATTGCACAGGGGCCACTAAGAAACAGAGGAAATAGGAGAAGGAGGTATATTTAGTGCTTAATGTCAATAATGTAACTAATAAAAATATGTACATTAATTAATACTTCAATACTTACTATAACGTACTGGACTCCAAGAGATTAATAAGTTTGGCTTTCGGGATGAAAAATCCACATTTATGGATGAGGGTGTTCGTCCAGGATATTCCACAAATTCCTGTGGATTGAGGCACTCTACATTGCAAAGATGCAAAGATACAAAGATAGATGAAACGTTTTATTTTACAGTCATTAGATGGAAGGTAGAAGCAGAAGTATGAAAGTCTTGCCAGATTAAAAAAGATGTAAATAAGATAAGCTGGGATGAATTAAGGGCCAAGAAGTATCTAATTATGGCCAAAGTGCCGGCTGATAAGGAATTTGCCACAAATAAAGTGGCCAAGGGTTGGCAGGCTTTCTTTTCACCCCATCCTCGACTAGTTCAGAGCCTGTTTAGAGGCTGCTTGCCTGGGGTTGTTCAGTAAATAAATTTGGCATTCTTTAGAAGCAATGGGCTTTACTTGCGCCTTTATTACACACAAGCATTAATGACACAAGATTTAGCAAAGCTATACGTTTACCTTGTAAACATAAAGCTCAGGGCACTTATCACACATGAGCATTATATCACGACTATATTCAGTGAAAGCTACAAATATCTTGTAAAGAGAGTAGTGATAAGTGAATAAAGATAGTGAATTTTCCTGTAAAGACATCAACTTTCAACTTTGTTTTTTTACGAGGGTTACACATAACAGTCATACGACTGAAAAACCCGATCAAATTGGAATTTAGAAATGTTGATTTTGTGTAAGGGAGGAAAACCGGAGAACCGGGAGAAAAACCCTCGGAGCAAGGACGAGAACCAACAACAAACTCAACCCACTTATGACACCGGGTCCAGGAATCGAACCCGGGCCACATTGGTGGGAGGAGAGCGAACACCACTGTGCCATCCCTGCTTCCCCAAAGACATAAAGACTGTGTATATCTCAATGTAAAGACAAAAAAAAGTATGTCAATAAAATTTTATCTTTTGTGAAGTACAAACTATTATTTCATCCTTTGTTTCTGCAACATATACATACGTCTGTGCAAGAACCGGTATGTTATACAGTGAAATTGAAAATAATTTAATATGTAAGTTTAACAAAAAGAGAAAAGTTGTAAATATGGTAAAAAAGTATGTTAGCAAATTAAAGAAGCTGTAACATTAGAATATTTATTTATGTGGAAAGTTTCACTTTGTATGGCAAAGCTGCGTTAAACAGTTTAAAAAAGTAATCTATTTTATGTTTTAACTTCACCATACCCTTACCATTGTCTTTCTGATTGTAAGCATTCCGCCGTGACCTTCCTTTGTGACCTTGATGTGTACCTTCTCTTTTACTACGAACGCATTTCTGGATGCACATTTCACTAGACAGTTCCTAATATAAAATAAAACAGTTACTTAACAAATCTATAATTAACTTGGTACATTCGCAGATTCATAAATAGTGATAAACCATGGCATAATTGCAAATTTATTTTATTGTCGGCATAAATTACCCCACACAAGTATTAATATACAGGTACCACATAGATTAAACTGATGAAATGATATTATTTATCACAGCTAAATGGATTGTACAGAAACCAATAGGGGACAATCCCATAATATTTTTCAATTGTTATCACTTATCAGATTCAGTAGGATCCACCATACATCAATTGTTAAACACTCAATACAAATATCACTAGCTTGAATTGAGGAAGATTTCAATGACTCACTTGGTAGGGAACCTTTATCTCTAATTAATTTAATATCATTTTAAAACTAGCAATTACTTAGAACTTAAATGTTTTGTCCGCCCAAAATCCGATACATTACCATTCAAGATGATTTATTAATTTTGTAAACTGTGTATTAAATTAATTCTTAATTCAGACATTGTCCATACAGAAAAGTAATTTGCATTGGGCAGTTCCGTGTGCTCTATTAGCCACATTAGACCAGGGCTAATCGCCTCATACAATTTTGGATTTTTTTCTTGGATTTTTTGTTCCATTTGTCTGTAGAAGCTGATCTCAAAAAGGAAAAGCATCTCAAGAAATTGGAAGAGCACTGCAAACCAAGGGGAAGCATACTTGTGCTAATAATACATACCGGTATTAGAACACAATAAGGACCCTCAAACTCTGGATACTGACGACATTGTTTGTACATTTTTTCTTAGTAACTTTAGCATGAAGGCTCTCCAGACACATATACTGATAATGTCTGAGACAAGCATTTTTACACTAAATAGTCTTTTCATATATACATGTAAACCTCTCTCCGTTGTATTCGCTTCAAAATAAGAAATTAAATGTGTGCATTTGAGCTCAGAAAAGATGTATTCGTTTTTTGTTGCTGTTCTGTTTGACCGACCTCAGACACTAACGACATGCATGTCTTCATGATTCAAGTGCCCTTAATTGATGAAATTATGCTCAGTAATGGACAATATTACACCCCCTCCTAAGACAGTTGCCATACGTCAATGAACGGAAGTGTAAAGGTAGTTACTGATATCCGTTGTGAAATTTTGACTGGTTTAAAAAATCTGAACAGGCTAGCAATAAAGTTCGGTTTACTATAAATCCATGGTTTTCATGCGACTAAAAGCCGCCATGTTTGTTGTCATTTACAATTTTTTCTCTATATATAATTTCATAGCCACCACCTCTTTGTCATTTTTATTCTCTCGTGATTTGTAGTTACAAAACACTTATAACACAAACCACCCTCTTCAACTGATCAGACATTCTTCTCCTGGAAATCGTCGATTCGCGTGACAGAGAATACGTGCGAAAATGAACGTTAGGTTAGCTTTGATCGAAATTCCAAATTATTTTCCCACGATTGCATCAAAATACGATTGCAATCTTCCCTTTTGTCGTTCATAAATTCTTCGCTTAGAATTTATGATCGATAGTTGTATATACGTGATATACAAACGCAAACATACGATCAAACGCTGGAAAATCGTACCGACGGTACGTATGGAATAATTGAGTAACACTTCCTGTCATAGTTCGAAGAACAATCGACTACCCGCGAGCAAGAATTTGAAGAACATAAAACCATGATCATGGTTAGATCCAAAATAGACACAACTGATAAATCGAAAATGTTTAGACTATTTAAAATTTCATTTTCGGTGTGACTTTGCAGTATTCTCGTGTGCTCTTGTATTGTCGAATGAAAAATAAGAATGTAACTGTACATGCTCAGAAAAAAATAGAGGTAATGTCGCTATAAATCAAGTTACGAGCGTAAAATGAACATTGAAAATACAGCACGTGTATTCACGTTTCAAGATCTTTACTAACCTTTTCGAAGTACGTCATCTCTTGCCTCTTGATTCTGCACAAGGACTCGCAAATTGTTCGTCGTTTCAAACTAGCTGTTTTCAAGTCGCGAACGGATGTTAAGTCAGTTTCAAATGAATCTTGCAAGTAGCTGAGAAAGACAAAGCCGACGATTAGAGCACGTAGTGGCATCATTCTTCGCTGTTGTCTGGTCGTTTTTGCTACTTTGACTCCTGCTTACTGACAAGGAGAAAATGTTATATCTTCCTCTTACATCACCATGTCGGCCATAATAACTCAATGGTATTTTGGCGCCCGCATGCCAAGCAAGAAAGGGTCATGCTCACGAATAAAGCTATTTTTAGTTCGCGCAAATTGCTGGAAAAAAAAACATAGAACATATGGAAATTAAAACAGCTGGGCAAATAGTCGCTTCATCAGCGTTTTCGATGAAGATTTCAGTTTTTTAGCCTTAACGCTTCCTCGTTCGACTTGCTTCAGGGATTTCAGAGATGACGTAGAGTTTCGCTCTCCTAATTGAATTTACATCCGTTCATGCAGATTGCACTGCGATATTTCTCAGGGAAGGGGAATCGGGGACGTGAATGCAAAGCGCATTTCATGTTTCTAGGGGAAGAATAAAGGTCAGATCTGGGACACGGGAACGTGATCAAGCATACCCTAGTGTGGTCAAAAATACATTAAAGAAACTATTTTATCAGAGAACGCAAAAAAAAATCGATGGCAGCTGTAGATGTCTACTATATTGCGTTTGAAGGGTTTAAACTATGGAAGACAGGTGATCCTCTCCCTCCCCACCTCACCCCCCGAAATCTATAAAAAGAAAAGAGAGGGGTTGGAACAAGGATAGCAATTTTCTCCAGCTGGGTCCTAGTGATACTTTCTGGTGCCTTTGCAAACTATAACTACGCCCACTCTGTGAGTTTTTGAATGAGCTTTTTCAAGCATTTGGTCTACGTCTGGACTTATAGAAAGGTGTAATTTTATTTACTAAAATTACCAAATGACAATGTTTTTGATGAAGTAAAAATATACAAGTCAACAACCTTACAATTACAGTTCAACTACTTTAGCGATATACCTAAACTGGCGCCTATAAGTCCCCCCTCCCTCCGATTATAGGCCTATCTACCAAACCAAACCAAAAGCGTCCCCCGGTTTTAAGACTCCTCCCCTCCGGATATAAATCGCCCCTATAACTTTCCTTGTTTTGAATTCATTTTATTATGATGTTTAAAACTTTACAAGTAAATGAAAAAAAAAACTGTTCAGACAGTTAGATCAACATGTGCAGCGAGCTACTGTTCGTTTCGAAACGGTTTTTTATTCCTGTTATACCCCCCTCCCCCTCCCCTCACTTCTTGGACATAAGCCCCTCCGTTTATTGGCCCATCTCAAAACCCTTACGAAGTTGTATAAGCCCTGTCCTTATAAAGGCACTTTGAGGTATCTTATTTAAACGTATCTCTGTATTTCACGACTCCAAATTTGTACAAACAAGTGCACCATCAGCAAGCGTAGAGCCGGATGTCCTAAAGTTGTTACTCATTCCCTTTGTTTTCTTACGCATCGTATCCAAACAATTTACGCGGAAATGGCAAATATTAATGGTCACTGAAATGGTTTAATTGATGGTCTGTCATTTAGACGCTTTAGGATTTCTCGAACATCCTCTGGCCATTTGTAACTGACTTTCAACCACACAGGTAGGTCTTGAGATGTGACTGGCAGCTCAGGCAAAGCTATGCATACCATCTTGGCGGCGGAGCGATTTCGAGTGTAAAGATCTCGAAGAACTTCAAGCTCAATCCATACACGGTTAATATCCTGCAAACGCGATGGATGATAAAAGTATCTTATAAGAAAAGCAACTGTGTATCGTTAACTTTTATTATTCCACAAGGACTAATTTCAAAATTGCAGAAAACAAAGATCTCTCGTGGGGCCACTGAGAAAGGTACATATGGGTTATTGACCAAGCGTAAGAAAAAGATAGTGGCGGCCATCTTGACCGAACATTGGTCAATAAAAGATTTATTATATGGGAAAAAATACTTTTTTCTTGCGGGACACAGCGGGTAATCCCGAGCGAGCAAAAAAGCGTAATCTTCCCCGCTCGCGTGGCCAACCACAGTGCAGGATTGGGTTCACCTTGCGTGCTCAGGGAGCTGGACACATCACAATAAAAATTACGGAAAGCTCGAAAAGGCGAAGGTTCGAAAAGTAGTGATTTCACTGTATTTTTATTTCGTACGCAATTTCCTGTAGTTCAGTGATGCCGTCTAGAAAATGTACTACATACTAGCCACGACAAAATATAAGTTCCTGACCTGAGAGTGAATTCCTTCGCATCCATCAGCTGAAGCCAGACTCAAAAGGCCTGGGGAAAGGAAAACCAACACTTTCTTCGCCTTTCTTATTTGATTCTCTGCCCACCGCGTGGGGCCCTGGGAACTAAGTTCACTAGACATCATGGCGTCCATGTTGACGTCATAGCCATTTTTTCGGAAGAAGTTCACAATGGATGCCACTTTGCCACGAAAAGCTTCGTTTTCCGGATAATAGCAGCTGTAGTAGATTGCTAAAGAACAAAAGAAGGTACCGTGAGCTAAAATAAAACTAAATGAGGTCATTGTTGAATCGATTTAAAAATATTATACCGCCCATCGACTATATAAACGTGACAGAAGACGGGTGCAGGAACAAAAATATTCTGCAAACTAATTGTGCAGACAATTATAATAAAAATATAATAATAAAATGTTTTGACAATGAGAGCGGTAAATGAAATTGTTCCATTAAGTGTGCGCTAACACAATGATAAGATGTTGTTATATAATGTTCGACGCTTTAGCTTCGACTCAACAACGTTTTAACAATCATTTCTCGCATTGCCAGGCTTAGTAGTGACTGAAATAATTGATTGAACCCGTTCCTGAAATGAAAGTGGTAAAATAAACTAGCTAAACAGGTATTTTTAAAGGAAATTTCATTAACGGATTACTTTTATATTCTGATGACCTCGATAAAAAACTATTCTAAGTTAAGATTTTTTGCTATTTCCGTTACGCGAACATATACATTATAAATTTTACTTTACCGCTGGAAATGTCTGCACTTGAAGGAGTCGTGGCTGTCGTTATTTCTGAGACGATTCCTATATTTTTATGAAATAAAAAAAAGATTGGAGTATGCCTATCATAAGTTCAAATTTTTAACATAGAGAAAATAAAATCCAGACATGAGAGCAATAGCAATCAATAGCGGTTTATGGAACGTTTAATATTGATGTAACAATATTTAACGATTATATTATGAGTGTGTGTTGGACATGGGATGGGGAAATAACCCGTGAAGGCAGCGTGAGGCGCTGAATAAGTTTAAATCTCGTCATATCTAGCGAGCGTAAATAGCCACTACGTATTAAAGTGCCTATCACCCTTACCCAGTTATAATAAATTTCGAATATTTAGGTATTTCAAAGCACTTTTCCGAAGAAATAAAAGTTATTCTGCGTTCCGACATCTCTTAAACGGAGGACGAAATCGGCAATTTGAAGCGAATTTTCCGCCATATTGAATTCAAAAAGGAGCAATGGACAGACTGGGTACTAGCAAACTTGTGACGTCAACCCGGTATCTTACTTCGGAGAGCTTGAAAATTTCAAACCTTGGCCTTGCCGTATCGACCTCACTATCGCTACGTCAGTACGGCAAGATCTCGGTCTGATATTTTCCTGTTAAAGACTTCACTCTCCGCGGTTTAAAGGTAGTTAGTAATGATATATATGAAACAATCAAGGATATGACAAGTAAATCATAAAGACTGATAAACACTGCATCAAAAGACGCAAGACAACAAGTAGATTGCAATGTTTACTCAATCGATACTCAAACACAGAAATCGGAGTTCGCTTAGGGAAGTGAATAGTAAAGTAAGAATGTAAAAAGGTGACAATGAAATACCAGATATCAGAAGATAGCACTAAACTATATTGTTAAGGCGTATGGCTTAGTTTAAATATTACCTCTGACGTTGTTCGGCCTGGAATTGGCTGCCTGCATGTCAGGATCTAATTGAAAATGGCAAATTTAGTTCAGTATTGTTTCAGCTACCTCATGGAAATGAAGAATTATCTTATTACCTTGATAATCAAAAGGACACAGTGTACTTCGTCTTCGCCATACAATGGACGTCAAGACTATCAAAAGCAGTACGACTCCTGCCACAGTCCCTCCAGTAATAGGAGCCCAAGTGATTGGTTTAGTGGCTGCCTCTTTTAATTGCTCTAGGTAGAAAGGAAACGACACAAAAATTTTGCAATGTTTCTGCCAAGAACCATTTTATTCCAAGAAAATTTAAAAAAAATCGATTTTCGCGTTAAGGTGGACAAATAGACTTAAATCTAGACCTGCAATTCCTTTCTGCCAACAAAACAGCGCGGTTATATTTGTGGAGAGACCTATCTATGAGTGATTGCCGAGCCATTGTTTGATTGCTTGAAGTTAGTCACGATGTTATTAATGAAATAAAGATAACGACTAGGTTATACTGAAATCCTGAGAACACTGAACTTGAAATACAATCTCTGTGTTTAGAAATAATACAAAAAGCCTCACCTTTTGTTTGAAAAACGGGAATAAATGTCGGGATAAATGCTGCGAAGAGAAACAGTGCAAATTAGTTTAAAAAGCATGATTTAAAAGAGAACCTTGTATGTAATTTAAATAAGCCCATTTTCTCACAAACAATTATTTTTGCAAACTGAAGACATAAAGTCAAACTTAGGTAGGACAATTTTGGAAATTTTGGCAGGGTTTAACAATCCCAGTCTCGTTTTCAATGTAATACATTCCATTATAGTAATAATAATATAATAATAATAATAATAATGATAATAATAAAAATAATAATAATAATAATAGCAATAACAATAATAATAATAATAATAATAGCAATAACAATAATAATAATAATAATAATAATAATAATAATAATAAAACAATCTTTAGAGAGGAAGCGCCCGTCACGTAAATACGTGGTTTTAAGGGAGGTCCTCGAAAAATAAAAAACTATTAAAATCTAAAATAAGAAATACAAATGTCACAGATCTAAAATATAAAATATACAATGATTAAAACTACGAAAACTACCTACTGTCCTAAAAAACTAATTACAAAGAATTATCCATTAGCAATACGTCATACATCTAAAAATATTTGTTTATCATCAAAAATGTTTATCCATTAGCAACCTTGTAAGGTTTTCCTTAGGTACATTAACGAAGTCATTGTCATTATTTTATTTTACTAATCGGTTTTGGCTATAGAACCAAGACATTATTTGCAAACAGTCAGATACTTCATAGGCCATTTTCGTATTCTCGGTATTGGACTGGAACTAGCTTGCAATCGAGGCTCACGAGAGGGAATATCATTAAAAAGAGATTAATGGCGTTTGAATTTGAAACGACTACTCGCATTGGGTTAGGTTGCAAGCTAGTTCCAGTCCTATAAGAAGAATAAAAAACTGGTCTGTTACGCAACCCTGCCTGTTATTTTACATTTAAAAAGTTTAGCGTAAATTTTTCAAGTTTGTCGTTTGTAATCCGGTTCAATATTCACCATCCTAGACCATCCTTGTTTCTTTATGGTTTACTATTTTCTCTTTGGTGTTTTTCTATCTTAACAAACAATTATTTCCAGTTTTCTTTCAATTTAATGATAATTTTGTACTTGGCCAAAATAACCCAAGATATCGTAAGTGAGCTGCTGTTAGGATGTTAGCTAAAACTGTACGCATGATTCATACTTGGTCTCAATGGATCAAATTCTTTCAGCCAAATCTTTTCACTAAAATGGGTGCCTCTAAATGGAAAGGAAACAACCTAGAAACCAAAACACATTTGTATAAATAAATAATCTGGTGTTACATATATTATTCGTTAATAAAAGTATCTGAAGGAGTACGTAGTCATCTTTCTGGCTTAACATTCTTTAAACCTGTTGATCTTATCTTCGCTTGTTCCTGATTATGATTATAAACATTGCAGGAAGGAAAATTAATTCGACTAATCTGAAAATCTTCACACCGATAATAAAATTAAACCTCTCCTTATTTCCTTATGCACTTCTATATACCAAGAAAAGTTTGATTCTATTTCTCTTCTTCTCTTGCATGAAGCACATAAGTCCCAAAAAACACAACCAATCGTTTTAATTTAGGTTTTAATTTTATTTGAAACTTTTGAGCTCCTTGCACCTAAGCTATGATCTTGTGCAAGGGTGTAAATTGCATCAAAGGACTAAAATCACTCATTGAAAAGCGTCGAGCCAGTCAATTTCATTGCTCCTCTTGTAATTACAAACAAAATAATGTATAGCCGATGGAACAACGTATATTTCCAGTTCGTCTAGTGTGATCGTCCGGGCGAGAAGTAGTTCTGAACCATTGTTGGTGACTGACGTTTCGACAACCTGAGTGGAAGTCACCTTCAGAGTAAAGTGAGTAGTGTTTGCCAGTAGTCTGGTCCGTTGAAATTGATTGGCCAGTTTGACCGAGAAGATCACAAGACGAAATACTGATACACCTGGGTTCAAACCATTGACAAAAGTATATTTTTTTTCAAAAAAACCTTTTTTTAGATATCAATAATATTTTCTCTTAATTCAGCTATAACTTACACCCTTAAACTTGCAAGTACTGCCGCCTTACATACCGCGTAGTGGAGAACATCTGGTTTAACGTTTGGTGCTTGATCTATTATCGTCCAGTTGGTCACATTCTGAAATTTGAGATAATACTTTTCATATTACAATTTCAAATAATAAAGCATACAAAATAACTTAGCTTTGAGAGAAGCTAGGTGGCTTCGATCTTAACATTTCTTGGGGTGGTACGCCCATATGTGTTTAAGTCACATCGGTAAGTGCCGGGAATATGAAAAATGTTTGTTGTTGTTGTTTTTTTTTTCATTACAGGTTTCAGTCCTTTAAATGGGGTATCCTTTTTACTCCTTCTTATTTGTATTAAAATCCCGGTGTGATCCTGAGATAGAGATGCTCAAAACCGTTATAGAGTTACCCCATAAAATTTACGTTTACAAGTTGAATATCCGAAAAACACCGGAAAAATAATTATTTGTTTATTTATTTATTTAACTTTTTTCCCTTTTATCTGTTTTGTTTTTTTTTTGTTTTATTTTTTGATGTTGGTAATTTTCATCATTTTTTTGAATTAACTTAGGTGTATCTGAGAGAGTAAATACTATTTAAACTGTTTAAGGTTACATTAAAATCCCAGCAAAATGAAAAAGATTTGATATAATATAACTGAATTATCCATTTTTCTTCATGCTAAACTTTCTTTATTACAGAAAATAAATGAAAACCGCCTGTGTTTATACAATTCTTGGTGATCGTCTTCCCTTGAACAAGGTTTTATTTGTCAGGTAATGATAATAATAATAGAATGAATTTTTAATTGGCTAAACCCATCAGTACAAATTGTATTGTTATCAAAGGGGTCCTTGAAAACTTAAAGAGTAAAAGCAAATCAAGCTTGGGATTCAAGATGTGCATCTGATTGATTATGATAGGTAGTTAAAGGATGTCACCATGGCAACGGGAACAATGGCTCTGCACGTGCGTTACAAAGCTTGCTACATTTCTTAGGCTTTCGGTGTAAAAACAAAAACGTAAAATTACCAATTTTCGTGTTTTGGAGAACGTGAGCTATGACAACGAATTTCTCATGTTTCTGTTTGAAATCGAATTATGTGATGACAAAATTTTATCTATCTTCTCAATGTACACGATTGCAAGAAGACAAATTTCATTTTTGCGTGAGAAGTGAGCGTGTAATGCCGGAGGTATCATTCCTTGTGTAGCAGAACTCTGCCTTGAGAGATTAATCATGTGAAACTGTATCATGCTAATATACTGACCCTTGGTACAAGCACGCAGCTCATCATTCCATTCGGAGCTGGGTTGTGCTCAAATTGGTAAAGCAGTGAATAATGAGTTAAGTTCCCACCTTAAACAAAATAATACGTCAGTTAGAAACGATTTCATTTTCCCGCAAAGAAACAATATCAACCAAGCGCGATGGTTGTGCTGGCATTATGCATTTCAGTGGATATTTCTGGCTCAAATGACTCAATTAATCACTTTAAACTGGGTATCACTGAAATAGAGATTACTCCATGGAAAATGCGCGCGTACGATTTTTATTCACGAGTTGAGTCGTATCAGAAAACGAACGAGTG
>OMLO01003708.1_pt1 | contig 12631 bp, 7 predicted proteins | sample 1674811 | NCBI WGS metagenome assembly OMLO01 (sample SAMN06265003, study PRJEB25207) | coral metagenome | isolation source: Coral host | place: Mexico:La Bocana,Puerto Morelos, Mexico | collected 2008-11-13
CGGTGGGGGTAACAAGGTAATTTGGTTATATCAACTAAGTTGAAAATGTAAATTGGCCACCATAACGAGTTATAAAGGCGACGTTTCGAGCGTTAGCCCTTTGTCAGAGCGAATGATGAAGGGCTAACGCTCGAAACGTCAGCTTTATAACTCGTTTACATTTTCAACTTAGTTGATATAACAAAATTACCTTGTACAGACAGTTTCCTATGTCCCAACAAAATTCTCACTTATTTTTGTCAAAAGAAAGGTCTTAAAAGCGATGTCAGTGTGGTGCCCCCATAAAACAGACGTCTCTCTAATATGGCACTTTACTGTGTCCCTTCTGTGTCCTTATTAGAGAGGTTTGACTGTTAAAGTACCCTGTTGTATCTGGACAGTTCATAATGAAGGATTCCTTTCAACAGTAGGCCAGGTACTCTATTGGGAATGTAAAACTGTGGGTTGAAAATCTGGAATAGCTTTATCAGAAGGGAAAAAAATATGGAAATTAGTGCTCATTGGTTTTTGTAGGTTGCTGAAACGAACATGTTGTGTACATTTATAGTGAGATTTATAGTTATTTATTTTACCAATCATGCAGAAGCTGCTCCTCAAGCTAAAGTAAAGAAAAGAAAAACCTTAAAGCAAGTTCTACAAGAAAAGGAGGAAAAGGCTAAAGAGAAAGCTCTTAAAAGATTGGAGGATTCTAAATCTATCAAAGAGGTGAGAAACTGATGCAATGTAGCCACAGCACACCCAACAACTCTTTCCGAGTCACAGGTGTGTGTGATATTCAGTGTGGGAGTACGAGGATTTTTAAATACCTGACCATGCATATCTGAAGTCATCCAAAGATTTCTGAGGACATTTCATAAATTTCCAAAGATATGTTGAATATTTTCCAGTCTTAGTAATGCTATACCCATGGGCTGTGTTTTATCCAAATTACTGTCTCCTGCAACTTGTACATTAACTATGACAGACTGTCTTTTTAAGGATTTCAGTTATATATAATTATGTACGATGTTTTAGACGAGTTTTTGTGATATCGTAGTTTAGTATAAAATTAGACCTTCTGCAGAACCAGCAAAAAAAATATTTTTGAAAAGAATTTGTCTTTGTTTCTCATAGGAAGAACCAACAGAGGAAGACAAACTAGCAGAAAAGCTTCAAAGACAAATGTAAGTGATTTCTTACTGTGTACAATGTAATGTAAGTGGGAGGCGCGGTGGCCTCATGGTTAGTGCGCTCGACTTCGGATCGTGCGGTCCGGGTTAAAGACCTGGCCAGGGACATTGTGTTGTGTTCATGGGCAAGACACTCAACTCTCACAGTGCCTCTCTCCACCAGGGTGTAAAAAAAATGGGTACCAGTGAATTTAATGCTGGGGGTAACCCTGCGATGAACTAGCATCCCATCCAGGGAGAGTAGAAATATTCCTAGTCATTTCATGCTACAGAAACCGGGATAAGCTCCGGCCTGGTGGACCACTCTGCTTGTATGCAGACTTTACCTACAGTTTAATTTTTATTTTTGTTTGGAAAATATGGTGTGTAAACAGCTGCTTTGAATTCTATACCATTCTAACTAGAAAGCAAATCTGCAGGTACCATATACCAAATGGGAAGAATGTTTCAGCCTGATAGTTTAGTTGTTCACTTTTTTTAACAATAATCATTGATCAACAAGTCATCATTCACTTCACAAAGATCAATAGGTGAAATCAAAACGGTGTTGATTGTTTGTATCCATGTGTTGTCAGATTGGTCAAGGAATCAGACCTGGAAATAGCAAAACAGGCCTTTGGTGAGTCAACCTTCTGAAACTTGTTAATAATCCAGCAAGGTTAAACAAAGGAAGTAATGATCTATGAACATAGATTTGTACAATTTAATTACCCAGTTTTATCCTTAGTTTCAGTTTCGATTGAAAAGATATGCCAGTGTTTGACCACATTTCCCAGCACCTTGAATTCTCTGCTGTCCACTGTACTTTCAACTCTTTTCTTGGTGTTTGGAAGTGTGGAAAAACACTGTCTTTCATGTATGACATACTATGTGAATGATAAATATTTTGATATCAAGCAGAGAAAGACAATCATAAAGTAAGGTTTCACGTTTTTGTAATTTACATTTACTGTTAGTAGTGATTCAATTGCTGATCTTAGCAGTATAGGGGAAGTGGCACATGCATGTGATCTAGATTTCACTTTTGTTTGGAACGGAGATGTTTTTCTTTGCCCCATGCTCATGACAAGCTAAAATAGCATATTGCTTGTAACATGAAATACAGTTTGTAATAACTTACATGTAATATGTTCCTTGATATTCTCAGAACTAATGCAAATAAAATTTTGTTGTTAAAAATAATTTATATAGCATTACTCTCTCTGAGGCCTCTCTACTAATGTTGTGAAAGTTGTATGACAGCTTTCCCTTTATTGACGTGACACTTGTATTCATTTACTTTTATAAATGTATGTTTGTACTCTAGGCAGCATGAGATTTATTAACTGTGACTTTGAAGTATTATTTTCATTACAGCAGAATCAGAAATCTCTTTTTTCTCAAATCTTTCAGGTGTAAAGGATGATGTAGGTTCCAAAAGCATAGATGAAATGAATCCCAGCACAAAAGAAGAATTTGTGGAACTGAGTCAATTAATTGTAGGAAAATTATCCAATTATGAGGTAATGATCATGCTTTGTGAAGTAAGACCATGTTTGATCACACTAAGAAGAGAGTTAAAAACACATTATTTTTGGGTCTTAATATGCTATTGACAATTGTGTTCCACTCATGGTCTGGGATAGTTGAAAAATGCAATAGGTTGCTCAAGTGTAGCTATTTGTGGTTACTGCTTGCTGTTTTCATGCATTCATCTTCAGCTGTGTTTTTTCTTTTTTTCAGTCAAGTGCAGAGTATGTGCCCTTCTTGGAAATGCTTTTTAGAGATTTATGTGCAGGCTGTAAGTGACTCGTTAAAGTTGCATGATTCTTGAGAAATAAGTAACAAATGCAGTCAAAGTGTAACGGCCCTGTATGAAGCGGCCAGTTTTCAAAGTCTCAATTTTTGCTTACGCGAATGCTATTAGTAATAATTTGGTTCCTCTGTGAGGCGCCAACTCTTTTAAGTGGCCATTAGCCGCACTGTAACAGTCCTTTGTTTGTCTTTCTTTGTTATTTTTAATTTTATTTAGTGGCCATCCCTGAACGGAAAGTAAGCCACATGTCATTATATTAGTAGTCTATTGTGAAATGCGATCCATTATCACCATAAAGGAATAACATGTACAAAGCTACTGTAAGCTGATAATCAGCTGTTTAGATTGTAGCAAGACTATGCATTTAGGTTTATAAACTTGCTGTGTATTCAGCAATCTGAATTAGTCTAGACAGTTTAAGTGTATCATCTTCATGTCTTCTAACTATTGTAAATAAATGTGGTAATTTTTTTTCCAGTGGAAGCTGAAGATGTTAAACGATTAGGTAGTGCAATAAATATCTTATCAACGGAAAAATTAAAAGCACAAAAGGTGAGTCATACTATGTTGAGAGAAATAGCAAATTGTTAGCATTCAAGTTTGGCCCTTGATGTCACTGCAAAGAGCTGAAGGGATAAACCTTGAAATGTCTGCTTTACCAACTTGCTACCACAGTACGTACATCATGGTACATGTACCTTGCTCTACCAACTTCAAGATGTGTAACTACTCAGTGTACATGTGCTGTTTCATCAGACGATATCAGTCAGACTAAACAAATCAGACTGGCAGATGCTAAGTTAATAATTGACCTACATTTTGTTCACACTGCAATGTATGTTCCTGTCATTTAATATGTCAAGTGATTCTGGCAGGCCTCTAGCCAGACGAGCATCTAGGTGTCCTATGGACGGACACTTATTAAAGAAAATAGTTTTATTTTTTTATGTTGCCTTATACAATATTTTTTTGAGCAGGCCCTACCTATAACACATTTTGGACATCCACTTTTCAAATCCTGTCTGAAAGCTTGGATTCAGGTCAGATTACTCTGGGGTCTTGAGTTATTTATCACACTTTTGCAGGCAAAAAAAGGTAAAAAGACTGGTAAGAAAGCCACACTTGCAGGAAGTGCTAAAGCTGGTAGAAAAGAGGACTTGGATGCATTTGGTGCAGGAAATTATGATTATGAAGATGAATTTGATGACTTTATGTGAAAATAATTTGGCAAATCAAGTTCACAGACTCTGACAAATATTGAACTCGCACAGCAGTGCTCAAATTCTGTCAACGCTGGCCTGGATTGTGATGTCTCTTGCTTTTGTTAGCATCTCTGTTGTGTAATTAGCAATTGCAGTATGCTTGAAATTCAACACAGAACTTGAGCATATTTATTAGTAATTAAAAATAATGAAGAGATGGGATATGAACATTCAAAGTAATGTTAAGTGTGGTTTTGAAAACTACTTAACAGTCATTTTGGATGTTTATAGTCCCTCTCTTTTAACTGATCTGTCTGTTGATCAGTCCACAATATTGTTTAACAGCACTGTACGTATCTGTTTTACATGGGATAACATGATCTACAAGTAGGCTTGTTGGAGGCAACTTTATCTTAATTATTTGTAATTACATGTACTTTTATCTTTCTGAAGCCAACATACATGTATGACGTAGTTTGTCTAGCTATATGGCAAACATCTCTATAAATCTATATTGATCTACACACCGCAAACATATGTGAAGACCAGTTTTGGTTTGGTGTTAGTTATTTAGAGACGACCATTATTGGCTTGTCACGCAATGCGTACTCCTAAAAGGGCATTGTGTAGAATCCAATACTGGCTAACCCAGGATAAAATTCATATTTCCTGTTTGCCGACATACATAGATATGTACTTTGTATAGAGTTAACAGTGCAGATATCAAGTTGTGTACTATGTGACAAAACAAAAGACAATCAGATAAAATTATAATGTAGAACAAGTCAGAATTGGCAAATTTATTCAAAGCTCTAGGCTAACAGGAGTCTTGCAGGGTATTTTAAATGCCTGCATATTCCAACTGTATTGAAATTCTAAAGGCTTAGCAATTGCATTTGAAAATTATCTTTCTGTGTTAGGTACACCATTTGAAACTGTCAGATTGTAAGCCACACTTTTGAATGATCTTTAACAGAAATAACACCCATTAAAACACAGATCCTGGGTGCTTAGTTATTATTTACAAAGAGAAACGGACTTAGGAACTAAGGACAATCTGTTTTCCGAGCTCGGAGAGTGATTCACAGACCTTTTGCATGAATAAGGCCTAATTTGAATAACAATACATCCTACATCCTTAGCTTTGTACTTATGTTTCCAAACAAAGGATTTTTCACATAAATGTGTGGCTTAGGATGTATAAGTGTTATAATTTACTTAAATTTAGGGGCCATTTATGCAAAGGGTGTATTCTCTACAATCTGACAAGTTACCGGTATCTATCATGTATTCCTCTGGTCAACTTGACTCAATATTTTGATGTACATGTATATATGAGCTTTGTTTTACCACTTATTTAAACTGTATTCTGAGCAAGCTGCTGATATCTCTTGCTCATCTTTTGGTCTGCACTGATATGCTTCACTGTAACCAGGTTGCTTATCTGAACTGTTTTACTTCAACAAGTGCTTCTGATTACCTTCACTCCTCTACGACAGTTTAAACCTTAAAGCAATGTAGTTTTCTAACAAATTATTAAAGCAAAAACAACTTCACTGAATATTACTTAATGTTTGGACTAATCTTATGCAGTAGAGGTTCCCCTTTCATCCCTACTCATCTCAGTCATAAAATCCAAGGGGATGGATCTCCTCTTTGATCTCTTAGAGATGTTTTCTCCCTTCGTTTCTTTCTTGAATTGAATGAAATACAATTGTCTTTGCAATTTCAATGTCCTAAGCTAAGGCAGGTCTTGCCTGACAGGGTTTGGTGAAACCCCTTCAATTAAAAAAAAGGTGACACAACACACTGACTTGGCCTCAGAATGCTCAGAATGTTGAGAAATCCCACAACCGAGGAGCTCAATTTTAAAGTCTTGAAAACTTAGGTGGTTCCAAACCCTATGAACAGAATTTTTTAAACTTTTCCAAAAGTTTTATCTTATCATGGTTAATAAAATTTCATAATATATAAAAAAAATCACCTTGCCAGCTTTGAATTATAAACCCCTAGAGATATAATTATGGATGATTGGTGCATTTCGATCCTGGTTGTTCCAGTGGGTTGTTCTCCAAGCAGTCTGCTTTTCTGCAGCTTTTTCAAAAAACTTTTTTTAAATGCACCTATCGCAGCTGTTGAAAACCAGCCAATCACAGCAGAGTATGGTGCTTTCTACGGTTTCGTCATCGTCTGATGAAGATTGGCAGTATGCAGTCAAAATGTCGCAATTCACATCCTAAGTGACTACATCGCGAGACAAACGATAATACTTCATCATCACTTTACCATGATGAACAACAGCAATCGTTTTTGTGATGTAAATATACAATGTTTTTTTGGTACGGCTAAGTGAAGCAATCGTGTGCTTTAATTAAGATACAGATGTTTCAACCAAAAAGAAATGAACACCAATACCAATTTTATGTCCAGACAACCAGTACTTTATAAGACAGCTTTATTGGTACAGCTTCAAACTTGGGATGTAGCAGCTGTACCAATTGGTCTTTTTTGGTACTATACATTAACGAGCACACTCATCATGAAACACCGGGGGGCAAATAAAAGCATACAAAAAAACGCAAATGTAGCAGGTATTGCGTTAGCCTCCCATGCAGATGTTCGTGACAAGCCTAAGAACGTCTGCATGGATGTACTGAAAATTAATTTCTCAGAACTAACGATTTAAACCAATCAAGCCAACTGAAGGTGCTCTAGTTGACATTTTAGAAAGGCATGCATGGTATTGACATTTGGTCGCGTTTGAACCTTTTTAATTTCCAGTTCTTTTCAACAGGGGTTGGAGGAACAGAAAATATCAAAAGTCTCAAATAATGTTTCTTGGAAGTCCATGTGTGTTGAAAACGGTACAAAACCTGGTGACACATTTTTTGGCTGTACACAATTTTTATCTTAGCATCTCTACTGCCAAGCTATAAAGCCCTGTACAGCTAAGGAAGAATACAGGTGCCAAGTAATAAATTAAGAGCAGGTTGTTTGTAAACGACAAATGGTATTTTCAAAACAACCTATTCAATAATACCATGAGCCACATGGAAGGGCTAGGTAGATACTTGAAATGCATTTTTATATTCTTAGTTACATGCCAGGGCTGGAATATTGCATGGTATATTTGCCTCTTTTCATGATCCTTTATAATTTGCAATCAATCAGAGACAAAGTTAATTCAAGCTCAATGAAGATTTCTATGTCTTTTTCGCATATGCCATATTCATGGGATTTTCAGGCGATTTCATCCAATCTTTTTTGAGTAACTGTTTCAGCTGTGATAACCGCATGTTGGGGTTTTCTTGTTTGAGCCTTGGGAGTTCACGTTCCTCAAAAGCGCTATAGGCAGCTTTCATCCTCTTTTCTGGGTGTCTGTCCACAGGTGTGCCGCCAACATTTAACACGGCTATAGCATCTTCCACAGAGCGGGCCTCCACAGCTCCTTCAGCTGCCATCAGTGCTGCCATCTGTTGATTTGGGTTTTCCTCAATGGGTTCTGCAGTCTCCTCCCCTTTCTTCTGAGCTTTTGCTGCAGCCGCAGCAGCTGCAGCGGCTTTTTCTTTTCTTTCATGTTCGGCTTGAATCTCTGCCACAGTCTTCTTCGTACGAATACTGCCACTTTGCTTTGGTAATTCACTTTCTTCTGCTTTAAGAGCTTCTTGATTAGCAGCCTTGCGCTCTGCTGCTGCAAGGCGTTTACGGTCTTTATCATCCTAGAGTTGAAAATCACAACATTAAGTAACTTAACACAAATACTATAAATCAAAAGCAAATATCAGCTATGTAATTATGAATTATGTCCAAAGCTTTGTTATTAAAGTCTGGGAGGTATAGGTAGACAAGCTAGGCAATTGGTAATTCATACTTCTTATTGGGAGGTTTCCATACTTATATAGTGTCATCATACAGTGTAAGTTGCCTTATCTGTGGAACTGTCACCCACATATTTTGCACAAACAACTAGCAGAAAACTGTCAAATCAAAACTTGTTTTCTTTAGCTTTCTCTTTGTCATGAAAAACAAATTCATCTCTGCAACAAAATGCAGAGTTGGCCCAACCTTGGTGTCAACCATAAAACCAACATATGTGACATAATTTATTATGTGAAGGGTAATATCTCCCTCCCATGACAAATATGTGACCATCAACCTTCTTATGAGGGGAGGGGATAGTGATGTGTAATTTCTGCACTGAGATACCTCGTGAGCAGTAGCATTGGCATAGAAGAAACCAACTGCTTGCAGGGTAACACCGAGAAGCACTTACAAGCCTGTACTGAGAGAGTAGTGAAGGCTGGAGTGTCAAAGACATTCTCCAGAAGAGATGTGCAGCTCTGCCAACATATGAGACCATGTGTATTAAGGGTGTTGCAAACTAAAACAAATCTGGTGGATGTACTTTGCACATAAAGAATGTCTGCAGTCCACATTAAATTTGAGATCAGAGGAACAAGAGAGTCAAGTGGAGAAATATAAAGTATTATTATCAATAGACTTTGACCCAAGGTTTTCAGCTAGGGAACATTGTATGTAAGCAAGTAACAATGGTAGCAATTTAACGAATCTCTAGAACAAAAGCAATAATAAGTGGCTAACTGTCCAATTAAATAGACAAACCAAAAAAAGTTTGCTGAGGCGATTTGCATTGTGTGGTCCCACAAAATATCTATACCTACATGTACCCCAAGGGAGGGGGGCCTCAGAAGCTAAATTTTTCATAGAAAGTATGAAGCAAACTTGGATTTCCAGAGGGAAGGAGAGGGGAAGGGAGTCAAACTAAAATGCCTTCTGTAGGAGGAACACATTCCCCAAAACTCTACATTTGAATTTCAAACTTTGATTATTACATGTTCTTTTTTAGAAGAGCTCCAGTGACAAAAGCAACATGCTTTATTTGGAGAAATATTTGGCTTTTTCAAGAACTGTGCGATCCCTTCCCCATGCCAGGGTCAATTTGTTAGCCCAGCATTCCACTTGGGCTTTGAAAGTGTCCATGGCAGGGGTCGAAATAATGACTCCTCGCATTATGAGCTCGGGCTGCCTGTGATCACATTATTATTAATTCAAAATATAAATGACCACTAATATGAGAAGCTGTTGTATCCTCACTCCCTTCCATATGGGTGCAGGTGAGAGGAACTTAGTCCCACCCTCTGTGGGTTAGGTAGAGAAGAATAGCATTTCAGACCATTTCAACAAAAAGTTGATTGTGTTAAAACAGACAAGTTGTCTTATGATTGACTATAATTTTCCTCATTCTACCCGCCACTAAGGCCCAATTTAAATTTTAAATATACCAAAATAAACCTAATAACTACTACTTGCTTAAACATCACGTCCCATGAAAATTCACAGCCATTAGACTCTAGCTCCCCGTCAAAACTGACGCGTAAAAGTTCTTCTACAATATGTATGAACCAAATTGGTATCAAATCTTGGCTTTTAATTCAAAACTTAGCTTACAACATTGTACACAAACCTTTCGTTGCTGTTTCTTTAAGACATGCTTATCGTTATCTTCCCATAATTTATCTTCTTCTTCCTTCTGTTTTTTCTCCCTCTCGGCTACTTTAACTGCTTCCCTTCGTGCACGGGTTTCTTCAGCCTTTGTGTTTACTCCTTTAAATTTTTTAGGCATCTCAACTAAACTTCTTCCCCAGTGAAATTTCCTCCTTGCAAGTGAAGACCAACTTAGTGGCCTGGCCTTACCAGGCAAGATGGCGGTGCCAGGACCAAAATTCTCTCATCTAAAAGTGATTACTAGAGACAGACTAGTGGATATTCTGGAATCGGCAAGTTCATCATCATATGATTTTGTGTTTTAACCTTAGGCGGAAACAGTTTTAATGGTTAAAAACTGATACAGCAACTAATGGAACCAGAGACGTTCGCATGTTCGTACTGTCGTGTTATTGTTTAATAATTTTGACAGTAATTCACTTAAGCTTAACATACGTTAAGTTTGTCGCTAAATAGGCATATATTCAAAAGTACAACATGTTTCTGTGACAACAGCAAGTGGTACATGTTTTCGAATATTTACTTGTAGAAACTTAGAAACTTGTCTTCAGGTGGCCGAACACAGTTTTCAAGAGCCTATACCTAATTCACCATTACTTTTAAGCTATTTGTCCTTTGGCGCCCGTTTTTTGCAAGAGTCATGATTAACCACAGACGAGTTTATCCTCGCATTTTGGCTGAGGTGTGAGCTGTTGCCATGGCAACGGGGCTAGTTAAAAACAAGGCATAAAAAATGGTTTTTGTTTATTTAAAAAAATTCAGTAGATAGATTTTTTTCATCATTTGCCCACTACAAATTGACATTAAATCCCTTCTGTCAACACTGTTTTAATAAAATTTTGACATAGGCAATTTTCGTAATTCTTCGTAAATCGTTTTCACTGTTTGTAAAAATTCCCTATGTCAAAATTCAAATTTTTGCGATAGATCATTTACGTGGTTTCTGAACTATTGTTTTGCTAAATTTCTTGAATTTCTAACGACTGGATTGTTAGAAATCGGCAGGTTTCTGCAAAAGCAATCGGTCTCAATTTTTCGAGAAACTGCGCACGCGCTGCATTTAACTGGGTTCTTTTGGTAACAAAGAAAAGCTAAGAATTTCTGGGTTGTTTGCGTCGTTACCTTTCCTAACATATCTTTATAATAACAGAATAAAGGTATCAATACACTGCGTTTAATAATAGAGAAAAATAGCGCAGAAAGTGTGGGTTTTGAATAAATAAAATGATTGCAATCCTTGTGTGTGTGGCTGAATCACATCAGCAAAAGCGGGCACGAAAACTGTGTTTGGCCACCTTAATTAAGTTTGTCAGGACTTAGTTTTCAGCATTTTGTTGTCGTCGATGCCATCCATCGTGTACGTGGAATTAATCCCTTTTAACAAAAAACAACAAGAAATTTAACTAATCTTGTTTCACATGATGATGTGATAGCTATACTAGGTGATTTAGAAATCATCCTGGGGGTGGGGGTGGGGGTGGGGGGGGGGGGTAAAGATCTTAAAAGCCAAAACTTAAATTTCTATGGAATTTTCAGAGGGTTGTGAGGTTGTGGTTTCAACCCAGAGTAATCTCCCATGGGCATGGTGTGGATATTTTCTGGAACAACACAAGATCAACTTTTTTATGTTATCAAATATTTTATGTTACAATTCACCTGCAGGTTCCAGAAGTTAAGGACCTCGTTATTGATCCTCAGCTTATGAAACCTTTGGACCATTTTACTGGAGCTTCATTCCTTAAGGTGACTATTAGAAGTTTTGAATTATCGACACTAGGTGTCATCGTGTTATTCAGCTCAGGGCAGCTGTAAATCAATATGTGACCTGAAGCTTTAAAGCTTTAAAACTCTCCAACCTCTCAAGGCTGTGGAGGGGAAAGGGATGGCAAGAATCCCCATATTAAGATAGCATACTACTCTCCTCCGATCCCCTACACCTCTCCCCTCTTCTTTGCAGTTTAATGTTTCCTTTATCCTCGACCATTCCTGACCATAATTTGTCATTTTTCATTTTGCCATCACCATTTTCCCTATGAATTCTTAGTTGTTCCTATAAGTCCACTTATTATAAATGGTAACTTAATTAGTTTACAAATTCCCTCTTTTTCTGTTAATAAGGCCAGAACACAATTATTATCATTATCATTTTCATACAGTATCAACTTGGGGTTTTATTTTGCAGGAACATGGTGTTGACAAGATATTTAAATTAGAACGTGATCGTCTTGATGCTGGTGGTGACAAGTGAGTGAATGTCCTAGAAAACTTTTTTGACTGAAGTGAATAAAGTATCTAAGTAGTGATAATTTTAGTAAACGAATGTGTTCTTCATAAGAATAACCTTAACATATTCTACTATACATATTAACGATTAAATCTGCCTGATGAGTGCGTAAGCACGAAACTCAGAGTTGCAGTGAATCATGTGTGTTTTCATTTAGTAACCCAATTCTAACATATTATCATTATTCTGTGATAGAGTCTTGTAACATCGTTAAAATCTGAATACAGAGAAATCTTAACCTCTGTAGTGTGATCACTTGAGACAAACACTCCTTTTAGAATTTAGGTAGGTAGGGTTATTTTGGGTTTGTGGGGTGGGTATGGAGGGGGGAGGTGGACAGGGGGGGGGGAGGAGTGGGGTAGAAAGGTAATAACCTACACCACATCCACAAGAGAAGTTTGGTTCTTTTTAAGACTAGGGTTCTTCAAAGTTTGAAATTCCTTATGTTCGGCCTGTCATTATGACATGGGAGTCCTCCAGGTTTGGTTATATGTAAGCAGAGTTAGTTTTCAGTGCTTGAAATGGCCCAAATTTGGACAACATAGTAAACCTCATGTTCAGCTAAGTAACCATACTCAAACATTGCAAACAATAAAGAGTATTATTCATATGTAATCTTCCAGTGCCCCCCCCCCCCCCCCCCCCTTTTTTTTTT